>Ga0209636_10006799_pt1 | contig 11684 bp, 9 predicted proteins | sample DeeMarSWOR152_54_FD_187464 | JGI IMG/M metagenome (GOLD analysis project Ga0209636, IMG submission 187464) | Marine sediment microbial communities from White Oak River estuary, North Carolina - WOR-1-52-54 (SPAdes) (version 2) | ecosystem: Environmental > Aquatic > Marine > Intertidal zone >... | reverse complement strand
CATCTGCTTGATGCGCTGCGACGCCGGACTTCGCTCCCACAGGCCGATGAGCCACAGGCCGCTAAATCCCCGCCGTGCCAACGTATCGAGCTCCTCGTCGGGAATGTGGTCCAGACGCGTAATAGAGCGCTGATGCTTTCGAGAGAGCTGATCCAGCCATACGTGCGCGTTCTTCGCCTGGAGCACTACCCTGGGCATCCAATCCCTGTCCGGGCTAAAACGCTCCGGCTCATCTGATCCCTTGTCGTAGATGGGCACCAGGGACGGGCCGGGCCCGAAGAAGACAGGTTTTTCTTCCTCCTTGATGAAATCCAGACTGGTTAACAAGCGGTAAAGATACCTCCCCAAGAAAGGCCCCCAGCGCATCAGCATATACTCCAGTTGGCCCGATAGGGAGTGCGGCACGGCGGTACTTGGGCTGCGCAGCATATGCATTTGGTTCTGGTTGTCTGGACCGAATGGGGGTTGGGTTTCAAAAAAGGCGTGGAGCTCCGTAAGGACAGCGAGATACGAAGTCTCCTTTTTCAACTCGGCATCGTCGAAGAGCTCCAGATATGGCGCGAAGGCCGGGTTCACGTTCTCAAGCCAGAGCACGAGAAGTTCTTCTAGCAGTATCTGGCGATTGGGGATCCCATCGGTCTCGCCAGCGAGGTATTCGCCGCCTGTAATTTCCCTGCGATACACGCGGATCGGTGGAAAGGCATCGGTGAACTTATGCAGAGCTTTGTCCACAACGTCTTCCCCGAGCCTGGCGTCCAGCCACACCAGTGCCTTCGCCATGGCCTCCGGGTTCTTTTGATCCCGATATTGCGCAAGAATGTAGTGGAGAATCTCGTCGATCAAGCCCATGGCGTTGATCTGGCCTGCCTTCACCGTCTGCTCGGGGAAGCGCACCAGATCACGCTTATCGTTCATCTTCTGTGCGAAGGCCAGAGTGGCACGGAAATTGGCGAAGATGACATTGCCATTAGTCGCAAAAAGGGTCTGATTAAACCTATAGTGGTCCCTCGCTTTGCGGGAGATGTGAAACTCCCTCCAAGCGATGTCGCGATTACTGGGCTTCAGCATATCCCCCCCTTCAAGCATTGTCGATCCGTGTGACATTATCATGTCTATGATTCTTCTCCAAGCGACATGTTCCTTAAAAACTGGGTCGGCCGATTTTTGGAATCGATTCAAGACTAAAGCAAGATCACACTTCCTGGTGGAAGCAATAAATATAGAGGGGTACGGGTCATTGAGAAAATCTTTATGGCACATGAAAGGTAAAATTGCAAATTCGTAGTTCTAAACAGTCAGTTTCGACCTGCCTTCCTTATAAAACAATTCATTGAATACAAGACGTATTTAACGCCTTCGCTCCGATCCCGATCATGCAATCCTGGACTTCTTGCCGTTGGTGAAATCGTCCAAAGCGAGACTCAAAACGACGAAAACAGCCTTTGGGGTGGGAAATAGGGTTGGAAAACTGCTCTGGAAAACGTGATAGAGGGTCACAACATCTCGTGACCTCCTAACCTCTTATAATGTCCCCAGGGGGATTTGAACCCCCGTTGCCGGCGTGAAAGGCCGGTGTCCTTGGCCAGACTAGACGATGGGGACTCGGTCTTTGATGGGCCGTGCTGGACTCGAACCAGCGACTCTCTGCTTAAAAGGCAGATACTCTACCGACTGAGTTAACGGCCCCAAAAGAACGTTCATGTTGTTCAACTCGCTCGATTCGTTCAATTCGCTTATTCATTTCGAATTTTTGACCTGAACTGAACGTAAGTGAAGCCGGTCGAACAATTCGAACGCTTAGAACGTCTCTGTGAGGGCGAGCAACCAAGATACCGTACTCAATGGTAGCCCACACGGCGGGAAAACGCAACCCTAACATTACCCTGAAATTTCAAAGCATTCAGGCAGAGGGAAGGGTCCTAATCGTCATTGAAATGGATTCCTTATCATGATGGTTTCTTCGCGGTCCGAGCCTACGGATACGGCGACAACACTCGTTTTAGTGAATTCCTCTAGCTTCTTGACATACTCTTGGGCCCTCTCAGGGAGATCCGAAAACGTTCTGGCCTTGTGCGTGTCCGTGACCCATCCCTCAGATTCCTCATAAATCGGTTCACAGTCTTGTAACACTGCTATGCTGGGAGGAACCACCGTCAGCACGCCTCCATCATAGCGATATCCTGTGCAAATCCTGATCTTTTCGAAATTATCAAGGACGTCTAGCTTGGTGATGACCAGCCCACTCCCCCCATTCAGTCGCATAGCATGATTAACAACTACCGCATCAAACCATCCACACCGTCTCGGCCTTCCTGTGGTCGCACCATATTCACCACCACGGTCTCGAATTCTGTCTCCCATCTGATCCTTAAGCTCGGTGGGGAAAGGACCCTCCCCTACCCGAGTGGTGTAGGCTTTAGAGACGCCCAAAACATAATCGATCGATGTGGGACCAATCCCTGCACCGGCACAGGCATTTCCCGCAACTGTGTTGGACGAGGTCACGTAGGGGTAGGTTCCGTGATCCACGTCCAGGAGGCAGCCCTGAGCTCCTTCAAAAAGGATCTTCTGGCCCCTGTCGATGGCTTCCGTGAGAAACACCGATGCGTTGGCCACAAAGGGCTCTATCCTTGATCGGAAGGTGCCGTATTCCTCGAGAATCTCCTCCTCAGAGCAAGGCTCCTCGTGGAAAAACTGGGTCAAGGTGAAGTTCTTTTCAACCAGGTTATTCTCGAGTTTCTTTTCAAAGACCTTTTCATCGAGAAAGTCCACCACCCTAATCCCACACCGGCCAACCTTGTCCTCATAGGCCGGACCTATTCCCCGGCCAGTCGTTCCGATCCTGTTTCGACCGTGACGGCTTTCCCTGGCAACATCGATTCTCTTATGATAGGGCATGATCAAATGGGCTTCTTCACTGATGATAAGCTGAGAATCGTTCCGGAAATATCCCCTCCTTCTGAGCTCGTCTATTTCATCTATCAGAACTCTCGGGTCGATGACGACTCCATTCCCGATGACACATCGCTTCGTCTCGTGCAGAATTCCCGATGGAATGAGGTGAAAAACGAACCTCTCCCCAGCAACGACAAGTGTATGGCCTGCGTTGTTTCCTCCCTGAAATCGGACGACAATGTCGGAGAATTCGGTCAGGAGGTCAATGACCTTTCCCTTGCCCTCGTCTCCCCACTGGGCGCCCACAACCACGACACTTCTTGGTTCTCCTTTTTTCATACTCCTCATCCTTCGCCTTCCTTGTTCCTATTCCCTCCCAAGAGGCCCCATCATTCTTGCGGGAGCTCGAGATGTTTGACAGAGAGCACATGCGGAAACTTAGACATTTCAGCGATAATCTCCTGTGAAGGCGGCACATCCAATGCCAACAGGGTCATCCCGGTCTCGCCCTTTTGATCGCGCCCCACCTTGATGGAGGCAATATTGATGTTATTCCTTCCGAGAATCGTGCCAATGTTACCGATCACACCCGGCCGATCGAGGTTTCGAATGAGCACGAGGTGTCCGGCCAGACGCCCCCCAAGCGGACAGTTGTCAAGCTCCAGTAACCTGGGCTCCTTCTTCCCGAAAAGAGAGCCCTTGACCGAATGAGACTCCTCTTTTGAGGACGCCCTCACTGAAATCACGCTTGCATAGTCCTCCGCCCTCGTGGTGCTTTCTTCGCTTACTCTGATGCCTCTCTCTTCGGCCATCAAAGGAGCGTTCACAAAGTTCACAATGTCTCCCATATGCGGATGGAGGAGGCCTTTGAGCACAGCAGCCTTGAGCGGATCCAGGGAAAACTTTGTGACTTCACCGACGTATTCAATCCCGACGGTTTCAATGGCAGAACCAAAAAGCTGGGTCACGAATCTTCCAAGCCTTTCGGCCAGGTCGGAAAATGGCATTAAGTGTGGCATTAGCTCCAGACTCACACTGGGGACATTGACCGTGTTATGCAATACCCCTTTGGTCAAATAGTCCACCAGCTGCTCGGCAATGGCAATGGCCACATTCTCCTGGGCCTCATCCGTAGAAGCCCCCAAATGCGGTGTACAGATCACACGATCAAACTCAAATAGAGGATTACCAATAGCCGGCTCCTTTTCAAAACAGTCAAGGGCTGCCCCCGCGACTTTCCCTGACTTCAACGCCTCGTAGAGGGCCTTCTCATTGATGATGCCCCCCCTGGCACAATTGATGATCATGACACCCCTTCTCATCTTTTCGAATGCCTTCATATCGATGAGGTTTCTTGTTTCGTCGGTCAGAGGTGTATGAACCGATATGAAATGTGACCGGGCCAAGAGTTCGTCAAAAGAGACCAGCACCACCCCCTTCGCCTTGGCCATCTCTTCAGTCACATAGGGGTCATAGGCAATGACCTTCATCATAAGGCCCTGAGCCTTTTGAGCTACAATACTCCCAATATTGCCAACTCCCACAAGGCCAAGCGTCTTGCCGCTAAGTTCGACACCCATGAACCGGCTCCGGTCCCATTTGCCAGACTTTAGCGTCGCTGTCGCCTGAGGGATGTTCCGGGCCACGGCACACATCATGGAGATAGTATGCTCGGCAGCTGCCACCGCATTGCCTTGCGGGGTATTCATCACCACCACGCCCTTCCGAGTGGCGGCAGGGACATCGACGTTATCCACACCAATTCCCGCCCGCCCAATCACCCTGAGCCTATCCGCTGCCTCAATCACCTCAGCGGTGACTTTTGTGGAGCTGCGAACCACCAGAGCATCGTAATCCTTGATACACGATTTTAGCTCATCCGGGCTGAGGCCTGTCTTGACATCCAGAAAGATCCCCTCTGCCTTTTTCAGGATTTCCAGACCCTTTTCTGAAACATTGTCGCTGACGAGTATTCTACAGGCAGCCATCATCAAGCCTCTCATCCATTGTTAGTGGGCCATGAGTCACTAGACCGAAAAGAGTCTCAAACCAAGACCTCCTCAGCAGCCTTTACCCCCGAACCCAACTCGAAACCGTAGCCCATCTCCTTCAAAAGCATCTCAAGGGCAGAGATAGCCATGATCATGTCCAAGCGATCATAGTAGCCCAGGTGGGCGATGCGGATGATCTTCCCCTTGGCTCGATCCTGACCTCCTGCCACTGTGATTCCGAATTGTTCATAAAATAGGCTTTTCAGTTTTGTCGCCCCGATCGCTTCTGGCACTTTCACCGCCGTCACGGCATTGCTGGGTGATGTCTCAGCATAGAGTCCCAATCCCAGAGCCCTGACCGCCGCCCTGGTGGCTTCGGCCAGTTTCGCGTGGCGGGCAAAGACGGCTTCCAGACCCTCCTGCCTGATCATCCTGAGGGATTCCCTAAGGCCAAGAACGAGTGTGATCGCGGGGGTAAAGGAGGTGTCATTGCTTTGCAGTTTTGCAATCTCCTTCCTGAAATCGAAGTAGTACTTGGGGAGATCCGACCCCTCCACCAGTCGCCATGCCTTATCGCTTAATGCGACAAACGATAACCCAGGAGGAAGCATCAAGGCTTTCTGGGAACCCGTTACCAAGACGTCAATTCCCCACTTGTCCATCGGAAGATCGAACACCCCGATACCCGTGATGGCATCCACCACGATTACGGTCCCATCATGGTCACGCGTAATCTCCGCCAGCTCCTGAATCGGATGTCTCACGCCTGTGGAAGTTTCACTGGCTGTCGTGTAGACAGCCCGTATCGATGTGTCCTCTCTCAAAGCCTCTGCCACCAGAACCGGATCGACTGCCTCGCCCCAGGGAACATCGATTGCTCGCACCCGAACCCCATAAGCCTCACAGATCTCTAGCCAACGTTCTCCAAATTTCCCTCCCCGAACGACCAGCGCCGCATCGTCCTTGCGCAGAAGATTCGAGACAGCTCCATCCATCGCACCGGTTCCCGAGGAAGTGAAGACAAGGACCTCCTCTTTCGTCTGGAAGAGATATTTCAGATTCTCCCGAATCTCCGCGAGAATCCTGGAAAACTCGGGTTCGCGATGGTGCATGATCGGTTCAGCCATCTTCAGCAGAACTTCTGCTGGAAGCATCGTCGGCCCGGGCGAGAATAGGTAACGCTTCACGTGATTCCCCCTTTCAAACGGAAAAAAGCGAAGCTATTGTATGTCAGCGGCTCCAACGAGTCAACAGGCAGTCCCGGGAATGAGAGAAGGTAGGAGAGAATTTTACTTGACTCGGGAAACCGGTTATGTTAAAAGTGAAAAAATGAACAAACTATCACGTCCAACTTTCAAGAGGATTCACGCAGATCTGGATGAGACCAGAAGAGACCAACTAGCCGCGGATGGTTCCATGAAATTTGAGCAAAGGAGGTGAGGAAAACTCTCATCGATCTGTGGGTGTTTTCCATCGTCAAGAAGGAGGAGAGACATGCAGTTACCAGGTGTAAAAAAGTACCCTCATATTTTCGGTCCGGGTAAGATCGGTAAACTCGAGACAAAGAACCGAATCAAGTACGCTTCCACCGAAACGAACTTCAATTACAGAGATGGATTCGTGGCTGACAAGGAGGTGGCCTACATGGAGGCCCAGGCGCGAGGTGGAGCGGGAATCGTAACAACTCAGGGGGCTTACACAGATCCTTTGGGAATTGGCAAAGGCTACGTTGGGATGATGGGGATCTGGGATGATAAGTATATATCTGGATTAAAGAAAATCGCCGACGTCATCCACAAGTACGATGCCGTCGCCTGTCTACAGTTGATGCACTGTGGACGGGTAGGGGGCATTGAACTCCCCTACACTCATGGGCCTTCAGACGTCCCTCAGAAGCTTCCCATTTTCCGGCCCCCCAAGGAGATGAGTCGAGAAGAGATCGAGATTTGCATTCAGCAGCACGTTGATGGCGCCCGAAGAACCGTCGAGGCTGGATACGACATTGTGGAGATCTCGGGCATTGTGGGCTATCTGATCTCCAACTTCATCTCCTCTTACACCAACGTACGGACCGACGAATATGGCGGAGACATCAAGGGGCGATCCAAGTTCATGACCGATATCGTCCGACGCATCCGGAAGGAGGTTGGCGATGGCGTGCCCATCGGAATCCGCCTCTGTGGACGGGAGCTTCTGGATGACCGGGGCGGCAATAAGCCGGAGGAGAGCCTGGAATCAATCAAACTGGCCGTGGAGGCAGGTTGTGACTATATCAGTGTCACTGCCGGATGGCAGGAATCGATGATTCCGGTCATCACGAGGGACGTCCCCATGGGAAACTGGCTCTTCATCGCAGAAGAGCTCAAGAAGAATATCAATGTTCCGGTGAGCATGGCGTACCGGCTCTTCGTTCCTGAGATTCCTGAGAAGGCGATGGCCGAGGGCAAGTTGGATTACTGGGAGATGTGCCGACCCATGATTGCTGACCCTTTCCTCCCCAAAAAGATCATGGAAGACCGCCGGCAGGACATCATCCCCTGTATTGCCTGCAATGTCTGTCTGGCCCGTCTCTTCCGCGACACCGAACTCAACTGCAGCGTGAGACCATCCCTGGGTCACGAGGGTGAAGCGGAATGGGGCTTCTATGGATTTCCAAAGTCCAGTGAGAAAAGAAAGGTCGTTGTCGTCGGTGCCGGACCCGCAGGCCTCACGGCGGCCTTTGTTGCTGCCGAAAAGGGGAACGGCGTAACCGTCTACGAGAAGAGCGATCACGTGGGGGGACAGTTGGCAGCTGCTGCGAATGGTCCCTGGGGGGACGACGAGCTGATGCGTTACGTCAACTATGCCGAGGCCCAGTGCAAGAAGCATGGTGCCAAGATCGTCCTCAACAAGGCGGTCGATAAGAACCTTCTGGAAAAAGAAGAGGCAGATACGGTCATCATTGCCACGGGTGCCCAGCATGACATGGAGACCATTCCCGGTTGTGACAAGAAGCATGTGGTGGGGGCCCTTGATGTTCTGGAGGGACAGGCCAAGCTGGGCCAGAAGGTGGTGATCGTGGGAGGTTTGGGAATTGCTATCTCAACCGCCCTTTACATCAGTGACAAACACAAGGACTGCCAGGTCTCTATTGTGGGCGAACAGAAAAAATTCGGGGCCGATGTCAATCCCTCCTACATCTGGAGATACATACTCAAGCTGAAAGACGGAAACGTTGCCCAGATCACCCAGACCAAGGTCAAGGAGATCACCGATCAGGGGGTACTGGTCACAACACCAGAAGGCAAGGAAGAAACCATTCCGGCCGATACCGTAGTCGTAGCCATGCTTGTGCCCAACAAAACCCTGAAGTACGGAAAGTATGCCAAGGAGGTCTACATGATTGGCGACGCCGTCCAGGTACGGAGGGCCTATGCGGCCATCCATGATGGCTACCGTATGGGAATGAGAGTCGATTTCACCCCCTACCAGACCTATCACAGGATAAAACACTAGGAGAATACACGCGAAAAGAAGGAGAAGTCGATATGTATCCTTGGGTTGATGTTTTCAGATGCACCGGATGTGGCATATGCGTTCGGCAATGTCCTGTAAATGTTATTGGTCTCCTCAACAAGAAGGCGGCGATCCTTCTGGATCTCTGTGAGGAATGCGGTATCTGCGCATTTGTCTGCCCGGAGGTAGCCATCAAAAACGAGATCCCCGATGGCGGTTACAACACCCTCAACATCCCCTATATGAGCAGACGTTAGAATGACCAGCATTCAGGGGTCAGCAGTCGGCCATCAGCAGAAACAACAAGAAGAATGGATAGATTAGGATTTCCATGCGGTGAGTCGCGGGGATTAGCAATCCAAATCTGGCGCTCCCTTTCTTCTAGAAGCTGAGCACTGACCACTGACGGCTGAGGGCTTACAAACAAGACAGGAGGTGTCTCATGAAGGTCAATAAGATCGATCATATCTGTATTGCGGTGAAGGATCTTGAGGCAGCACGAAAAATCTGGGAACCCATTCTCGGCAAGTCCCAACCTGACGATCCCTATGTGGACGAGCCTGAGAAGATCAAGGTAGCGAGATACTGGCTGGGCGATGTAGGATTTGAGCTGATGGAATCCACAAGCCCGGACGGTGACGTGGCCAAGTTCATCGAGAAACGGGGCGAGGGCATCATGCTCATTGGATTGAACGTTGATAATACTCGTGAGGCCATCGAAGAGCTGAAGGCCAAGGATTACACGTTCATCGGCGGAGCAAGACCATTCCGGAATTGCGAATTCGCCTTTGTTCATCCTAAAGATGTTAATGGCGTGCTCTTGGAGCTCATTGATTACAAATGGGATGAATTGAAGAAATAGATCGTGGGCCCCTTCTTGGGCCCATAGCTTCTTACCTTACCTTTCTTTCTGTCCCGCACCTCGTGCGCATTCCGCGGAAAAGGGTTAGCGGGAAACCTTTGCCTATGACGTCGACCAGGAAATCGGATGCGCTACCGACCGGGAAACGCTTCAGAACCGCTCCCTGCAGGGGGACCGCTGGCTCATCGCCTGGAAAACCTCTTGACAACCCCCCTGAATGATGCTATGCAGTACCCGGCCTCATCGTTTCGATAGCTCCTTGAATTACGAGTCATTCTCATCGGAAAGGAGGTGGAGACTCCAAACAGATTTCGTCTTCAGGACCGGACCAATCGAGCTGAATCAAGAGGAAGAGATCTTCGCAGAGGGCCCTTAAGGGTCCAACGGAACCGAAAGGACCAACCTACAAAATCAAAGGCAAGGGGGAGGACAAAATGCAGAAAACAATTTACGATCTTGACCAAAAGGACATGCCAACCCACTGGTATAACATCCAGGCTGACTTGCCAGAGCCGCTGCCACCACATTTACACCCGGGAACAGGAAAACCGTTAACCCCCGATGACCTGGCTCCCCTGTTTCCTATGGAGCTTATCAAGCAGGAGGTGAGCACCGAGCGCTACATCGAAATCCCTGAGGAGCTGCAGGCTGTCTACCGTACCTGGAGACCGACACGATTGCATCGGGCATATCGGCTGGAAAAGGCCCTGGATACACCGACCAAGATTTTCTTCAAGTATGAAGGAACAAACCAGGCTGGTAGCCACAAGCCCAACACCGCTACAGCTCAATGCTACTATAACATGAAGGAGGGCGTCAAACGCATAACCACAGAGACGGGTGCCGGGCAGTGGGGCAGTGCCCTGAGTCTGTCTGGCGCTTTCTTCGGTGTAGAGATCATGGTCTATATGGTCAGGATTAGCTATGACCAGAAACCATATCGCCGCATCGCGATGGAGACCTGGGGAGCAAAGTGTGTCCCCAGCCCCAGCACGCAGACCAAAGTAGGGCGAGACATGCTCGAAAAATGGCCTGATTGCCCCGGCAGCCTGGGGCTCGCTATCAGTGAGGCGGTGGAGGACGCAGTCAGTCGTGATGATAGCCACTACTCTCTGGGCAGTGTGCTCAACTATGTCCTGCTTCACCAAACCATCCAAGGGGAAGAGTGCCGGAAACAGATGGAGATGGCAGATGCATACCCAGACATCATTGTAGGGAATATCGGCGGTGGCTCAAACTACGGCGGGCAATTCCTTCCCTGGATCAGGGATAAAATCAGCGGAAAAAAGCCAGATATGCGTGTCATCTGTTGTGAACCGGAAAGCTGCCCAAGCGTGACCAGGGGAATATATGCCTATGATTTTGGTGATGCAGTCGGTCTTGCTCCTATGGCCAAGATGCACACCCTGGGCCATGGATTTATCCCACCCCCAATTCATGCTGGAGGCCTGCGCTACCATGGGATGGCACCCATCATATGCCACCTCTATAACCTTGGCCTTGTTGAAGCGATAGCCGTGCACCAGACAGCCGTCTTTGAGGCCGGGGTGAAATTTGCCCGCACTGAGGGCATTATCACCGGCCCCGAGCCATGCCACAATGTCAAGGTAGCTATAGATGAAGCCCTTAAGTGTAAAGAATCTGGTGAGGCAAAAACAATCCTGATCGCTCACAGCGGACATGGACACTTTGACCTTGCTGCCTATGATCGTTACCTATCGGGTCAACTTGAGGATTATTCTTATCCTGAGGAAGAGGTCAAGAAGGCGCAGGCTGAACTGCCTAAGGTACCGGCTTGACCCTGCTGATTCAAGCCGAAAACTGGAGTGGCCATGGCCCGATGGATCTGCTGGCCTTTAAAGAAAAATTGCCAGCAAAGCTCGTAGATTATGTGCTTCCCGACAAGGAGATTGAAAAGGGCCTGGAGCTCCTGGAAGGCCTGCTCAGACCACGTGGTCATCTAGCGGTGCACTCGCACGCTTCATCCCTTGAGCCTGTGAGTGAACCCCTTTTGCCAGGGGAGGTAAACAGATTGATCGAACAGCATGATGACAAACCGATTCGATGCCCCAGGCTGGGCGATGAGGTCAACTTCAAGTACTGCCGCATCATGAACGACCGCCTTCCCTGCAGTTGGATCGCCGGATGCTGGAAGACGCACATAGACATCAAAACGTTTCTGGCAGACCACTACTCGAAGGAAGAGCTGGACCGAATATTTGCTCCTCCAAAGCCGAAGATCGAGAGCCTCGTGGAGCTGATGGAAAAGGCAAAGAAGGCCTACAAGAAGTCTTCATGATCGCTCGATTTTTTTGGTCTACTTTGTTCATTTGTTCACAAGGCTCCACTGCCAGGGATTTGTTCAGGAGACAGCATTTCGTTTCAGGGGGTCCGAGATGCTTGTGCCAGGTTGCCTCGTAAACTACGGAGGCAGCGGTTCC
>Ga0209636_10006798_pt1 | contig 11684 bp, 12 predicted proteins | sample DeeMarSWOR152_54_FD_187464 | JGI IMG/M metagenome (GOLD analysis project Ga0209636, IMG submission 187464) | Marine sediment microbial communities from White Oak River estuary, North Carolina - WOR-1-52-54 (SPAdes) (version 2) | ecosystem: Environmental > Aquatic > Marine > Intertidal zone >... | reverse complement strand
TGCCCGGGATAGCGAAAACCTCTCGATTCTGTTCCAGTGCCTGATGGGCCGTAATCAAAGCCCCACTCCTTTCTCCAGCTTCCACCACCAGCACCCCCAGGCTCAAGCCACTCATAATTCGATTGCGGAGTGGGAAGTTCTCGGCCCTAGGCTTGACGCCTAAAGGATATTCACTGACCAGAGCGCCAAGTTCCATAATAGCTTGAGCCAGCCTGGCATTTTCCCCAGGATAGACGATATCCAGACCGGAGGCAAACACAGCTAAAGTTTTGCCCCCGACATCCAGAGCAGCCCGATGAGCCACAGAGTCAATTCCGCGGGCTAGTCCGCTGACAATAGTGATTTTACTTTGGGCTAAGTCGGCCACAATCTCCTCAGTCACCTGCCTCCCGTAGATGGTAGGACGGCGGGTACCGACCACAGCTAGGCAAGGCTCATCCTCGGCTGGGAGACTACCCCTCACATAAAGCACCGGTGGGTAATCATAAATTTCTTTTAATCTCGAAGGGTAAAGAGGGTCGTCACAGACAAACGCCTTTACTCCGTAGCGCTCCAGCTTTTCCACCTCGGCATCCAGGGAAATTCTCGGGCGGAGGGTCACCAAGGCATCTATGCTTCGGGAATCCAGTCCTGCTTGCTTTAGCTTGCCTTCAGGAGCTTTCCAGGCATCCTGTAAACTGCCAAAGTACTCTTTTAGCTGGGAAATCCGTACCCGACCAATCCCGGGTATCCCGGAAAAACCCACCCAGTATTTCAGTTCGTCAGCACTTACCATATGGACCCTTGCTGGATTTTAGCATAACTCTCCCCGCAAAAGAGAGCTATTGACACCGTACAGTAGCTATGCTACGCTAAAACAAATTGAGACTCTCTTAATGGGAGAGCGTTTAATTGTCACCCCGACCCTGAGTGAAATTGAGATTCTTCGCCCAGACAAGTCGGGGCTCAAAATGACGGAGGGGATTATTGAACAAAGTGGATGGGAAAAGGAGGTGAAAAATGCCCGAGCCCTCAGCTGGCATATTTGGCCTTAGCCTAGCTACGATGGTGCTAATCTTAGGGATTTTTTTCATCATCGTGGGCATAATAATAGCTGGTGTAGTCTATCGGGAGACGCGTGAATGGAGAAAAATGATATTGCCCATGTTTGATAGGAACTCTGATGAGATATCGCCGGAATCCCCTGAGGAACCAGGTAAGTTAACGCCCCGAATGGCGGCCTTTGGCAAGGAGATACTTGGCCGATTCTTTGCTCACATGGACGTCGCTGGCTTGCTAGGCGGCGCCGCCACCGTCATTCTGGGCATACTTGTAGTCTTGATAGGACTTGCTCTCCGCGGTTAGTCCTTTCCTTAGTACCCCTCTGACGCCTCTGATAGGCCACGACGATACAATGCCATAAATTATGGTGCTGATGAAGCGGGCCACCAACCTGAGGATGAAGATTACCGCCCCTGCAACCCAGCGTATTGGCAGACTGTATAAAAGCCAGGCTGCAACTCGAGCGATCAACCGTGTAACGAAAAGGACAGCAATCGTTATGCCCCTCAATGGGGGGTTGTACAAAAGCCAGGCTGCCGCTGCCGAAATCCCCCTGAGGTAAAACAGGAGAGCTGATACTAGCCAGCGTAGAGGAGGGTGGTAGAAAAACCAGACTATACCTAGAGGAATCCCCACCAGTATTCTCCAGAACAAGGCACCAATACGAAACCAAATGTCCCAGAAGACATCTCTCGCGGAAGGCCAAGTATAGCGCCACAACCTCACCAGCCATACCACTAAGCCCAGTAAGAGCAGGAACAGGGCGAACAATAATAAGCCTAAACCTATGACGGTTACTTCTCTTCCTAGTATCGAGTAAGTCGGAACGGAGATACCTGCTCGATTAAGAACATACTTCAGAACAAGCTCTCCGACCACCACCACGACGAAAAGAAATATGATGTTTATTGGTCGAGCCGCCCACCTTCCCATCCGCACCAGCCAGGGATAGATCCAGCGCCACACGAGAATAATGCCTGCCACTGTAAACACCACGGCTAACAGAAAGACGGCCAGAGCTGTCGGTATCAGCGCGAGAATAAGCAAAGAACCTATGAGGAAAATAGTCGCGGCTACCGCGAGGAGCCCAGCACAAGTCATCATTTCGTCTCGTTCTCCTTAGTGCATCGGCACAAATTCGCTTTGCTCTTTTTCATAGCGTCCCGCATATTTTACCTGAGACTTATATTAGCACCAGCAGGAAGGCTATGAAAGCAGACATGGATGTAACCATGATCGTGGCAATACCCACAAAAAAAGCCGCCAAAGTACTTATCCCCACGCCCATGGCTACCACGATCGCTCCTAACGGTAAGATTAGTAAGCCCATATCGTCTTACCCCACTTAGGACACCTGGAAGCATTCAACTTGCTCCTTTTCATGGCGCCCCGCATATTTTGCTTTAGACTCATATCAGCAGCACGAGAGCTACCAGACCAGTCATCCACGTAGCCATGGCTGCGAGAGAAGCCAGAAAAAAACCCAGCAAAGAGCTTACGTATGCACCCATGACTGTGACGGCCGCTGTTAACAGTAAGATTATTAAACCGCCCATATCGTCTTACCCTCATTAGTGTGCCAGGAAGAATTGAAATTGCTCTCTTTCATAGCACCCCACATTTTTTACGGCAGTCGACTGCCAAACCCCTACAATTCACCTCGCCCCTATAAATCCTGAACAATCTTACAAAATCCTAAACCCTGATGTCTAAACTCTAAATAAATCCAAATATCAAAATCCACATTACAATTGAAACCCAAATACCTAGATGCTACAACTGCTCCTATTTGTCATTTGAGCTTTGGCATTTGTCATTTTTTTAATGTCGTGGGGGGTCTTGTACCCACCCACTCCCCTCATCCCGCTACCTTGAATTTTGTTTCTCTATAGGCCACGACCATGAGCCCGACCAGCACTACCACCCCCACTACTACCCACACCCAGGTTGGAATCGGGGATACCCTGAACGAGCTAGGACTCGACCAAGGACTTTCGTTGCCATAGTTATCCACTGCCTTAACCCACCAGTAGTAGGTCCCCTTGAGCAAAGCCTCTTCCTTGGATATTGTGTAGCTCGATGTCGCAATATCTGACTTGCTCAAGACATAAGTGGCAAGATCGGGGCTGTTGCTTATCTGCAAGATGTAAGTGATGTTGCTACCACCCGTTATCCCCCCCCATCGAAAAGTTACCTGCCCCGACCTTAGTCTGTTATCCGCAGGCGAGATAGGCTGCGGAGTTGCCAGGACTTTCTCTTTCACCGTGAAGTCAGCTGAGTCAGTAGCCCCACCCTCGTCAGTCACCACCACCTTCTGTTTGCCCTCAGGGCTTCCTGCTGGCACTGGGAAATTAATGACAACATTGCCATTGGACAGGGTCTTCATATCCCCTGACACGGCAACCCCTCCAACAGTCACCGTTAATTCCTGATTACCGTGAAAACCGCTGCCGCTGAGGCTAACGGAGTCGCCGGGAGCTCCCTCAACCGGGCCGAGTTCTTCTATTTTGGCTTTAGTGGTGAGGGCAGTCGTCGCAGCAGGCTTGGTTATGTCACCAGAGGCCGAGACAGTATTGCTGCCATAGGTGCTGGTCGGCAGGACAAAGGAAGACTCCCAAGTACCATCTGCTTCAGCGGTGATAACCGGAGTAACAACCGTCCCCTCAAATTTAACATTGATGCCTGTTTCCCTGGGTGCGAAACCGCCTCCGGCAACGGTAATCGTATCACCTACGTAAGCCAAACTCGGCTCAACCAATATGCCGGCGCCCAAGATGAACTCAACATCAGGTACATCCCGAGCCCTGGTCGACTCTCCTGAGGCGTCAACTGTATAGGTGCCGCGCTGGAGAGGAGGAACAATGATGGTAGCTTCCCAGGAGCCATCCTCATCAGCATAGATGTTTGTCTTCACCGCCTCCTCATCGAAGGTAACCTCAATGTCCTCTTCTTCACTGGCAAAGCCCGTGCCGCTTACCTCAATTGTTTGCCCCACTGTTCCCGAACTTGGCGCACTGATCTCAGGGGTCACCCTAAAATACTTGCCCACCAAATCGTACCATACCGCACCTTCCTTAAACTCGACATCGAAGGTATAGCCACCAGCGGGGGTGGCTGGGATGGTATGAGTTGCATTCCAGCTACCCGCAGTATTAGCCTTACCCGTAATTACCGTGTCCAGGAAGCTAACCCGGATGTCCTGCGAGGCAGTAAAACCATAGCCGTTGATAGTTACTTCCGTGCCCACCGGTCCCTCATCGGAGTCAATCTGTGCGGAAGGGAGGACTGAAAAATAAGCATCTGCTAGTTCGGAATAATCTTCCCCGGTTAAATAAACAGTATAAACGCCTTTCGCAGTTTCAGGGACATAGAACGCGATAGTGTAGTTTCCAGCCGCGTATGCTGTGAACGTCCCTACACGATACTCCGGTGTGCGAGAATTCCAGCAGATACGATAGGTGCCGGGTGCCGTAACATTCGCCGTTGCTTCGATTAGGTCGCCGCAGTGCCCAGAATCAGGGAAAAGGCTAATGGAACCCCCATCAGCCAAAGCCCATTGGGGCAATATCAGCATCACCAACAAAAGCCCGGCTATAATGGGAGCCCGTATTCGCTTTGTGTGCACTCTCAACTCTCGTAGTAGGTAAGCTTTCCCAAAAAAGCGTGCTTCCCCTAACCTAATAGAATATGGCGAACCTCTATGCACGTTTTAGGAAAACCAAACTGTTGTCACCTTTCTTCCGCTTAAAAGAGGCTGTTCAATTTTAGGCACTTCCGTAATTGCCTGCTTTGTCAGGCTCGGTTGTCCAATAAACTCCTCCCCCCATGAGTAAAATAAATTAGGCAACTACATTTTAACTATTACTTTTGTCACATATGTAGTCGCCAAAACTAAGAAAAATCCCTCACTTTTCTAGTACTCTAGTACTACATCTCAAGCTTATCACACCAACATGAACCCAGCATTAACATAATATCCTCACTTTGGCAAGTTTGTCAAGGTAAGCCATATGGGGCTCTCTGTCAAATTGTGTGGAAATAGCTTCGAGATGGTGCAAACCCCAAGAGCATTCTTCTCCAGCAAGCATCGATATCCCCAGACCATAAGACACGCCTTAGTGTCTTGCTCTTAATCATCACCCCCAGCAGCGTTGTGGTACTATCTTCTTTTCTCTTAGCCATGGTGGTAAAACCTTTCCCTCAATTTTCCGCTCGGGGCTCTTATCACCATAAATCTTTTGAAAAAGCTTTCCACAGATAGAGCCACACCTACTTGACAAAACTGGCCAAGGGTGGTATCCTTTTAATCGAGGTTTAGGTTAGCGCTTGTGACAAGGGGTCTTGTGGCAAGCCGACGCAGAGAATCGGCAGTAGAGCGGGCACTGGTACAGGAATGGAGGGGAATGTGACCGGGAGCCCGCCAGCGGGGGCGACAAGCGTTTCCAAAAAATCTCGCAAAAGTCTTGACTGTGCGGGAGTGATAATATAATATTGACCACTTGACCACGCTTTCGGAAAAACCAAACCCTTACACCAGCGCGAGTCGAGCATCCAGACAAACTCAGATCGGTGGCTGGCAAGGGTGGCCGAAAGAAACAAGTGAATTCCTGGTCAAGGGATAGAAAAGGTTGGAGTTGAAGGCATTGCCGAAATCGGCCCCAGGAATGACCGGTGCTGAGTCAGATAAGATGCCGAGACCGAGGGGGAGAAGGGAGTTGTCGACAATGCAGGTGGTAAAACAGCTTAGCAGAGGCCAGAGTTGGCTCCCGGACTGGACGAGAGAGGTTTCGGCAAAGGTGAACTTTTACCAAAATAGTCGATTGTGCCTGGGAGGCCGTATAAATCAGGCAGCTACAGGAATATGGAGCTTGATAAATCAGATAGCTACAAAAATCTGGGGAAGAGACCGGCAGGAGCTGGTCTCTTCATTAGTTTTGGCGGTGGATGGGGCTGACGAGCAGGAACACTATCTCTGCCCATGGAGCGTTCTCCGCAGGGAGGGTGCCGGTCGGTCGTGGGAGATAAAAACACCTCAAATCTTTCTGGGGTGGAGTGAAAATAAACCAAAAATCAGAAAGGGGCTGTTTACATAATGTAGTTGCCCACCAGGCAACCGAGCATCGATGACCCAGGCAACTACAAAATTAAACAGCCTGAAACTCAGGAAAAGCCTGAGAACATGAAAGGAGGAAAGAAGAAGTGAAAAAAATAATCAGTATTCTGTTGGCTCTGGGGCTGGTGCTGGGCCTGACAGTGATGGCAGCGCCGGTATCGGCCGACGTGGATGGTCCGGGAGCAACACCGAACCCGCAAGTTATCTTCGGCGGACCACCTCCCTGCAACTGCGCTGGCATGACGACGTGCTTAAACGTCACGTTCGACATCACAGCCCTGGTGGAAGAGGGCGTGCACGAAATCTGCGTCGAGTTCCCTGCTGACACTAGTGTCCCGGCCACATTCAATGACGGCGACATCGGCATTTACAGCTCGGCTACTCCCGGGATATTCTACCCTTGTTTCGGAAGCGAGATTACAGTTACGCCTACAACCTATGGCACCCAGGTGTGCGCCGTTATCAACACACCATGGGACATGTGGCCTGCCGCTGACAACCCAATCTCAATAGCATTCACCCGTGCTGCTGGCATCCTGAATCCGACCACGCCGGGCAGTTACCAGCTGTACGTGTGGACGACACGTCCGCAAGACTCGACACCTGTCCTGTCCGATCCTTACACTATTGTGCCGCAGATTTCCACCTACGACTTCCAGTTTGACTTCAGTCCGACGTTCCCGGGCCTGAATCCGGGCTTTGTGCCCCCGTTTAAGGCCTGCGGTCAGAACCTGACCACCACCAGCTGGTGCAGCACCATTGGGGGCTACCTGGAACCCTTTGATCTCAACCTTATAACCACTGTACCGGGCTGCACAGCACCATGCTCTGTGGCGGACATGTGGTTCGTGGTGGAGAAGTGTCCGTTGGGCGAAGTTATCACCCTTGTCTGGGATTCGGGGACCACTACATACACACTGACTAATGCTGACGAGGGCGACGTGCAGTCATTACCTAGCGTCGCGCTGACACCGATTACCCTGCGCACCTGGTCAAACGAGATCCACTTCTCATCGGTGGCCACTTATAATATCTGCTGGTATTTAGAGTGTCCAGCTGTCCCTTGTGAAGCGGGAGCGAAGATAGTCGCTGAAGAGTGTCTGGAGGCCGATGTTTACCAGTGGAAGGAATACTTCCAGATAGACCTTCTGCCGAAATGGAACCTCGTCTCGATACCACTGTACCCCTTCGACACAGATATCGATGAAATACTGGTAGCCCTGAACTGGTCAGACCAGCTTGAGAGCATCTGGTACTTCAACCAATGCGAACCGGGCAGTGGCCCTGATGAAGGAAAGTGGTACGTGTATCCAGGGGACCTCGAGACCTTGGAGGCCGGCAAGTCCTACTGGTTCCGCATGAAGCATCCAGGGGATGCAGGTTACAACCCCTTGTTTAACAGTGGCAACAAGTCGGGACTCTATGTGTTTGGTAACCATGCCCCAATGCCCACCGATCCTATGGTAACCTTTGACGTTTGTGAGGGCTGGAACATGGTCGGCTTCAAAGCCCCATGGGTTAACATACCACCTCTCACACCGCAACCCGAATTGGACAGCGATTACCTCTGGAACTTCAACACGGGCGTGATGGATGACGTTCATTATGGCCTGATATACGAGTGGGATGCGACCGTCCAGGATTGGCTATGGCACGCGCCAGGTACTTACAATATGCAGCCTGGTGAAGGCTACTGGATCCCATTTGACGGCGACTCAGAAATCTATCCGAAACCTTAAGGCATTTATATAGTTAAGGCATTTAAATTATGATTGGGCAGACAAGCGGAAATAACTTAAGGAGACGAAGGGCCAGCCGGCTGGCGGGAGCCCTCGGGCTCCTGCTGGCCCTGGCTGTCATCGGTGGCGGCGTCCTGCCGGCTTATGCCAATGGCATACCAGGAATTCCGCACGCGTTCATGGGCACGGTGAGCACGCTCACCCCGCCCGGGCCGGTCCCCGAAGGGACGCTGGTGCAGGCTTTTGTGGGCGCTCAGTTGCGGGCTGAGACGACCACCGACGCCGAGAGCAAATACTTGTTGAAGGTGCCGGGGCCCGGCGGGACGGTGACGTTCAAGGTTGCCGGTGTGCTGGCAAATGAGAGTGATGTCTGGGAGTCCGGGAAAGTGAACCAGGACTTCAACCTGACAATTACTGCACTGCCAGGGGTTACCTATAACCTGACCATGGAGGTAGCTCCTGCCGGCACGGGAACGGCGACTGACGTGACTAATGCACCGCCTTACGCAGAAGGTGCCACAGTGAGCATAAAAGCGGTGGCGGCAACGGGCTACCACTTCTCTCAGTGGACGGCGACGCCAGCGGTTGTATTTGGCGACGCAGATGCCGCGCAGACCACCTTCACCATGCCGGCAGCAGATGTAACCATCACCGCCAACTTCGAGGAGGGTGTGTTCTACACCCTGACCATGTTAGCGTCTCCTGTGATGGGCGGAACGGCGACTGATGTCACCGGTGCTTCTCAGTACATGGAAGATGAGGTTGTCAGCATACAAGCGGCAGCCGCATCGGGCTACCAGTTTGTTGGGTGGACAGCGACTGCGGGCACATTCAGTAATGCCAATGCCCCATCGACTATCTTCCAAATGCCCGGTGCAGATGTAACCGTCACCGCCAACTTCGATGTTTCTGGTGGGGGAGGGTGCTTCATCGCCACCGCAGCCTACGGAAGTTCGACCGCAGAACAGATCGATGTACTGCGAGAGTTCCGGGATGTGGTGTTGCTGGAAAGCACCGCGGGCTCTCAATTTGTTGCCCTGTACTACAAGCTCAGCCCTCCGGTCGCGGATTTCATATCAGAAAGCAGCTTTTTGAAGAATTTTGTCAGGGTGCTCCTGGTTGACCCCGTTGTCTGGACGGTTGAAGCTACGGGAGGTATATGGCGAAAGTAGGGTTTATGTCCTCCCACCTGGAGGACGGCAAAGCCTGGCTAATCGACGCTGTGATTGGATAATGAAAGAGCAGATAACTGGAAATAGCTTGAGAGGACGAAGGGCCGGAAGGCTGGTCGGGGCCCTGGGGCTCCTGCTGGCTCTGGTTCTCGTCGGCGGCGTCCTACCGGCCTACGCCAACGATCTGGAACCACCACCCCAACTACCCCACCTCTTCATGGGGACGGTAAGCGCCATCAGCCCGCCGGGGCCGGTGCCGCAAGGGACAGTGGTGGAGGCTTTGGTGGACGGCGTTAAAAAGGCCGAGACGACCGTGAACGCGACAAGCGGATACTTATTGGTGGTGCCTGGCCAGTCTGGCGATAATGGCAAGATAGTCAGCTTCGCAGTTGCCGGCGTCCAGGCAACTCAGACTACCACCTGGGTGGCCGGGGCATTAGACTACGACTTCGACCTGACAATTGCTGAACTCCCAGGTGGATCCCCATTCCCATTCTGCTTCATCGCCACGGCAGCCTACGGTACTGATACAGCAGAGGAAATCGACATCCTCAGAGAGTTCAGGGACGTGGTCTTGCTGCCCAGCGGTTTAGGCGCTGAATTGGTATCTCTCTACTATAAAATCAGTCCTCCCATAGCCGAGGTTATCTCGCAACAGGACTTCCTAAGAACAGCGGTGAAAGTGGGCTTTCTTGACCCGATTGTCGCCATATTAAATTGGAGCTACGCTTTATGGTCGGAGAGAGGCTAATGAGAATACCAGATAAGTTTTTCCGCAATTGTGTCTGCCAAACATTTGAAAAGGATAGATTGTATGCAAAGGTCAGAAAAGCGGACTATGATAATGATAAAGAGGGCTAAGAGCCTAGAAAGGAGGATCAGGTGAGAAAGTTAATCAGTATAGGTGTTGTTCTTGCGTTACTGGTCACTTTCATGGTGCCTGCCGCCATGGGGGCACAGGATGAGTGCGATAACCCATGCGACTACGAGGCGCCGGAGTGCGGACCTCTGCCTTCGAAAACGACTAAGACGCTGGCTGGAGCTGCCGTCTGGACTTACCTCGGTGTCCAAGACATCATGGGGCGAGCTGTTTGTGCCACTACGGGACAGATGGCTTGCAACTTGGGTGGTTGGTCTGACGAGTTAGGCGTCATAGCCGTTGATGTCTCAGCGGCGGTGCTCGACGGACTCGCGGGCCTTATTGAATCCGTGGTAGACGCGTTCCTCGAGGAGTACGCGGAATTGGGCACGGCAATAGGCGACATGCTCCGGCAAATAGCCGATGCAATCGGAGGTATCACCGAAGAGTGACCCCGGAGGCAGTGACGTAAGACTTGTGCTCGGTTGCCGATGAAAATACAAGGGGGCAGCGTGAAGCTGCCCCCTTCATCATCCCAAACAAATTCCTTCGACTTCGCTCAGGACAGGCTTAAACAAGCCCAAATATCAAAACCTAAATGACAATTCAATTCCAAATGCCCCGCCTGCCTGCTCGCCGTAAGACTTCGGCAGGCGAGCCGAGCCTTGGCGGGCAGGTTAAATGCCAGAACTGCTTCTTTTTCTCATCCGGGTTCTGAACTTTGTCATTTGTCATTGAAAGCGAGCAAACTGCTAAAATAAGATTGTGTCAGTAAGGTTAATAGCCAAGAAAGGCTCGACCTTTCATGATTTTCCCTATTCCAGCCCAGAACGGAAGTGCTTCCATTGCTGGATTATCAATGTCACGCCACCGGGGCCCAACCAATGCCTTCATGATTGTATCTACTGCTATGCCAGGGAAGCTATTTACTCCAACTACTCCGAGGATACCCTGATTTATAACAACTTGCCTGAGTTAGTGGAGAGGGACCTCGAAAAGCTGACTTTATGCCCGCCAATTTCCCTGTCCAATATCTCCGATCCCTGTCAGGACATACCTGAATTGAAAAAAGAGGTCAAGAGACTGATTCAGCTTCTTATGGACTACGGCGTCTCCTTTTTCATCACCACCAAAGGCGACCCTTCCTTTCTTCTGGAATTGCCTGGCTTCATCGAGTACAAGCCTAAATTTATAGCTATAACCATCGAAGGGACCCCTGAGGTGCTCGGGCTTTTGTCACCAGGGGCGCCTTCGTTCGATGCCAGGGTAGCTGCTGCTGGCAAGCTATCTAACATAGGTATAGACATTGTTATTCGCCTCGATCCCATTTTGGTCCATTTATTCCAGGCCCTTTACGGTGATTCCCGATTTGAAAAAATAGCCGGGTTGCTTGATGTCTTCACCTCGATTGGAGCCAGGCATATCACCGCCAGCACTGGCCGGCTATCCAGGAGGCGCTCTCCATCAGCCAGTCACGAAGGCACAAGTATATGGCAGCGAATATACAAAGTTATCTACAGCCAGTCGCCACCAGCAGCCAAGAGATTCGAGCAAGAATACATCTACGAGGCACATTGGTCAGGCGGAGGCTACCGCCTGCGCAGGGACTTGAGGCTCGGCTTCCACCGTAAAGTAAAGGAACTGGTCGAAGCCAGAGGAATGACCTATGCCACCTGCCAGGAGCTTTCCGCCGGGGAAAGTGATTCCCGGGGCATCCCGCACTGCGAGGGATTACCACTGCCCTTTGCCCGAAAGCAAGC
>Ga0209636_10006797_pt1 | contig 11688 bp, 8 predicted proteins | sample DeeMarSWOR152_54_FD_187464 | JGI IMG/M metagenome (GOLD analysis project Ga0209636, IMG submission 187464) | Marine sediment microbial communities from White Oak River estuary, North Carolina - WOR-1-52-54 (SPAdes) (version 2) | ecosystem: Environmental > Aquatic > Marine > Intertidal zone >... | reverse complement strand
AATTTGATTCTTGAACGCAAAGAGAATCTAAAATGAGACCAATTTTTTAAATTCAACAAATCTCTTCTTGACCTCTTGGGGTGTCAGAGACTTAAAACGCTCTATTCCGAAGTCCTCGATTGAAAAAGAAGCCATCACGCTGCCGTAAACCGCTGCCCTCCGCAGCTCCTTCTCGTTGACCTCCTTCACCGCATCTAAATAACCTAAAAAACCTCCAGCAAAGCTGTCGCCCGCACCCGTAGGGTCAATGACGTCCTCACAGGGATGAGCCATAACACCAAAAACAATTTCCTTTCCCAGGATCAACGCCCCATGTTCTCCCTTTTTTATGGCAACTAAAGAAGGACCCATCTCCAAGATCTTTTTTCCGGCTTTGAAAAGATTTATCTCTTCAGTAAGCAGTTTGACCTCTTCATCGTTGCAAAAAAACAGGTTGCATCTTCGAAGGACCCTTAAAAGGGCTTCCCTGTTGTTTTTGATCCAGTGGTTGATGGTATCCATCGCCACCCATTTTGGATTTTTAAACTGATTGAGGATATCCTCTTGAAGTTCTGGATGGATATTTGCCAAGAAGAGAATTTCAGACTCTTTATATGCCTGTGGCAGCTTGGGTTTAAAATCGGCAAAGACATTCATCTCCAATTTGATAGTGGTTCTGTGATTGGGATCATGGCCATAACGTCCTTCCCAGTGAAAAGACTTCCCTTTGGCAAACTCGAGGCCCTGAAGGTCGATTTCTCTCTTTTTGAACAGCGCAATGGTTTCTGGGGGGAAGTCCTCTCCAACAACTCCGACCATCTTTGGGGAGGTAAAGTAACTGGCAGCAAGGGCACAATAGGTGCAGGACCCGCCCACAATTCCTTCCTTTCGCTCTTTAGGCGTCTCTATTGTATCGAAGGCTAAAGATCCGATAACCACAAGACTCATAACAGATATTTCCCGATGATGAGTTTCAGTTTCTCTCTCGTTTCAGAGGGAATAAGATCAGGTGAGGTGACAATGCAGTTCCTTATTGCTTGGGAACAGTCACATCCCTCTCCCCTCTTGGGAAGAGTGGACAAAGCCTCTTTGATGATGTTTTTAGCATTGTGGATGTTTTGCCGTAAATTTTCGAGGATCAATTCCACACTCACAGTTTCCTCTTCCTCGTGCCACACGTCATAATCGGTGACCAAATTCATGGTGGCGTAGCAGATTTCAGCTTCCCGGCATAACCTCGCTTCTCGAACACTGGTCATGCCGATGACATCGCACCCCCAGGAACGGTAGATAAAAGATTCACTTTTTGTAGAAAAAGCAGGGCCCTCGATGCAGATATATGTCCCTTTGGGATGGACTCTCAATCCCAGATCTTTCCCTGTCTTATAAAGAACTCTGGAGAGATCCGCGCAAACCGGATGGGCAAAGCTGATATGAACAGCAACTCCCTCACCAAAGAAGGAATTTTTCCGCCGGGTTCTATCGAAGAATTGATCAGAAAACACAATATCTCTCGGTTTGATCTCCTCCTTCAGTGAGCCAACGGAATTGACAGAGATCAATCTTTCAACTCCCAGCATTTTGAATCCGTAGATGTTGGCTCTGTAGTTGATCTCAGAAGGAAGAAAACGGTGCCCCTTTCCATGGCGATTGAGAAAAGCAATTTTTTTTCCCTGGAAAAGGCCAACGATATAGGGATCTGAAGGATGTCCGAAAGGAGTGTCCAAAGCTATCTCATCGATGATGTCGATTCCCTCAATTTCATACAGCCCTGTCCCGCCGAGAAGTCCAATTTCTGCTTGTTTTTCCTTTCCTTCTGGCATTCTTATCTTGCCTCCTCCCTTGTTCTACTGGAGAAACAAACGATAGCTCCAAAGAGCTCAGCATTTTTTGACTAGGTTCAGCCTTCTTTAAATTGAAAATATTGATATATACTTTATCCCTTAACAAGTCAAGCCAAGTCCAGACTTGCCATTCCGCAGTTTTAGGAAAGGCAGGCAAGTCCGAGATGTGCCGAGACGTCTTCAGAATATAATACGGCGCCTATAAATATCTTCAATATGGTTAGTTAAGACATTTGATCAATCCGATGAGACTCGATTAACCAGATAAGAATTTTCATAATAAATATGTTGATTTTAAAAAGAGTTACGAGGACAATATCTTTGCAACTGTCAAGTTGGATATTAATAAATAGTTGTTATCTTAGATGAACTAGAATGTGTGGAATTTGCGGAATTTACGGCTTTGATCTTCTAGGACCCCCCTCGCGTCAGCTCACTAAAAAGATGAACCAAGTTATAGTCCACAGAGGGCCTGATGACGAAGGCTATTATTTTGATGAGAAAGTCGCCCTGGGCATGAGGAGACTGAGTATCATAGATTTGGTCACCGGCCACCAGCCTATCCATAACGAAGACAAAAATATTTGGATTGTTTACAATGGAGAAATATACAATTTCTCTGAATTAAGAACTCAGCTCATAGAAAAAGGGCATAAATTCTACACCCAAAGTGATACTGAGGTGATCGTTCACCTCTATGAGGAAGAAGAAGAGAAATTTGTTAAAAAATTAAACGGGATGTTTGCCATTGCCATTTGGGATAATAAAAAGAACAAGCTGCTCCTCGCCAGAGATAGGCTGGGTATAAAGCCCCTTCATTACTTAAAACTCAAAAATCAATTTCTTTTCGCATCAGAGATAAAATCTCTCCTTCAGTCCCACTATCAAAGAGAAATCGATTTTGATTCTCTCTCTCAATTCTTCACCTTCGAGTATATCCCTGCTCCTCAATCCATATTCAAAGGAATTAGAAAGCTTCCTCCCGGACATATGATTATCATTGAGAATGATAAAATTAAAATGAGTTCCTACTGGGATATCAGGCATGATTATGAGCTAAAAAACCAGAAGCACCAGAACCATTATGCTGATGAGATTTATCATAGACTCAAAGAATCGGTAAAAAAACGTTTAATCAGTGATGTTCCCCTGGGTGTATTTCTAAGCGGAGGAACCGATTCCAGCTCTATCACAGGCTTGATGAGCAAAGTCACTTCCTCAAAAATAAAAACCTTCTCCATCGGATTTGAAGAGAAAAGCTTCAATGAATTGGGTTACGCAAAAAAAATAGCTGATTATTTCGGAACAGACCACCAAGAATTTGTTGTTAAATCCGAGCTCGTAAAGGAATTGATTCCTGTTTTGATGAAATATTTAGATGAACCATTAGCCGACGCCTCGATAATTCCCACTTACATCATCTCCAAATTAGCCCGAAAATATGTTACCGTTGCCTTGGCTGGTGAGGGAGGAGATGAGTTATTCGCCGGCTACGATACCTACAAAGCCTATCAAGTGGCCAAGTTATATCGGAGAGTCCCCAAGTTTATCCGGGATAAGTTAGTCAAAAAAATTGTCCATCTTTTTCCTGCTTCCAAAAAAAGACTGAGCCTTGAATTCAAGGCTAAAAAATTCATTTCTGGAATAGATTATCCCCCTGAAATTTCCAATTCTATTTGGTGGGGAGCTTATAATCCAACTGAAAAAGAAAGTCTTTTCTCTCCGGAATTTAAATCTCTCATCAAAGTAGACCCCTTCCTCCCAGTTCTCAATCATTCGAAAAATTGTCAAGCCCACCATACCCTGGATAGATTGAGTTATTTGGACTTGAAGCTCTACCTTCAAGATGACCTTTTAGTCAAATCGGACAGAATGAGCATGGCCAATTCTCTGGAAATAAGAGTTCCTTTTCTTGACCATACTTTTGTGGATTTCGCGACCTCTATACCCTATCCCCTGAAACTCAAGGGGCTTCAAACAAAATATATTTTAAAAAAAACAATGAGCCTGCACCTTCCTCGAGAAGCCATACACCGGCCAAAAATCGGTTTCGATATCCCATTGGGAGTCTGGATAAAGAATGAATTAAGAGATTTTACACTAAGTGTGCTGAATCCCTCTAAGATGAAAGATCATGGCTTATTCAATGACTCCTACATTAAAAAGCTTCTGAACGAGCATTTTAAAGGCTTTCATAACCACCGTCAGTTGCTCTGGCCCTTGATCATTTTTCAATTCTGGTACGATGAATACATGAAGTAAACTTAATAACCCTTCCTCAGTTCGCTTCTTATCCAAATGAGCCAATTTTTCGCTAAAGCTTTTTCTCCTGAGGAACCGGGATGGGCTCTGTAAGGAAAAAATAGCATCATCCTCATTAGCTGGGCGTCAGAAAGCCGAATGGGCAAAACCCAGAATTTTCTTTATACTGTGGTAGAAAATATGTATGATAGTATTCCAAAGCAGGTTTTTCAGAGTCATGGGAACGATGAATAAAGAAAAAATACTCCTCTTAAATCCCCCCGGCGATAAACTCTATATCAGAGATTATTACTGCAGCTTTTCCTCAAAAGCCGATTACTATTGGCCCCCACAGGATTTAATCGTCTTCAGTGGAATACTGAATCAGGAATTTGATGTTAAAGTTGTGGATGCTATCATTAATCGTATTCCTGAGGAGAATTGCTTGAATATCATTTTGAATTCTGATTTTAGAGGCATCATTTTTGCCACTGGCACCTCAACTATGAGTTCAGATCTGACCTTGATGGAAAAAGCAAAAAAGAAGAAAGAAACAAAAATTATTGCTAGTGCTGGAATTATGAAATTTATTGGCCTGGAATTCTTGAAAAAATACGATTTTATAGACGCCGTCTCCACAGATTTCACAGAACCGGATATTGTTTCTTACCTCAGAGGAGAAGACAGCGTCCCTTTAAAGGGATTGATTTACCGGAAAAATGATCATCTTATAGAAAGTCAAGATAAATTATCAACCAGATTTAAGGTCCCGGTCCCAAGACATGAACTATTCGATTTTCCCAAATACAGAATTCCCATTGCTAGGAAATTTCCGTTCACAGTTGTGGTCACTTCTCTAGGCTGTCCATACCACTGCGGTTTTTGCACGGCTGGAGCATACGGCTACAAAATCAGAGAAGTAGATAATGTCATCGAGGAATTGAAACACCTTTCCGAGCTAGGAGTCAGAGAAATACTATTCCAAGATCCGACTTTCACCATTAACACGAAGAGAGTGACGGAAATATGCCAGAAAATCATTGACAACAATCTTAAATTCACTTGGAGCTGCAATGCTGACATTAAATCCTTGAATGCAGAGAAGATTAAATTCATGAAGCAAGCCGGGTGTCATACAGTTTCCGTGGGCATTGAGAGCGGCGATGATAATATTCTGAAAAAATACTCAAAAATGATAAGTGTAGAGCAAATTAAGGAAACGATAGAATTGCTGAATAAGTATAAGATCAAGATTCTGGGATATTTTATTATCGGACTTCCTGGGGAAGACAGAGAGTCCATCTTGAGTACCATAGATTTAGCCAAGCAGTTGGACATCGATATCGCTTCTTTCGCCATTGCCACTCCAGATATAGGCACTAGTTTGAGAAAAGAAGCATTGGATAAGAAATGGGTCTCTCCAGATATAGAAAATTTTGACAGCACTGATTTTCCGATTATTGAAACAGAGAAGTTATCTAAAGAAGAAGTCTGGAGATTGAGGAGAAAAGCCGTCAAGGCCTTTTATCTTCGTCCTTCCTATATGATCAAGCGGCTGCTTAAAATCAGAAATTTTAGAGACATTAAAATTGCTGTCTCTAATGCCATCTCTCTCTTCAGCAAGTCATGAAAAAGGTCATAATTAATGCTGATGACTTCGGCTTGAGCAAGGGAGTCAATGAGGGAATTATTCTTGCTCACCAAAAGGGGATTCTGACAAGTACGACTTTAATGGCCAACATGCCGGGATTTGAACATGCTGTGGAGCTGGCAAAGCAAAATGGAGAATTGGGTGTGGGCGTACATTTGAATATTGTTCGCGGCAGACCCATCACTCCTGCCAAAAAAGTAAGCAGCTTGCTCAATAAAGAAAAAAATTTCTTCGCCAATATCTTCTTCATTTTAAGAAAATTCTGGTCAAAGAAAATAAACCAGCAGGAAATAGAATTAGAGTTCAGAGCCCAAATCGAGAAAATCTTGCGCCACGACATTCGGATCAGTCATTTTGATAGTGAAAAACATATTCATTGTCTTCCCTCTCTGCTTAAAATTGTTTTGAAGTTAGGTAAAGAATATAATATAAAAAGAATCAGATACTTCAATGAATACTGTCTTTCTTCCCTTTTGTTTCAATCGGCCAAATCTTTTTTTGTCTCTGTGTCCTGTTTGAGCATGAGACAGAAGATCAAAGAGAACGGATTCTTGATACCCGAAAGAAGTTATGGTGTGTGTAAGAGTGGGCGGATGACCTCAAAAACAATTAAAAAAATTTTGTGCAATCTTAAGGACGGTGTGGCTGAGGTCATGGTTCACCCAGGGTTCGTGACCCGGGAATTAATGGATCTGGAGAAGGAAATCGGCTCCTTTTACATCAATAAATACAGGGAAAAAGAGTTAAAAGGCTTGCTGGATAAGGATTTAAAGCAGATAATAAAGGACAAAGACATAAGATTGATAAGTTTTCATCAATTATAGGACCATGGAAGAAAAGAAAGAGCATCCTCAAATTTCAGTAATTATTCCCTTCTTTAATGAGGAGGAGAATATCTATGAACTCTATGAAAGCTTGATTAAAATCCTGAAAAAATTAAACTCCACTTATGAACTTATTTTTATTGACGATGGAAGCTTTGATAACACCTGTCAAATCCTGACAGAGCTTTACCAAAAAGACGATAATGTTCAGCTCATCAAATTGAAAAAAAATTTTGGACAGACAGCAGCTCTACAGGCTGGATTTGATGTTGTTCAAGGAGAAACGATCATTTCAATGGATGGAGACCTGCAGCATGATCCAGAGGATATTCCTAAACTGCTCTCCAAGTTAGAGGAAGGGTATGATATTGTCAGTGGCTGGCGGAAGGAAAGAAAGGATCACTTGCTGTTGAGAAGGTTTCCGTCGATGGTTGCTAATCGGATTATGCGGTTTCTCTCTGGGGTAAAGATTCATGATTTCGGTACGACTTTTAAAGCCTACAAAAAAAGCGCAATCAAGGGGCTTCAACTCTATGGTGAGCTGCATCGATTCATTCCAGCTCTCATCAGTCGAACAGGTGTCAGAATTACAGAAGTTCCGATAAAGAACATTGTCCGGAAAAAAGGAAAATCAAAATACAGTCTGTCTCGAATAAGAAGAGTATTATTCGATCTGCTCACGGTGAAATTCATCATCAGTTTTATAGACAGGCCTTTACAGCTTTTTGGATTGATCGGCCTTGGCTTTGGAGGGATTGGTTTCACCATTGCCTTTATCCTCACCATTGGATTTTATTTTTTCGGCTGGTCGATTCGGGAGAATATAGGAAACCTGGTGTTAGCTGTTTTCTTAATGATCTTGGGTTTTCAGCTCATCATGACAGGCTTATTGGCTGAAATTATTTCCCGGATATACTTTACAACCCATAAAGCAAAGATATATACGATAGAAGAGGTAAAATCACACCGCAAGACCGAAGGAAAAGAATAGAGATCCAGAGTCATTAAAGATTTAGTCTGTTTTTGAGTTGTTCTTCATTTATTTCTGGCAGGAATTCCCTTATCTTCGCCTAGGTGTTGGGAAGAATTGATATCATCTGCGGAATCGCTGATGATATCCATAACCTGCCAATTCTCCAGCCAAGGATAATGAGACCGCTTTTCATCTCGAAAATAAAAATGCTTCCCAAATATTTCTATTTATTTTGTAGGGAAAAAAATAGAATTTTAGAATTGATCAAAACCATATACAAATCCCAGTCCATAATCAATCCCTCCCAGGTTAACTTCGAGATTGTTTTCCTCTGTCTTAGCTTTGGAATATCTTAGATACAGCTTTATCTTTAATTGTGATAATGCAGGCAAGGGGATGAGTATGCCGCCTTTCAAATGAAAACCCCAGGCGCTCCCAGAAGTGGAGTGCAGGTCACATTCTTCTTTATAGGGGTAATAATCCAATCCAACCTCTGCAAACGGAAATATGCTCTTCCTGGCAAATAGATAAAATCCACCAAATGAAATCGGCTTGAGAGTAAGTTTTGTTTCTTGCTCTGTAAAAGTTGATTTTCCTTTTTTGGAATAAAATTTAAAATCCAAAGACAGGAAGAGATTGTGTTGTTTTGAACAGTATACTTTTTGAGAGAGTCCGAAACCGTAGATAAAACCTGAACCTTGGTAGATCCTTTTAAACCTTTCATCATGTATATTGTAAATCCCGCTAAAAACTTCAAGGAGGGTATTTTCCATTTCTTCAAACACGATAACTTCTGTTTTATTCGGAAGTGCTTTTTGAGAATGTGTCTCCTCAAATCCGGCTGAAGAAAATTGTTTGGGATAAATCCTCTTTCCCTCTTGGACAGAGAAGAGAAGAAAACTTACCAGTAGAAAACTTAATAAATCTCGCAAGTTTGGCCTTTCTATCTGTCTCCCTCTGGTAAGGAACATGGCCCTTCCATATCATCTATCCTGAGAGTAGAAATGGTATAAATGTATTCAGCTGAAGGGTTAATATCTTTATCGAAGTATTCTGGCATATGATAAATAATTTCAATAAGTTTAAATTTATCATCTCCTTCTTCGATTTTTTTCCTGTATATTCTATAACCTTTGATTAAGCTTTTGTCATAGATCTTGGGATTATCCTGCCATGTAATGAGATTCTTAATTTCTCTGTAGAAAAGGATTTCATCGGAGACTCTTTCGACTTTAAAATTTACTGGAGGAAAGGGAAAGTTTTTTATTTCTTCGTACCATTCTTCTGCCATCAACTGGTATCCTTCTTCTGTAGGATGGTTATAATCAGACAAAAGAGATTGCCATCCCCCTTCTTCCTCAGGATAGTCTAAGAATAGATTAAAATGATCAATCAAAGGAATTTGAGAATCTTGGGCAATTTCACGGATTTTATCGTTCAGATCAAATATTCTATCCCGGTAGAAATCAAAATACCATCTCCAATCTTTTCGAGGAATAATTGTCGCTATCGCAGGAAAAATCCCAAAATCAATGCATCTTCTGACCATTTCTTTAAGGTTGAAAGCTGCAGTATCCATTGAGACTTCGTCATAAACTATGTCATTCGTGCCTTCCATCAACAAAAGATATCGGGCTAGATGTTCATTGATTACACTATCGATTCGGCTCAAACCATAGTAGGTTCCTTCCCCTGGCCAACCTTCATTCACCACTTCTGTATCTCCAAAATTCTGATCTAATAGAGTTTCTAGTCGAGGAATATAGCCTCTTTCAGGAGCCGGTTCGTAATAAATATATCCATACGTGATGCTATCACCAAATCCAATGTATTTGTCTTCATCTAATAAGGGATTGTAAATAATGGAGGAAGGACAAATAATTTGGTTTTCGAGATAAGAGTTGTCTGGCATATTCGTCTCTCTCATCTGAGCGAAAGAGAATAATTTTGTCCTGATTTTATCACGGAAATGCCAGATGATACCGATTCTTTCTCCTTCTACTTCCATTCTTGGAAAGACATTTTGACCTTGAGTTGAAGAGATTTTTATACTCTTGCTCCATGAACTGTTTTTTAGATATTTTATATAGATATGACTTCTTTCTTCTGATTGGGTCCAGGCAACGATTGGGAGATCACCGGCAAGAACGGATAACGAAGGAGAGAGGTCGTTTTTCCCTAAGTTATGAGTAACTTGTATTTTTTCAGACCAATTTTTTCCGTTCCAAAATTTGCAGTAAATTTCGTAGTCCTGGCTGTCGTAACCAGACCAAACTACCCATATAAATCCTTTTCGGTCAATGGCAATGGATGGACTCAATTGAGGAAAGTTAATTTCATCATTGAATCTTCCTAGAGGCGACCAGTTATATTGATCAAATCTTCTGTAGAATATGCCTTCTTCATTTTTATCTTTTGCGCTCCAAAAAACCCAAACCTGATTATTAAAGTCAATGATTATTTTAGGAGTGAATGCAGATGAATGAAAAACTGGATTTATAATCCAAGTTTTATTGGAATACATTTTCTTGGCAAAAACTCTATATTCGCCATTTTTATAATTGATCCAGGTAATCCAAAGGTTATCCTCTAGGTCAAAGGATAAGTCTGCTGAAAGATTAAATCCTTCTTCTCGGTGGATGATTTGGGAATGAATTATTTTATCTTTTTTGAGTTGGCCTAAAAAAATTTTGCTTTGATTATATTCCCATTCTTCCCAAATGATCCAGATTTGTCCCTTACTGTCCTTCTTGATGAGTGGAGAAAAAGCCTTTTTACCAAGAGGAATGGTCTGGGCAAAGCTCTCTTCTGTTTGAGATTTTAAAGTATCCAGAATAATCTTTTCTTCATAATTTTTGTATACATAAATCAAATTTCCTTGACGATCAAAAGTAGGTCTTGCTGTTTGGCCCGGTAAAACTAAAGAATCCCCCCAGATTTTTAAAGAAATTGTTAATAATATTATAGAAAATATGAAAATCTTATTTCTATTTCTCTCCATTTTTTGAATTCCATATATAACATAGTTATTCTTGATTTACAAATATTCATCATGAAAATGCAAGAGAGGCGATTTTATTGCTTCCTCTCATGTAAAAGGAGATTATGTTTTATGCATCAATAGCTTAAGACTATTTTGAATCGCTTTGATCCTTAGCCGGATAAAGGACTTGACGGAGACTGGAGTCTTATTTATAAGTACTATTATGTCCATTGGACCTGATGATGGCTCTCAAACGAAGGTCATCTTTATCCTCATCATCGTCTTAGCCATTGCGACGCGGGTGGTGGGGATCTCCTTTGGCCTGCCTCATTTCTACCATGTCGATGAAGCCCGTTTCGCGAAAATCTCATTTACCTATTTTACCGGGGACCTGAATCCACACTTTTTTCACGTGCCGTCTCTGCACACCTATGTAGTGGCCGGTCTCTGGGGCGTTTATTATCTCGGGGGGAAAATAACGGGAGATTTTACATCCGCCGCTCATTTCATGGAGGCATTCGAAGAAGATGCCACCCCCCATGTGATCTTGGCACGATTGTTGAGTGTCCTGTTGAGTGTGGGAACCATCCTCATTGTCTTTTATTTGGGAAGGAAGATGTATAATCCCAGGGTCGGAATTCTGGCTTCCGTATTTTTGGTGTTATCCCCTGTCCACAATAAGATCTCTCACTATATGGTTCCCGATGTCCCCATGGTTTTTCTTCTGATGGTATCGTTTTTGTGTATATGGTTCATTTATGTCAAAGGGGACACCAAGTTCTATATTCTCGCCGGGCTTTTTGCAGGATTGGCGACAGCCACGAAGTACGGTGGACAGATGCTTTTTCTACCGCTGTTCCTTGCCCATCTTTTCACTGTTTTGGATAACAAGCGGTCCATCAAGGAGATTTTCTTTAGCCACAAGCTCTTGCTGTCAGTGGTGTTTTTTATAGGGGGATTCCTGGCAGGCTGCCCTTATTCTGTTCTCGATTTTACAAAATTCTGGAATGATTTTAAATGGCAATCACAGCATTTATTACAGGAAGGCCACTATGGCACCTCCAAGACTCTACCTGCATGGCTGTTTTATCTGCAGTATGGAATGGCCGAAAACATGGGAAAATTTGCCCAGTATTTGGCTTACGGGGGAGTTCTTTTGGCCCTGGTGCGGCGCAAAAGGAAAGACCTGATAT
>Ga0209636_10006796_pt1 | contig 11689 bp, 6 predicted proteins | sample DeeMarSWOR152_54_FD_187464 | JGI IMG/M metagenome (GOLD analysis project Ga0209636, IMG submission 187464) | Marine sediment microbial communities from White Oak River estuary, North Carolina - WOR-1-52-54 (SPAdes) (version 2) | ecosystem: Environmental > Aquatic > Marine > Intertidal zone >... | reverse complement strand
AACAGTTGTAATATTATTAATGGATGGGACACGGACGCGTACTTGCTGGCAATCACCCGGCCAACAGGCAGTGATGAGAATGACCCGGATTCGGTGGTACGATACTTTGTCGCCTGCGGCAGCTAGCTGCGAAGGGACGACAAAGTAGTACTCAACTCTCTCTCAAAGGTTTATACCATATTCACGGCCGGAAAACCCGAAATGGAGGTGGCATTGCAGGGGCAGCCAATAATAAGGGCCTCCTTACGAACAGCCCAAGAACCAAACAAAATAATGCTCAATGGCAAGAGTGTAAAGGTAACTTATCAAGAAACTGACAAAACAGTGCCGTTTTTTCTGGACAACCGGTGATATAGATGAGATGCAGTCTCTATTCCGTAAGGCATCCTGTCGATTACGGCTTGTATCCGTGAAATTTTTATCAGTCATCGATGGAGGCCGGTACGATTCGGATGGCCTGGCCCCCTTTTGCTGACACGGCTATTTTCAGCACCGTATCACGATCCACCATAAAGCGCTCAATTTTGACGTGTGTTCTCGTAGGCACAGCCGGAGCATCCGAATAGATGTGGGCGATGTATTTACTCCCTGCATTCAGGAACTCAAGCGGTACGTTGAAGGTACGAGGCTGGCCGCTGTTCATGCAGCCGATAAACCAGTTATCGCCGCTTTGCCGGGCCATTACGGCATACTCACCAATGCTGCCGTGAAGCACCTTTGTATCGTCCCAGACAGTCGGACAGTATTCGAAGAATTCGATCTCCGGCTCGTTGTGGTATTCGGACGGGGTGTCGTACCAAAACAGGAACTGCCAGGGGCTGTAGAAGCATACAGCCTTGGCCAGTTGATAGGCGTGAGAAGCATTGCGGTCCACACGGCCATCATAATAGCAGATGGTGTTGTCAGCGGCACCGGCCAGCATACGCGTGAACAGGATTGTCAGGGTCAGTGAGTTCTCCGGACTGGTTTCGTCTCCAGCTATGCCTTCCTGAGTCATCAAATTAGGATAAGTCCGGCTGTATCCCGTCGGACGGTACTCATCGTGAATGTCGACCATAAGATGATACTTAGCGGCCTTGCGAACAGCTTCGTGGAGCCACCTGGTCCATTTCCGGGAGCCGACCTGTACGAAACCATACTTGACGCCTTTGACACCCCACTTTTCATACAGCGGCAGGATTTCATCGAGCTGGCGTTCGATGGCCCTGCGATTGACATACAGAATTATTCCAATACCACGTTTTTTTGCATAGTCGATAACATGATGTAAATCAAGCGGCCCTTTTGAGCGTTTTGGATCAACTGAGACCGTTTTGGCATCAGAATTGTCACTGTATTCGTGGCCATACCAGCCGGCATCATATTCGACATACTGAAGATTGTGTTTGACGGCGAAATCTACACAGGCCATACCCCCATTTGTGGTCAGGGTGACCTCCCGGATTACCTTGCCGGGCTTAATCCAGGAAGTATCCTTTATGGCGCAAGGCTCATTTAGATTCAAGATGAGGAAATTTCGTTCGAGCAGTCGTCCGGGCGTATCGCCGAGGATAATAACTCGCCAGGGTGTCGTGCAAGGCGTGGCAGCTTCGACTTCGCCGGCCAGTGAGCTTACCAACGTGTTCGGCCTATCCTTCGTCGGCGAAAGGCGCATCCGCGAGTAATCGAGAAGCCCCGCCTCGCCTACCGCGGCGAAAATATTGTCGTCTATTTGTATGGTCGTTGGCCTTTCACTGTTGTTCTTAACCTTGCTGAGCGGGACCTTGCTGTATCTGCCCTGGGCGGAATATACCGCCCAGGCAGTATGGTCGGCCAGGAAGCGAAATTGTGTTTTTTCCGCTGAGATTACGAAGTCTTTCAGAACAGGCTGCCGCGGTAATGTATAGCAGAAAGCCATGCCTTCATCGTAAGCACGAAACGTCAGTCGTAGTTGACGATTAGGTTCTGCGCTTTCCTTCAAGTCAACGATGAGCTGGTTATAATGGTCGCGAATTTTATTTCGTTCGCCGTAAACGGGATGCCAGATGTTGTCGCGGCTGGTCTTTGTGACCCTGGCTATTTCAAAGCCGGCCTCAAGCGAAGCTGCACCTTTGATGTCAAATCCCAGAGATGAATCGACAACGACAGGCATATTCCTGTAAGATACGCTGTAAACCAGACAGTTAGGCTTGTCACCGATTTTTTTGAGGTCAAATTTAACAACAACTTTCTCATCCGGCGATTTAAGGATCAGGTTCGTTTGAGCAAAGCCTGCGGGGATAAATGCGAGCGATATAAAACAAATACATATCGTAAAAGTATATATTTGTAGTCTTAATCCTGTTTGTTGTCGATGATTTAACTGTTTGTGCATCATTTCCTCGTATCAAACACTTCAATAACACAGCAAAGACTCTTAATACCTTTACATACTAAAGAACAATCATTTAGAAATTTTAACAATCTATAATTCAATCCGGTCACTAAAGTTGGGTACTTCCGGGTGATAAGCGAACAGGCATTATCGCACCGGATTCAGCAAGCCAGGAGTCGAGTTTGTGTTTCAGTTCGGCAGCCTTTTGGGGCATCTCCAAGGACAAGTCTCGTTTCTCACTGAGGTCGTCAGCGAGGTTGTATAACTCGACTGAGCCGTCATCGTATCGCTCGATAAGTTTGTAATCACCTTCGCGGACCGCGCCGCCCAATTGGTTGGAGCCGTGCCAGGCGTAGTTAGGATAGTGAAAGTAAATAGCCCCGCGTTTGAGCGGGCCTGTTCGCTTTAGCAGCGGCATGATGCTTTCGCCATCGAGCGTCTTGCCGGTGCCGTATGGCAGGCCAGAGACATCCAGCAGCGTAGGATAAAAGTCGGTGCTGATGACCGGTGTACGGCAAATCGTTTTTTTCGGAACTACCTCCGGCCAGCGGATAATCAGCGGTACACGGATGCCGCCTTCATAGAGGTGGCCCTTACTTGACCGCAAAGGACGATTATCAGAGACACCATCAAAGCCACCGTTGTCGGATGTGAAAATCACCAGGGTTTGACCGGCAAGCTTTAACTCGTCGATGGCCGCCATAACGCGTCCCACCGCCGCGTCCATAGCCTCAATCATTGCCCCGTATCTCGGGTCTTTGAGGCCTGGCCCAACGCGTCTCTCGTATTTATCGATTAGTGGCTGTGGTGCCTGCATCGGCCAGTGCACAGTGTAATTCCACAGCGCCACAAAGAACGGCCCCTCTCGGTGTGCCCTTATGAAAGCTATTGCCTCGTCTGCCAGGCGATCCGGCAGGTACTCACCCTCGCGTCGATTTTTGATGGTGGGATTACGATAGGGATCAAAGTAGCTCGGCGGTCCTCCGAACGAACAGCCGCCGATGTTCAAATCGAAACCCTGGAATTCGGGCCTGAGTTCCTGCTCGCTGAGGTTCTTTTCGGCCGACGCACGCGAGAGGTGCCACTTGCCAAAAAAACCGGTTGCATAGCCGGCCTTTTTGAGCCGCTCGGCAATTGTAACGTGCTCCAGCGGCAAATGATCAAGCGTCTTTGCTGAAAGCAGTGTCGCATCTTTCGGCCGGTACTGCGGACGGTCGGGGATATGTGTAGTCAGACCCAGTCGAGCAGGTGACTGGCCTGTCATGATGGCCGCCCGCGTAGGTGAACATACCGGAGCAGCAGAATAAGCATCTGTAAAAAGCATCCCCTGCGATGCCAGCCGATCGATGTTCGGCGTGTCGAGCCGGTCGTTGCCCTGGCAGTGCAGATCCATCCAGCCCAAATCGTCAATCATAATCAAGATTATATTCGCTCGCTTTTTCGAGACCGACGCGGTAGAATCCAACCGGTTGTTACTACACCCCGGTAGGGACATCGCAGCAGCACTAAAAGCGATTGACTTGAGAAAATTCCGCCTGTTTAGCTTATTCATGAACGACCCTTTCAAACAATGAAAGCCTTTCCGTCCTGCAACACTTATTAATTCAAGACAGCTATCAAAGCAAGATAAATTCTCTACTAAAACAGATGAGAGGGCCGATATCAATATTTAGACAGTACGGCTCTCGTGCTGTAATCCGTATGAAATATCCCTAACTGTTGTTATACATACTAAAAGTCAAGCATCCAAACCGGACATCAGCCGAACTTTACCGACAAAACCAATACAACCGGCACAAGGTCAAGACACAGACAGTCAATTCCCGGAACACATACTCTCCAGAAACTGTCTGTTGTCGGTATACTTATTGAGCAATTTGAAAATGGCCTCCAAGGCCTCCCGGGCCCCGTAGCTTGATAATACACGTCGCAGCGTGGCCAGGCCCTGGCTATGGTCCTGACTGTAGAGCTTAGTTTCCTTTCTCGTGCCGCTGGCCGGGATGTTGATCGCAGGGAAGATTCTGGCCTCGGCCAAGGACCTATCGAGGACGATCTCGCTGTTGCCCGTTCCCTTGAACTCTTCGAATATCATCTCATCCATTCGAGAACCAGTATCTATCAGGCACGTGGCTATGATGGTGACGGAGCCTCCGTTTTCGATGTTACGCGCCAGTCCGAACAGACATCGAGGCACTTCCAAGACGCCAGCTTCCAATCCTCCGGTCATAGTGTGCCGTCGCTTTATCCCCGCCGCCGTGTCTTGCTGTTAAAGGCCCTTCCCATCCGTGTGAGACTGTCAATCAGCAGGACCACCTCACGTCCGCATTCCAGCTCTGTTTGTATATGGGCAAGCATCAGCTCGGCAAGCTCGATGTGCTCGTCGGCACTATGGTCACTGGTACTGGCGACGACTTCGGCGCCCTCCACGGCCCTGCGGAAGTGGGTGACTTCCTCGGGCCGTTCATCCACCAAAAGTACAATGACACGGCTTTGGGGTGAACAATGTCGAATAGCCTGGACAGTATGTTCCAGTAGAATGGTTTTTCCCGCCTTGGGCGGCGATACAATAAGCTGACGTGTACCCTTGCCTATCGGTGCGATGAGGTCTACTATGCGCATGCTTTCCTAACCGCAATCGCCCAGGTCAAATCGCTCGTGCGGATCGATCGCCACCAGATCAGTAAATCGTGGACGTTCACTGAATGCCTCCGGCGGCACACCCCCTATGGACTCAACGGACACCAATATGGACTTGTGTCTCTTTCGCTCAACCTGACCGGTGACAGATGCTCCTTCGGTGAGGTCAAAGCGGCGAGTTAGATCCGGGTGGACCATCACTTCGGCCCGACCAGGTCGATAAGCCTGGTCCGGGGTTCTTACAGCGAACTGCCGTTTGTTGACACATTTCAGTATTCCAGTTGTTGTATTGGCCATCGAAATGTTCCGTGAGCATTACCTAAAACATAGCATGTGATCAAGAAAACTTTTGAATTATAACATATCAATTCACGTTGGCAAGGGGCCGCCAAAAGTATTCCAGCAAAACCGAGGAGCCCAAATAAACACCAGAGAAGTTTAACCTGAAATTTCCATGCCAACGGCAAAAAATCCGGCCATAAATGACCGGACGGATAGTACTTAACAAAATAGCGAGGGAAAGTTTCATACCTACGGTCCGATTAGAATGCGCTCTTTACAAAATCTGTCATATTCATTAGTTCGAATCCTTGAAATTGCAGGAAAAATTGATATACTTTCTTTTAATTAGAAGGTTCATACGAATATTTGGAAAGGAAGGGCCCTTACATTATGAAACGCTATCTTGCAATCAAATCGTGGTTACCGTGGCTGCTGGAAGTTTGTCTGTTTGCTGGTATTATGGAAGCAAAAACAAATAATGATGTAACACAGGCCCAAGAAATTCTCCACAAGACAGGTATACAAGGTGGCATCGTGGTCCATCTTGGTTGTGGTGACGGGAATTTGACGGCTGCACTGCGCGCCAATGACCGATATACGGTTCATGGGCTCGATACAGATCCGGTCAATATTAATAAAGCCAGAAGCTATATCAAGGCACAGGGAACGTACGGGTTTGTCTCTGTTGAGCAGTTTTCAGAGTCCGTACTTCCATACACTGATAATCTAATAAATCTGATTGTCGTTCAGGATGCGGGCAAAGTCCCCATGGATGAGGTTATGCGAGTTCTGGCGCCCGGAGGAGCAGCCTGCGTCCGGCGTAAAAGCAATTGGGAAAAGACCGTCAAAGCCTGGCCGGATAATATTGACCAGTGGACTCATTTCCTGCACGATGCAAGCAACAACGCGGTTGCCAACGATTCTGTTGTCGGACCGCCCCGGAGCCTGCAGTGGGTTGCGCCGCCGCTATGGCTTCGAAGCCATGAAACACCATCAGGTATTCAGTCACCTGTCTCGGCCGCCGGCCGACTGTTCTACTTCTTCGACGAAGGGCTCATCGGCATCACCGACGAGCGTCTGCCTGATCGCTGGTCGCTTATTTGCCGGGATGCTTTCAATGGCAAGCTGCTTTGGAAGCGGCCTCTCGATGCCTGGGGGTGGCGCCAATGGAGCCCGGGACGATGGCAGGGAAAAGACTGGACGAAGCTGCGCGGCGGACGGACCGATGTGCCTGTTGAAAACCAGCGCCGAATCGTAGCCGATGGTGACCGGCTCTACACAACTCTTCGCTATCGAGCGCCAATGTCGATACTGGATGCGGCCAGCGGCGATATCATTGCCACGGTTGAAGAGACGCAGGGCACGAGTGAGATTCTGGTCAGTGACGGCATCGCCATCGCCTACACTCGACAAGTACATGAAGGCACTGATCCGCGCAGTGGAGCAAAGAATGCATCTCAAACGGCGCTGGTCGCCGTCCACGGCCGAACGGGCAAGGTCCTCTGGGAGGAACAGATAAACCAGATCCGCCCTCTGGCATTGGCTATTGACAACGGCCGAATCATTTATCTGAGCGGGAAAAACCTTGTTGCACGAAATTTGAAGAACGGCCGGGAATTGTGGAAGATACAACCAAAACAAACTAATCCGAGGACACTGCTTACGGTCGATGATGTCGTGGTCATGCAGGGTGGAAGGTTAGTGGCTGCTTATGATGCAACCAACGGCAGGCCGCTCTGGCAGAAGACCGTGCCGCCGATCGGCGGGGGCGAAGGGGACGACCTGTTCGTAATCAATGGACTGGTCTGGCGCGGGATGCTCTGTGTGGACGATAACGGCAAGCCTGTTCGCAAGAGCCCGAATGCAATGGTCATCGGCTGGGACCTTCGCTCGGGCGAGGAAAAGAAGCGAATCCTCGTCAAGAACCTGCGAAGTCCTGAACACCATCATCGCTGCTATCGTAACAAAGCAACCATCCGGTACCTAATCAGCTCCTACGAAGGCGCTGAGTTCCTCGATTTCCAGGGAGATAACCATTCCCAGAACAACTGGATTCGCGGTGCATGCAAGTACGGAATGTTACCGTGTAACGGAATGTTGTATGTCCCTCCTGACCAGTGTTTCTGTCAACCCGGTTCGAAGTTCCTGGGATGTGCAGCATTTAGTGAGGGGCCGGATGTCGCCATCGAGGAAGTCGCGGATGAGAAGCGTCTGGAGAAAGGACCGGCCTATAGAAAGACATACTACCCGGAATGTCCTACAATCAGCAACTGGCCAACTTTTCGTCACGACGCGGCCCGAAGCGGCACAACGCCTGTCGGAGTGGCTCCTGAAGTATCGGTCGCCTGGAAAACCGAGCTGAAAGGCACGCTGACGGCACCTGTAGCCTGGCTTAACAAATTGTTCGTTGCCAGGCCGGACGCGCATACTGTCTACGCGCTTGATATAAAAAGCGGTAAGGTCATTTGGCAGTTCACGGCCGGCGGGCGTATCGATTCGCCGCCGACGATCCGAGGTGGTGCGGTACTGTTCGGTTCGGCCGACGGCCGCGTCTATTGCCTTCGAGCATCCGACGGTGAGCTTGCGTGGCGGTTCCTCGCGGCGCCGACCGACCGACGAATTGCCTATTTCGGCCAGCTTGAGTCGACCTGGCCGGTCCACGGCAGCGTTCTCGTGGATAACAATGTGGTGTACTTCACGGCAGGACGTTCCACATATCTGGATGGCGGCATCCGCCTTTACGGTCTTGAGCCGGCTACAGGGAGAATTCTCCATAAAGGTGTTTTGAAGGGACCGAATCCGTTTATGGAAGGCAGCCGAGACGTAGCTTTCTTCATCCTCGGGGCCAATTCGGACGTGCTCGTCAGTGAAGGCGGTTTTCTATACATGCGTCAGAAGAAGATGACGCCCGAGTTGAAGGAAGTCGAAGTGGAGGTCTTGTCGAGCAAAGGCGCCCAAGATGTGGGCCTGCATATATTCTCGACATCCGGCCTGCTGGACGGGTCCTGGTATAACCGTACATTCTGGATGTACTCGAAGCGATGGCCCGGATACCAGTTGGCGAACCAGGCATCTAAGACCGGACAGCTCCTTGTGGTCGACGACGAGATGACTTATGCCGTGCGCGTTTTCTACCGTCGGAACGTGCACAGCCTGATGTTCTTTCCGGGCAAGGAGGGTTATCTGCTGTTCGCCGACCTGAATACGAATGAGCCGCAGATAGTCGGCGAGGAAGGAGCACTTGAGCCGGTCAAATGGCTGCCTCAATCCGACTTTTCACGCGCACGCGGCAATGAGATACGAAAGCTCGAAAGTCAGGCCTTCGGACTTGACAAAATGATAGGCTACACGCGAGCGGAACCGCCGGTCTGGATGCTGTGGCTGCCTGTGCGAATTCGTGCCATGGTGAAAGCAGGCGATACTCTGTTTGTAGCAGGCGCGCCGGATGTATTTGATGAGAAAGACCCATACGCAGCCTTTGAAACGCGCAAAGGAGCCAGCGTTGTGTCCGTTTCAGCTAAAGATGGAAAGAAACTGTCTGAAACACCACTTGATTGTCCTCCCGTCTTCGACGGCATGATCGCTGCAAGGGGCCGCCTGTTCGCATCCCTGCGTGACGGAAGTGTTGTGTGTCTGACCAGCAAAAACCAACAATTTAGTTCTTTGGGGTCAAAGTAAAGGTAAGCCAACATATTCAGTAACTAAAACTGTCAGCTTAACTATATGAGGATGAGATTGTGAGGGATAATACCTTTTTACCAGAGAAACACAGCTATCTTACACCATTAACATGGATTGTCCTGGCAACTATTATCTATCCAACACTTGAAACTTCGGCCTTATCTGTGGAGCCTCCGTGGAGGTCACCCAACAAAAATCGATTGTTATTGAGCGTTGACGCCCGACGTACCCGGCGATCAAACTCGCCTGCTTCCGTAGACATTGATTTCGTTAAGGCACTTTCTGATATGGGCATTTCAGGAACATTCGACGAACATACAATTGAAGTGATAGCATACGATTCTTCAGGTTCGCCGAAGATTTTTGACAGCTCGCGGGAGGGATATGAGCGATACCTATTGCCGTGGCGAATTGAAAAGTTGTATCGCGTCAATAAAGTCACTCTGAGTTTCGTTATGCCGGATGAAACCTGCACAGCGTTCGCAGTTTATTTCGATACGGCCGAGTCCTGCTTAGCAAGACCCAAACGTTATCAAGGGCTTGTTGGAGATGGTGACTTCTTTAGACAGGATTATGGAAGGCGCGAGATAGGGGCCCATCATTTTGGTAGCTTCTGTGACCTCGATGGCGACGGTGATTTGGACTTGTTTAAGGGAGGAGTTGAACTGTTTATATTTTGCTATGAAAACGTTGGTGAAAAACCGCTTTGTCGAATCCGGGCGGCTTACATCCGGCGGAAAACTCCTCGTACTTTCAAAAAAATGATTACAATAACAGAAGCTGGATTTTGCCGCACTTTTATGACTGGGACAACGATGGTGACCAGGATTTTTTCCCAAGTTTTATGGACGGCCCGTATGCCGGCAAAATAGTTTTCTTTGAAAACACAACCAAATCCGGCGGGCAACTTACCTTTGTCAACAAAGGCCCGATGAAAACCATTTCCGGTGTTCCATTGGCTGGCGGCAAGCAGGCCGGCGGCAAGCAGGCCGGCGGATGGTTTCCATCAGTTGTCTTCGTTGTGGATTTCGACTGCGATAATGACGGCAGAATAGATATACCGATGGGCAGCAATAATCACTGTTACCTATATCGCAACCTTGGAATGGATGGTGCCGATGGTTGGCGATTGGCTGACGCCGTGACTATCCAGGCAGGCGGCGAGGATATTGAGCTTTTCAATCCATGTTTTGACGTTGCGGACATCGATAATGACGGTGACTGGGACTTGTTTGGCGCTCCCCAGGCAGGCCAAATCTATTTCTACGAAAATATTGATACGAGCAATCCAAGAACGAAGCCAACCTTCGCAAAAGGTACCATTATCGCTTACAATGAAACTTATCTCCAACGGAGCACACATCCACGCGTAACGGTTGCCGATTTTACCGGCGACGGTCTGCTTGATTTCGTTGTGGACAGGGCCTGGGAACTGACGGATTTGAAGCATCCTCTTAAGAGAGACTATGGCGCTCTATTCAAGAACATAGGAACCGCAAAATCCCCGAATTGGCAGAGAGCAGACGCCTATCATGGCGCTCCTTATACTAAAGAGTTTCAGATTTGTGATGCCGTGCGACAGAATATCGTTCGGGCCGTAGACTGGAATAATGACGGCAAAACAGACCTAATCGCAGGTGATTGCGATGGCTTTGTCTGGTACTTCCGGAACCAGACCAACAATCTGTTTCCGATTTTTGCCGAGGGCAGGAAGCTGCTGAGCGAAGGCAAGCCTTTAAGCCTGGCAAAGAATTCAGGCCATGCCCGGCCTGATATTTGCGATTGGAACAACGATAGACGAAAAGACCTGATTGCCTCCGATGGTGCCGGCACAGTCACCGTATATCTAAACGAGGGAACAGATGCTCAGCCAGTACTTGGTGCAGGACAAAAGGTAAAGATCCACAATGAACAGGGGAATCTTGAGCCGATTAACCGCGGTACAAGGTCGCATCTGATGGTCTGTGACTGGAACAAAGATGGTAAAAAAGACATCATCTTTTCCGACCAGGAAAATCCCGGATTTTACTTTTTCAAAAACATAAACACTGACGCAAATCCAAGTTTCACCGCCGCTGAAAATATAGGTTTAACCCCTTACATGAGACCGAATCTCGGCTCCTTCGTCGATTGGGATTGGGACGGCAAAAAAGATTTAATTGCATGTGAATTCGAGCACAGTATTCGATTCTACAAAAATGTCGGCACCGGCCGGGCAGGTGAAGAACCCAAATTCTCTAATCCGGACGGCATTAAGATAGTAAAGCCATATTCGATTATGATGATATCCGGAGCGGACGCCATCGACCGGAACCAGGATGGGGACATCGATATTATCACAGGTCAGGGACATGGAAACAGCGGAATTCGTTTCTATGAGCGCGACTACATCAAAGACTCTTTTAACAATACCCATCCAATTGTCAGCGTTGAGAAATTTGGGACATCCGGGACTTGTTTTTTAGATGTCGTAAGGCGCTACGCCGACGCGATGATAGAGCATGGCCGGGATACCTACGGCGAGAAAAAGAGCGGCCTCTTGTTGAGCGCTTTAGACCGCCTCAGGCTTAAGCCACTTATAGTAAGGCCGGAACCACCGGGAGGTATTCGAAGGGGCGACCGTGCAGGACTGCCTTGGCTGAAACTGGTAGGCGCTAATCCGCAAACAGATCAGAACCTATTACGAGTATTGTACACCCTGAGCAAAATTACTGCCGATAAACATTATAGCAGGAC
>Ga0209636_10006795_pt1 | contig 11689 bp, 9 predicted proteins | sample DeeMarSWOR152_54_FD_187464 | JGI IMG/M metagenome (GOLD analysis project Ga0209636, IMG submission 187464) | Marine sediment microbial communities from White Oak River estuary, North Carolina - WOR-1-52-54 (SPAdes) (version 2) | ecosystem: Environmental > Aquatic > Marine > Intertidal zone >... | reverse complement strand
TTGATCTTGGCAGATCCACCAAGGACTCTGGTTCCTTCAAGTTCAAGAGAAAGTTCGGGGCGCAGCCGAAGCAGCTCTACTGGCAGTACTACCTGAACAATGTGGGTGAGATTCCACAGATGAACCCGAAGTCTGTGAAGTATAGGGTTGCGATAGGGTTATGGAGGCGGTTCCCTCTGAGGGTGACGAAGCTCGTTGGCCCACAAATTCGCAAGTACCTGCCACAGTAGCCGGGTGCACTTCAATGTTCAGGAAACCGTCATTCAGACTTGTCCCTCCGGCCGGGCACCCGATTGCCTTGGGCGATGTGGCAAGAGCTCTCATACGTTCCTTCAAGCAGGGTGAGGGCGAGCTATCTGACATGGTCAGAAGCTATATTGGAATGCCGTACTGCTTTCTTGCCTCCTCAGGAACCGCAGCTCTATATCTCATTCTCAAGACGATGGCAGACGTCATGAACAGACGCGAAGTGGTCATCCCTGCATACTGCTGTCCTTCGCTGGTTGCCGCTGCGGTGAGAGCCGGTCTGAAGGTGAGGCTATGTGATATCCGCAAGGACAGTTTCGACTTCGATCTGGGCCAACTTGACACAGTGGTCAATGAGAAGACGTTGTGTGTACTGGCGGTACATCTCTTCGGGCTGCCTGTTGACATGGAGCAGATTGGAACTATGGCGAGTGAAAACGGTGCCGCGGTCGTAGAAGACTCAGCACAGGCATTCGGGGTGGAGATTGACGGATTGAAGCTCGGTACTCGAGGAGATGTAGGTTTCTACAGTTTCGGACGAGGTAAGCCTCTATCGATGCTCGGTGGTGGGGCGATTGTGACGCGGCTGGAAGCCATTGGCGAACAGATAGGTCACAGCGTGGAGAAACTCCACCGGAATCCTTCACTGACCTGGATCGACTCGTTCATGAAGGTTGGCCTCTACTCGGTGTTTGTGCACCCACATCTCTATTGGATTGCAAATTCTCTTCCGCTCCTGGAACTCGGCAAGACAAAGTATGTAGGCGACTTCGGAGTATACCCAATGTGTCGCTACCATGTGAGTCTGGGGGAGACTCTTCTGGGTCTCAACCGTATGTTGAATGAAAGACGAATGGAAATATCACAACTGCTGATCGAACGGTTGAGATCTCTGCCAGACGATTGCAGCTTCTCTATTCCTCATGTAAACGTGCCCTTTCCTTACCTCCGGTTGCCAGTGATCTTCTCCTCTCCACACGCACGGGAGAGGGTACTAAGGGACTTGGTCCGAAACGGAATTGGGGCTACACGGATGTATGCGGCTGCGCTTCCCCGAATTCAGGATGTATTCCCTCACCTCTGTGATGTAGTAGAGTATCCGAACGCGGAGTACGTGGCCTCACGCCTTCTGACTCTTCCGGTTAACCCATTTGTGAACCGAGATGACATGGAACGCGTGGCTGAAATGTTTGCAAAGGTGCTCGGGGACGCGAAGAGAGTATGAGGAAGAGAATACCATTTCTTAAGAGGACGGTACGATGGCTCATCGCGTGGATTGCCTATTACAGCGGCCTTTTGACAATCTGGCGCCGCATCATTGGGGACCGTGGGCCGATCATGTTGGCCTATCATCGTGTGCTGGACGATGGTAACGGGGAAGGTGATTTGTCGCCTCCCGGGACAGTGGTGAGTCTGAGAGCCTTTCGCGAACAGATGGAATATCTGAAGAGGAACTACGACGTCGTCTCACTCGAAGAACTCCTGAGACGGAAAAAGGAAGGGAGGGCGATTGGTCACGTGGCGGCGGTCACATTTGATGACGGTTGGAGGGACGTCTACTCAAATGCGTATCCGATTCTGCTGAAGTACGGCATACCCGCCACGGTTTTCTTGGTTACGCAGTATGTGGGCACGACACAATGGTTCTGGCCTGAGAAGATTGTCTATGTGTTAACCAGGGGGCGAAATAGGCAGATCTCGATCCCCGAATCGATGAGGAAGTGTTTGGGTACAGATGCCGGGTATCTGCGGACACCTGTGGAGATCGACCAGATCGGTACCATCATTGAGCACTTGAAATCACTCGGGGCGTGCGAGCGGGAGTCCATCACCAGATATCTTACTGAAGAGGCCAACGTGGGTATGGGAGAACTGGAGACAAAGAGGATGCTGTTAGGATGGGAAGAGGTGGAGGAGATGGCGAATAACGGCATATCCTTTGGATCACACTCCCAGACGCATTGCATCCTCACTCAGGTGCCAGTTGAAAGGGCTCGCAGCGAGATTCGCGACTCAAGGAAGGAGGTTGAAGTTCGTCTGGGGAAACCGTGTCTTACTTTCGCTTATCCCAATGGTGACTGGAATGAACAGGTGAGGAGAATTGTGGTCGAAAGCAATTATGAGTGCGCCTGTTCCCTCAGCACTACCTTGTGCTCATCGGGCATGGACTTTTACTCGATGACAAGGAGAGTTGTGCATGAGGGCTTCGCGGCAGGCATCAATGGTAAATTCTCGAAATGCGTCTTCGCAGCACAGATTGCGGGTTTGATGCGACCTCCAGTTTCGTGTTTGATGTGACATCAAAACCATGGATCTCTTTGAGAAGGATATTGAGGCCACCAAGCGGGTGAGCAGATTCTTGAGGGGTGTCACTGCGGATCTCCCCCCAGTCCTTGTTCTTGGTGTGTCTGCCAATGGACTGAGCTTCGTGAGAAGTCTTGGGAGAAAGGGTATTCCAGTTGTTGCGATAGACTCAGTGCTCTTGCCTGGAATGTACTCCAGGTACTGCAAGAGAGTCATTCTTCCTGACGTCATAGACAATGAGAGAACATGGACAGATTTCCTGAGAGCGGTAGGGGAAAGTCTGCCCTGCAAGGGAGTGATAATTCCCACAAGCGATGCGCATGTCCTCTTCCTTTCTCGCAACAGGAGCGATCTGTGTTCATACTTCGGCTTTGCTCTGGCTGAGGAGGAAGTGCTGGAGAAGATCACAAATAAGAGGCTTCAGTACGAATTCGCTGAGAGCTGTGGTATTCCGATTCCGAGAACTTATTCACCTCAAGACATACGCGAGATTGACTCTGTTGTAGATACATTCAACTACCCCTGTCTCCTGAAGCCATACCAGTCTCACTTGTGGAGAAAATACGCGGAGAACAAAGAGAAATATGGGGGTAAGAAGCTCGCGGTGGTGAACACCCCAGAAGAACTGTTGCGAACCTACGGCGAAATGGCGAAGAGCGGTGTGGGAATAATGGTGCAGGAGAGAATTCCCGGTGGGGATGATCAGTTCTACGGACTGCTTACGTATTTCAACGAGAATTCAGAACCCTTGGCGATATTCACGAAGAGAAAGCTCCGTCAAACTGGAATGGGTTATGGAGACGGAAGTTTCCAGGTGAGTATCTGGGAACCGACAGTTGCTGAGTTGGGAATCAGACTGTTGAGGAGCATGAAGTATCGAGGATTGGCGGGAATTGAATTCAAGAAGGACCCGCGAGACGGTCAGTTCAAATTGATCGAGGTGAATCCGCGGAGTGTCACTGCAGAAGGGATGGCGGTGAAGAGCGGTGTGGATATACCTTATATCGCCTATCTTGATATTATCGGCCGGAAAGTCGATGTGAGTTCTTCCTTCTCGGAAGGGCTGAAGTGGGTGAGTTTGGAATGGGATTTCAAAACATTCTTGGCGTACAAGCGTCATAGGATGCTGAGTTTCACCCAGTGGATACGGTCGTTGCGAGGCAAAAGAGACTATGCCATCTGGTCCAGAGACGATCCTCTTCCATTTATGGTCATGCTGAGTCGAATGTTTCGAGCGGCTCTGAGGAAGATTTCGTATTCTGTCGGGGTGGGGAAGCGAAGGTGGGAGGAGTGAACGGACCAAGATCTCCGGCGTTGGAGGGATCGAACGCAGGGGTAAGACGGAGATGATTGATCAGGAGCGGTGGTGCGATGCCCAGGACTATGAAAAGCTGCACTGGGCAAGGATTGTGCGGAAATCGAAAGCAGAAGGGTCGTCTCTCAAATGGTATGATTGGAAGGCTAAGCAACTCATGAAGGAGCTGAAACCGGTATTGGACTTGTCGAGGGCAAGAGTCCTGGAGGTTGGATCGGGTCCGGTCGGTATCGTCTCGTTCATCAAAGGCGGTGCGAAATTTTCAGTTGACCCGTTGGAGGATTTCTACGTACGACACCCGGCCCTGACAGAATTGCGTGACGAAGACACCACGTATCTGAAAGGAATGGGCGAAGCCTTACCCTTTGACAGCAATTGCTTCGATCTCGTCATTCTTGACAACGTGATTGACCATAGCCAAGACCCTGAGTCCGTTCTCAGCGAGATTAAGAGAGTACTCGTACCATCAGGTCTTCTGTATTTCACAGTCAATCTGCATACCCGTGTGGGATGCTTCATACGTCTGTTTGTCGAGTTCCTCAGAATTGACAGAGGACATCCGTTCACCTTCTCCTTGGCGATGATAAGGAATCTGTTGCGGCGGGGTGCGTTTGAAGCTCTGTCCGAAGAGATCGAGGACTACACACGCGCGAAGAGGGAGAACATCTCTTCCAGGAAGATGAAGAGGGTGGTGAAAGGGTTGATTGGTGCTGCAGAGTTTCAGTACAAGTCTCTCTGCCGAAAGACCGGGGCGTAATGGAGTTTCGTGGGATTAGTGCCGTGGCTACTATTCTACTGCGCAGTGTTATGGGGATGTGAAAAATGATGAACCATCTTTTCTGGATTGCCTTTGTTGCCATCCTCTATGCACACGTCGGGTACAGTCTCTTGCTGATGGGGCTCGCGAGGTTCAGGAACAAGACCGTCCACAAAGACGATGTCTTCCCGACAGTGTCTGTGATAGTCGCCGTTCACAACGGTGAGGAGACAGTGAGAGCCAAAATAGAGAACACTCTCGAGCTCGACTATCCACAGGAGAGGCTGCAGGTGATAGTCGCATCGGATTGTTCCACTGACAGGACAGATGAGATCGTTTCGGGTTATGGCGACAGGCACGTCGAGCTGGTGCGTCTTCCTCGGAGAGCAGGAAAGACAGCTGCCGAGAATATCGCGATCAAAAAGGCTCTGGGTGAGATTATCGTATTCACGGATTGCTCTGCACTCATAGAGAGAAAATCTCTGGCTCGCATCGTTCGTAACTTCAACGATCCAGAGATCGGATGTGTAACAAGCGAGGATCGAGACTGGGGAAGCTCCGAAGGCAATGGAGAAAGTCTCTACGTGAGGTATGGTACCTTGCTGCGGCGGTTGGAGAGCAGGATCGGTTCATTGATCGGAGCAAGCGGGTCTTTCTATGCAGTACACCGCGCAATAGCGGTTGACCTATCACCTGGCTTTACGCGAGACCTGGCTTCATCGCTCCTCGCGAGAAAACAGGGATTGAGAGCCGTCAATGAGGCCCATGCGTGGGGCTATGTGAAGAACATTGCCTCGGTGAGCCAGGAGTTCCACAGGAAGGTGAGGACAGTCGTGAGAGGACTTACTGTTCTGTTCGCAATGAGAGAGATGTTGAATCCATTCAAATACGGATTCTATTCTCTCCAGCTTATCAGTCACAAGCTGCTCAAGTGGTTGGTTCCGTGGTTCCTGGTGACAATCATCGCAGCCTGTGTGCGAAGTCCAGATACGTTGGTGTGCCGCATTGTACTTCTCTTCAGCGTGATCTTCTGTTCGCTCGCAATCATCGGAGCTGCGATGGACCGTTTCGGGGTCCGAAGGCGATGGTTGTCCATCCCTGCCTATCTTGGTGGGGGAATTCTGGCAGTAATGGTCGCTTGGGTTATCTACGTGTCAGGTGGACAGAGAGCCTATTGGGAACCGACGAAGAGGGAGCATGGGGGGACGAGAGCGTGATGCCAAGATGAGTTGCTGTGACATCAATGTTCGCCTTGTGTGAATCGGGCTGAAAGAGGTGAGAGACCGACGAGCACCGAAGGCCAGAGCGCGTGAACATCTGTAAGATAGTTGATGGAGACTATCCCTGGGAGGTCCGAGTTGAGAAAATCTGCAATTCGTTGGTTGGGTACGGGCATAAGGTGTTCCTGGTGTGTCGGAACGTGAAGAGACAACCTCTCTATGAATACGATGGGGGGATTCATATATTTCGGCTGCCTCACTTACCACATGCCGTAGGGAGACTGAACTACTATGCCACGTTTCCCGCATTCTTCAGTCCGTTGTGGATAACGCGTATCAATGAGGTGGTGCGCGCAAACTCAATCGATTGCATTATGGTGAGGGACCTTCCTCTGGCTCTCACCGGAGTCGCAATTGGGAAGTTGCACGATATTCCAGTAGTCGTGGATATGGCTGAGTGCTATCCAGAAATGCTAAAGACTTGGTGGGAATTCGGTGAAAACAGATTCACGGACAACTTCGTGAGGAACCCGCGGATGGCCAGGATTGTGGAGAAGGTGGCCACTGACAAGGCTGACCATATCATAGTGGTAGTTGAGGAGTCGAGAGACAGATTCATCAGGCTGGGAATTCCTAGAGAGAAGATATCGATTGTAGGCAATACCCCTCCCATGAGTGAATTCCACCCGAGGACTCCCACGTTTCCGGGATCAACGAGATTGAAAAGAGATACCTTGATCATGCTCTATGTGGGGTTGATCTCCATGGCAAGGGGATTGGATTTCGTTATCAGGACGCTCCCTCTTTTTCCAGAGAAAGGCATTGATGTGACTCTGGTAATAGTTGGAAGAGGCGAAGCTGAAGAACGTCTTAAGGCACTTGCGGCCGAACTCGATGTCGCGGACCGCGTATTCTTTGAAGGATATATCGACAGACAGGCCGTACCTGAGTATATAGCTTCCAGCGACATCTGCATAATTCCCCATCTCGAGTGCAGCCACACGGCGCATACGATCCCGAACAAATTGTTCGATTGTATGGCCATGTCAAAACCTGTTATTGTTTCGGATGTCAAGCCCATGCGACGCATCGTCACACAGACGGGGTGTGGAGTAGTGTACAGGTCTTCTGACACACAGAGTCTCTGTGCCGCAGTTGAGACATTGCGCGATAAACGGGTTAGGACATCGATGGGCAAGAAAGGTGAACAGGCAGTGAGAGAGAGATACAACTGGGGTGTGGATTCACGCGAGTTGCTCCGGGTGTTTCAGCGATTTCAGCAGGATGTGCGAAGTTCTGTGAGAGGTCTAGCCAGGTGAAGCCAGAGAGGGGTATCGCTGAGAGGGAAGATAGCACAATCACACTTGTGGCAGTCGGGGATACTATGTTAGCCGATTCACCGGAATGTCTCGGCCGAGGCGTGGGATCCATGATTCTCCGTTATGGGCCCGAATTTCCCTTCAGGTACGTGGTGAGCATCCTCAGAGATGCAGACATAACTTTTGCCAATCTTGAGTCTGTTGTTTCAGGACCAGATGGATGGATGAGTTCAAGAAGGATTCAGATGCAGATGAACCCAATTGCGATCAGCGGCTTGAGATACGCAGGATTCAATGTGGTTTCTCTGGCCAACAACCATGCGATGCAGCATGGCAAAGAGGGACTTCTCAAGACCATAGCACTTCTAAGAGGACAGAATATCGAGTCCGTAGGCGTTGAGTCTCCGGATGAAGGAATCCACAACAGGTATGCCTTCACGAAGGGTGATATCAGGGTATGTCTCCTCGGCTATAACTGCAGACCTCCGAAATACTCCACAGCACCTCTCTATACAAGGGGTGACCTGCACCGTATGATTCGGGACATCCAATCTGTAAGGGAGGAGTCTGACGTGGTGGTGCTCTCGCTTCATTGGGGTGAGGAGTTTGTGGAGTGTCCATCCCCTGCTCAAGTGAGGATAGCCCATGAATTGATCGATGCCGGAGCACACCTCATATTGGGGCATCATCCTCACATTCTCCAGGGAATAGAACAATACGGCAACGGGCTGGTCGCGTATAGCCTGGGCAATTTCGTTTTCGATTTATGGCAAACCCGACTCAGAGAGACCATAATCTTCAAAGCCCGTTTCTCAAAAGAGAAGATGGTCGACTTCAAGGTGATTCCCGCCGTCATAAACGATTTCCATCAGCCGGAGCTATTGGACGATGATGTGACGCTTCAATTCCTCGATGGGTTTGCAGAACTTTCATCCTCGACTGTCTCCCGAGAGTACTCCCACAGCTCAACGGCGGAAGAGAGATACGATATCCTGGTGAAACGTCGGTCGAGGCAGTTTCGCAGGGAAGTCTATCTGCGTTACCTGCAGCATCTGAGGGAAGGCAACTCAAAGACGTTCTTCATGAATTTGCTGGCGGCTGTCCTCCGTCGCCTATTGAGAATTAGAAACAAATGAATGACAAGCTGAAATGAACAGAAGGTTGGCCAAGGCGTTATTCTTCGCTGTTGAAAAGGTAAGAGGAGAACCTGTCTTCGAATGCTTCAGAGAACTCCAGAGAAGTCAGTGGTTCAGTAGAGATCAACTCATCAACCTGCAGTGGCAAAGACTGACTTCACTACTTGAACATGCGTACTCCGATGTTCCCTTCTATCGCAGCCTTTTCAAGAAGCTGGGCATGAAGCCTGCGGACATAAGGAGTCCAGAGGATTTCCGGAGAATTCCGGTGCTGACAAAGGAGTGTGTGAGGGCGAATGTTGATCAGATGTTGGCACAGAATGGCAAGGAGCGTCTCCATTCGGCGAATACTTCCGGCAGTACAGGCCTTCCGCTGGAATTCTACAGAGATGGAAGGAGTACAGGGTATTCGCTCGGCGCCATGTTCCTAGGGCACAGCTGGTACGGTCTGGAGATAGGGTCACGAGGAGCTATGCTGTGGGGTGTTCCCTTGGATTGGAGAATGGCGTTGAGCATGAGATTAAAGGACCTCGTGCTCAATAGGTTTCGTCAGAAAGAGTATATCTATCGCGATCAGAATTTGCGCCATTTCTGGAAGATGATGAAGGCGAAAGGGCCTGAGTATCTAATGGGATGCCCCTCGATGTTGTACGCGTATGCGTTTTTTTTGAAGGAACAGGATATTGACGGAAAGATGTTTCACCTCAAGATGGTGAAAGGCACATCAGAGGTCTTCTTCGACTATCAGAGGCAGTATGTGGAATCTGTTTTTGGGTGCAAATCTGTGGATGAGTACGGAGCAGCGGAGACAGGGATAATTGCATTTGAATGTCCAGAAGGTGGCCTGCACATCATGGCGGACTGCGTGTACGTAGAGTTTCTCGATGAATTTGATCAACCGACCCCGCCGGGCACGAAAGGTAGAATCGTGGTGACCAATTTACGCAACCACTCTATGCCGATGCTGAGGTATGATATAGGTGACATAGGACTAGCATCGGAGGCAGTATGCCAGTGCGGGCGAGGCTTGCCCCTGATGGAATCGCTGGAGGGCAGAGTCGTAGATGAGCTCATTATGCCGGATGGCAAGAGAACACACCCGGACTTCTTCTATGCGGTCATGGGGCACCTCACACACGTAGGATTGGTCATCAAACAGTACAAGATCTACCAGGTAGCGCTCGATCAGCTGAAAATCGAGATCGTCAAGGGGCCGGACTTCTCGGATGAGACCCTCAAGTACATCGACAAGACACTCCATCAATTTCTGGGCTCGGGAATGGACATCCGTTACGAATTCGTATCGGATATTGCTCGAGATAGATCAGGTAAGCTGCGATACTTCGTCTCCCTGCTGAACATTGACTGAATAGCGTATTTGTCTTCTCATGGGTCAATCTGTACCTGAGTAGAACGAGCGAAGGTACCCCTTGCTGGTGCTCATGTCTCTCTTTTTGCGAAGAGGTTCGCATTTTACAATAATCTCCCCTGAATTGATGACCCTGCTGCCGCACAGACAAGGATGTGATTTGGAACGTTTCTTGCGACCATCCGACGCTTGCGTGAAACAGAAATGGCCTCAGGCATGCTTGACACGATTTTTATAGGACGTAGAATATCTGCTATGTGCTAAGAATGGCCGGGAATGAGCGGTGGTTTTAGATGGCTATCCCGGCTGAGTGTGTTGTGGGAGTGACGCCAGTTCAAAAGCAATAAGAGAATTCGACAGAAGGCAATGAAGGTGAAAAAGAGGAGGTAGTCGTGAGAAGGTGGACATTGCTCCTGCTTATGCCATTGGCTTTAAAGGGTTTGGCTACAACGTACTATATGAAGCCTACGGGAAGCGACAACAACTCGGGGCTCGACACCGCCCACGCGTGGGCGACACTTGCTCACGCGGCGGGTACCGCATCTGGTCTGTCTGCTGGAGACACCGTGCTCATCATGAACGGCAGATACACTGGATTTGAGCAGAATGTGGGTGTCACTGTTGAAGTTACTGGAACTCCAGGTCATCGAATCGTCTTCAAGGCATATCCCGGACATCATCCTATCTTTGACGGAGAGGCGAGGGCAACTACGAACGATCATTGGTATCATTATGGCGTTCTCATGCACTCTCGGATTGGAGGGAGCTACACTGTGTGGGACAGCATCGACATTCGCAATATTGGAGACCCGGAGACGGGGGATGGCACAGAAAACGGGTGCTTCTACGTGAGGGCCGGGCACCACATCACGTTCAAGAACTGCTGGGCTTGTAGCACGTATGGGGGTGGGGGTAACCTCTGCGGCGGATTCATGATTTGTGATGCGGAAGTCTGCTCGATGATGACGTGCACCAGCTATGTTCATTATTGGACTGGACATTGGACTGGGAATCAGGCTTGCTATAATGTCTTTAGCGGAGCCGATGGGTCTGGCGAAGATGTCGTCATCAAGAATTGCTACGGGCATCATGCAACTCAGGGAGCTCAGGTGAAATCCTATGAGACCCCTCACACGGTCATAGAAAACTCTGTCTTCCATGATTGTAATGAAGGGATCATGCTGTCGGCGAGCCGATGTGTAGCACGGTTCAACGTTATTTATGACTGTTGTACGGGAATCAAGGTACTTCCCAATTACGCAGACCAGGAGCATGATTCCGTGTACAACAATACTCTATACATGCCCGAGGACGGGGTTGACGGACCTCCATGGAATCCAAATCCTGGGGTTGGTTGGGGCATAAGTACTGACGGCACTGGACATAATACCTGTGATTATCAATTTGTCTATAATAACATAGTGTGGATGGACAATGGTATCCCGACTGCTAACGAGCAGACCGAGTTCATGTGCCTCTATAATCTGCCTATGCCAGATACGATTTACAGCGATTACAATTGTTTCTATGATGACGTGGTCACGATAGCGCATGTAGCATGGGGTGATCCTATTACATTCTCAGAGTGGCAAGCATTGAAGCACGATTTGCATTCTTTAAACCAGGACCCTCTCTTGATGGATCCCGAAAACAATGATTTTCACCTTTCTCCCGATTCTCCGTGTATAGGTGCTGGCAGGGATGGAGCTGATATCGGGGCTGTGCCGTTCGAGGGAGTACGAAGGAGCAACATTGACAGACTTATCAGAAAACACAAAGAAGGCACTGCGACTGATGAACAGGTTGAAACGTTGATTCAGGAATACATGGAAGGAGAATAGTCACTGTCGCCGACGTAGACTGAGTGGTTTGTTGTCACTGAACGAGAGGGATACTCCGAGACAGGTTGTCTGGTCCGACGTTGGATGGCAGAGAAATCCTTGGTTCAGAGGGGATGATCTGGCTGGATAGCCGGATTCCAGTGGCAAAAAACGTGCAGCAACGAAAAAAGAGAAACTCTGTC
>Ga0209636_10006794_pt1 | contig 11690 bp, 13 predicted proteins | sample DeeMarSWOR152_54_FD_187464 | JGI IMG/M metagenome (GOLD analysis project Ga0209636, IMG submission 187464) | Marine sediment microbial communities from White Oak River estuary, North Carolina - WOR-1-52-54 (SPAdes) (version 2) | ecosystem: Environmental > Aquatic > Marine > Intertidal zone >... | reverse complement strand
GACCAACCCCATCGGTGTGCCACGGTTTCCGGCGGCTGTCACGACTATGACGCCGTGAGATATTGCGTGATCAATCGCTTCTTCGACTACTTGCCCTGGTTCGGGTCCACCTATGCTCATGCTTATGACGATCTTTATACCTTCCTGATCGGCGAGGTCTGCTATGTAGTTGATGCCTGCAGCCACCATCAGGTCGGTGCCGTACACATCCCCCTCCTGTCCTTCATACATGTCCAAGACCTTGATGGGGATTATCTTTGCCTTCGGGGCGACGCCGCGGACGTATTGTCCGTAATAGCTGTAGCCAATGATCGTGCTGGTTACATGGGTACCGTGGCCGAGCTTGCCGATGAATGTCCCTGACACGATCTTGCCTGTATTGTCAGGACCCTCCTTGCCAATGGGTACTTCGTAGAAACCTATTCCGTATTCGGTTGCGATCCTCTCCTCAGGGAAATAGTCTCGCCAGTTGGCTACGAGTCCGGTGTCGAGAACAGCGACGTAGATCCCCTCTCCATCTTCCCCTACCTCTTCGACGTCTATTAGGTCCAAGTCCCAAGCCACCGTTCCGCTAGAGAAATCACCTGGGAAACCGCGCCAGTTGGGCGGTCCATCGTTCGTTAGTTCGTCCGGATAGTATTGTTCTGGGATGAGATAGTACCGTATGCGGTCTACAGACCGCGTAGGTTTGCTGAGCGACGGAGTCACGCCAAACGATAGGAGTAGTAACGTAACCGTAAGCACCGACAGCAGTAGCTTGATTTTCCTCATCTTCCAATTCTCCGCCCTTCAGCTCCCAAGAATGTTTAGAAGACTTTTGGAAGAACAATATCACGCCGTCTCATCAACGTCGAAACGATTTGTATACCAACCAACTGACAGATCCGTGCTTACCACGGAAAAAATAGAAACCCGCCTGGAAATTCTATGAAAAATACAACCTAAATATAGAACAATCAACACGCTTTCTACGCGCAAGCGATGGAAGGTCTTGCGATCGATCGAGAAGGAGCCTTGCTGTACTATTTCTACACGCCACGCTCGTTCGCCGAATCAATGAAGTGCTATTGCGGGCTTGTTGAGGGGGTTGCCAGACAAAGAGGTGGTTTCACGCATGTATTGTCATTGCTCATAGGGGTTTGTCAAGAAATTCTGGGAGGGCATTCTTGGAAGATCTGCGAAGGTTGAACTTATGCAGTCGGCTCTGTCTGGAACTGAGGACTGTAAATTCGTGATACCTCTGCAGATCTGGTCATTGGTCAACCAGATCCATTGGTCCGCTCTGTTCGGACCTCAGTCGTTTCCTTCTTGGCCTATGGACAACACAGACCAAATTGATGAGAACATTGCTCGATCGATTTGTATTGCTACGACTAGGCTTCGAAATGAGATTCCAGCAACCTGCGTGTTCCTCTCCTGATGATCTCCGACACCGTCGATAACCCAACTCCGAGCCTTTGCGAAAGCTCTTGCATACTGGTTTTCCTTGGAAAATCAAAGAAGCCCATTTTCAACGCGAGCGATAACACTGTTTCTTGTTTTTCGGTCAGGATTTTTTCTGTCGACTTGAATTTCGCTACTTCCAATATTTTTGGCTTCAAGCCACTGGCTTCTAATGTCGAGACAACGGTCTTGAAAGCGTCAAAGCTAGGCGCTACGAAAGTGTATACTACAGTGTGATCTCCCACGTGTCTTCCCGATATAAGAAATGAGTTATGAGACAGTATTGCCCTACAAGCATCACAGCCGTCACTGTCGAACCAGCCGGATGCTTCCCCCTCCAGTCCGCCCTTACGAATTTCGGTAAACTTGTCTTCAGGTATTTGAGTGGCTTGTTTTGGCGGGATCTTGATCAAGTGCCTCGTTGGGCCTTTAGGCAAGCCTCTGATGTCGCTCAACGTATACTGCTGAATCCCCATATCTTTGAGCATCCTCAATCCTTTGCATCCCTTGTTCACTATCTCGATGGTTATGTGATAAGGTTCATCATGTCGTCGTTCCGTTTGAGATCACCCGAACATCTTCGGGAAATGGCTGACTTAAGGCTTTGCCACGTACGCACAGATTAGTGATAGAAAAAAGGAGGTGAAATGCAAGGTGAAGGTACTTCGTTGTATGGATCTTGGATATGGTTGTAGTTTCGAAGCTCGCGGTGGAACTAATGAAGAAGTCCTGAAGAGGGGGACGGAACACGCCCAAAAGGTGCATGGAATGAGGCCAGAAGACGTGACGCCGGCGGAGATGGCAAAGTCCAAGGCTGCGATAGAGGATCTATAAGTATATCCATGACGCGGCAAGACGATACGCTGGTCGCTTGTCCAACTCCCTTTCTTTTTCTTGTGCGTTGCACAAACATGACGACTATCGAACTAGATAGATCGAATCAACCACCACTCGCTTCGATCGATCGGAAGCTTCGCTCGCTCACCTAGTCGCAGCTCTCCTTAGACTCTGCATCTTCTGTTCAGCGTTTTTGACGTCTCGAAGAAATCGGTCGAGCTCGGAGGGAGCGAAGAACTTCTCCGGTGTGGTTACTGTGATGATGGCAAGTTCGCCGGTGCTCAGCAGCTGGATGTCGTACAGGCTTCTCTCCTTGACTATCTTCACATCGATCGGCGGCTTTGTAGCATCACCAGCAGCGCGGGCGTCCCTCTTTGACTTCCCGTAGTGTTCGAGGCCTAGCGCTTTGGCCGCCTCCACTCCCTCTATTAGCTTGGCGAATTCGGAAGGGTCGAAGCATCGGGCTGGAACGTCGACGATGAAGTGTTGGCCCCTTTCCCCAACCTTGATCTGACCCAGGAGTGCGTTTACGCAACGCACTTCAATTATCCACTGTAGCTCCGCCAAGACCAATCCTCTCAGGTAGGATGTCTTAGGTCGCTCCTTAAGCGTTGCTGTTGGGCGACGATGTTGTCAAGCGATACTGCAGAATTCTTATATCTCAACGGACAGATTTTGCGCTGGGGGTCCAGAGGATGACCGTCGTTATAATGCAGACCTACATGGTGAAACCAGAGAAGCAGGAAGAGTACTTGTCACTGATGAAGAGATATCGTGAGTACATGGAAACGCACATAGCATCGGTCAAGGAATTGAAATCGTGGAGAGTTTTCAGACAGGTCTTTGGGGGTGCATGGGGCGCGTATATTGAAATGTTGGAGTTCGACAACATGGCGGAACTAGAGAAGTACATGACGAGGACATTTCAAGACGGAGCACGCATGAAGATCTACAAGGACTTCATGCAGATCGTGGACCCTAACACAGTTACCATGAGCGTCTATAGCCCTATGCGTTTTTGAGATCGACCGATCGAGCGCATGCGTGGAGGACCATGCAGCCGAGACCAAATGCGACAATCAACAAGGTTGCACTTACGAAAAAGGGAGTAGCTAGTCCAGCAAACTCAAAAACAAGACCTGCAACCAAGGGCCCGGGAACCCGCGCGATGCTCGAGACAGATTGACTCACCCCCAACATGCCTCCTTGTTCATCAAGCATAGCCTTTTTCGAGATGAAGCTTGGAATTGCGGTCTGAGTCATGCCTCTGCCAAGCGCTATCGATGCAAGCGAAGCCAGAAATGCGACAACATTCGGAAGCAGGGGCATGAATAACATTCCCAACATCATCAGCAGAGATCCAAATGCAATGACCTTTTCCTCACCGAAGCTCTCAGCAAGTCTTCCAATCGCGAAGCCTTGCAAGACGATTTGAATAAATCCGATGTAAATGAAAACGTAGGACATCTCCACAGAGCCAAAGTCGAAGAAAGACATGCCGAGGAGAGGCATGATAACGGGTATTGTCGAGAATGCAAGGGTTATGATGAATGAGATTATTAGGACGAAACCTATCAACGGCCTCGTTGGGGCCGTTCCCAGCCTACTCAGGTAGCTGTCATCTGGTTTCGATCTTGGTCCCATGCGGGGGTCCGTGCGGTGGGCTGGCTCCGGCAGGAAAAGGAATACGAAGAGGAGGTTTAGAAGTGCCAGGGCAGAAGCAGCCCAACCAGGCGCGGAGAACCCGTAGACGCTTAGGAATCCTCCTATTGCGGGCCCTATTATCACGCCTGCTCCATGAGCCGCACCTACTCTACCTATTCCTTTTGCCCTTTCCCTCTCGCTTGTTGTGTCGGCGATATAGGCCTGGGCTACCGCGGTCTCTGTAGCCATCCCGGAGATTATCCTCGAGAGAAGGAGAATGAGGAAGGAGTTTGCCAGCGCAAAGAAGACGAAGCTCAAGGCGGAGATCATGATGGACACCAAAAGAACCGGTTTCCTTCCCACATTGTCCGAAACCTTTCCTAGTATTGGAGAGAACACAAACTGCATCATGGAGAAGGACGCGACCAGAATTCCCAGAGCTGTGGGTCCCGCATTGAAGGTTTCTGCATAGAATGGCAGCAGAGGAATAATCATTCCAAATCCCGTTATGTCTATGAAGATTGTCATGACGATCACAAGTGTAGGAGAGAGACCCAATTTTGTTTGTTCAATGCTTGTCAAAAAAGCGGCCTCGATCGAGTGGATCGATTCTCAGGCGTCCCGTATATATTACTTTTGGATTCAAACGGGCCGAGATGTCACCCACTCGATCGATCTCGACCTATCCCTCAGTAATCATACCCATGCAGAATACGTGACCGTCTATTGATCGGCCCAAGACATAAATAACCCCGTGCCCTGGGTGCCCTGCGATTAGAATGAAGCCCGAAGTTAGAAAACCCACTGAGGAGGAGCGGAAGAAGGCAAAGAACTGGCCGACTTGGGAGAAGGAAGCGTCAACCTTCCCCTGGGAATACGACGAAAAAGAGACCTGCCTCATACTCGAGGGCAACGCTGTAGCAAAGACTGCTGAAGGAGACGTGGAATTCGGCGCGGGTGACTACGTCACATTTCCCAAAGGCCTCAAATGCACTTGGGAGATAAGGCAAAAGATTAGGAAGTACTATAAGTTCGGATGAGAAACTCATATCAGATCAAGACCTCGGTCAGTTGAGCAGGAAAGAGTGGAGCGCAGTCCGCCAATTATGCAAGACAATCTCTGGGCTGTGAGGAGTATGACAACGAGGTTAACGGATCCAAAGCTAGCGGTCCTCGCGGTCTTGGCGATTGTGTTCACCATGGCGCTGACCTTTGCGACGCTTGAGGCACCTACAGTGCTCAACCGCTTTTTCGCCGACTACCTCGGCATTCCAGATTTCAATCCAGGTTTCCAGTCGGAACTCATCGAGGAGTTCATGAATTCCCACTACATCAGGCCAATAAGCTATGCATGCCTTGCAGTGTTGATCATTTTGATCGTTGTCGGGTTTGCGACCAAGAGGACTGGCGTGTCCGCTCTGGGATCCCTAGGCCTCTTCTTGCCTACATTTGGCTACTTCGCAAGTTACATGTTTTTCCTGTCCGGTGCAGGGATGCTCCGAGTTGTGTGGCTGCCGATCTGGGGACCCTCTACGGACCTATTGAAGCTGGGAGACATCGCCTACCTGCCGTACATAATCGTAGTTTATCCACTTACGCTCATCTTCTCGTTTGTTGGAGTCGACGTCGATTCGGCTCTCGCGGACCTCCTGAGAAAATACGGTGTGGCTCGGTACTACTGGGACAAAATTCATCCGGATGTTAGGATGCCTTTGGCCTACGTCCTGATAGGATTGGGTCTGTTGATATTCTCTCTAGGGACAATTTCCTGGTTCTACGCGAAGCTCGAGAAGAGGAAAACGGTTGATTTCTGGCTCTACAGACATTCGAGACATCCTCAATATCTCGGTTGGCTCGTATGGAGCTACGGACTGATGCTGCTTGCATCATACACTCCTGTGCCCCGCGGAGGCGTGAATCCGGGGGCAAGTTTCCCGTGGCTAATCTCGTCACTGCTCGTGATCTGTGTCGCCTTGACAGAGGAAATCAATATGACAGAAAAGCACGGAGAAGACTACACCAAGTATAGAGACAGCACGTCATTCATGTTTCCGTTACCCAACTTCGTATCCTCCATCGTAACGCTTCCCATAAGAATATTGCTAAAAAAGGACCGTCCGGAGAACGGTAAGGAAATCATCGTGACATTTCTGGTTTACGCCGCAATTCTCGTCTTGTTGTCGCTGCCATTTGTTATACTCAACTGGCCTCCCTTCTTGGGTTGGACTGAGTTCCCCTATAACACGTGGCCATTCAGACCGTGATCGATCGACATCTGACACAACACTCAATTTCTCTACAGTTGAATTTCACTTGGTCGGTAGAACGATCGATCGATGCCGAACCGCAAGACTCAGATGGGTGGTTTGCTGAGGGACTCAGAGGGTCTTTGACCGATCAGCGGACACCAGCGCCAGGCTAGATCCACTGCTCTAGATCGATCCATTACATGAAGGTTGTCGGTAAAGTGCTGTTCTATCGCCTAGAAATAAATAGTCGCAGGCAGCTCCGTGTCTTGCAAGGGGAACTGTGGAATGGGTCAGAGCACTTCACCTGGTTGGTGGTTTGGCTTACTGGCCATTGTGTTATCCATCGCTGCGCTCGGAGTCAGTGTGACCAGCCTCTACCTCGTGGCACCACAGCAGAAGACCGACACAGCAACCATCACGAAAACATCCACCGTATCGGTGACGACGACCCTAACCACAAGCGTCTGGTCGCATTCCACCACAACGGGTCCAGCCCCGTTCGTCACCGTCCTTGAAAGCCGCGGGACGTGCGGTGTGCTGGAGGAGCCCAAGCTCTCCTACGTCAGGGTAGACAACTATGTCATCCTCATCTACCGAGAACAGGCCAGTGTACCTTGCTACAGGCACGTCATCACCAGCACCGCGATCCTCGAGAGATACCCTCCCATCATAAACATCACGCTGGAACTCGAAAGAACGTCAGACATCTGCGTAGAGTGTATTGGGGTGATCGAGACGATCCTCCGCGTGGGCCCTCTTGAGGGGCCCGGGGCCCCGAACACCTTCCCGGACGGCACCGATATCGTTGTGAACGGACTCAGGGTTGTGCTGTCGGGGTAGGATGTCGACCGACTTTCTCCAAAATGTGCTCGCACGGCTCGATCGAACTTCTTATATAGCTTCTAGATCTTGACAGCGCCCAAACCGGCTTCGCTATTGCTGGACCAAAGGAAGGATGCTGATGGAAGTGATCGATCGTGTGCCCATCGAGTTGGATGCCGGAGAGTTTCTTCAGTTCCCAGGCGTTCGATCACTCAAGGGGCAGGACATATCTCAGCTTATAGAGAAATGCCGTCAACTGATCGAGCCCAAAGCTGTATTCAAGTTTGTGAAAGTGGTAGGCATCTACGGAGATGAGGTTCACCTAGATACAGGACACAAGTTAAGAAGCGTGGTCCTCGGCGGCATGTTGGAACACGGGCAGAAGGTCGCCCTATATGTCGTTACAATTGGATCTGGGTTAGAAAGAAAAGCATCGAAGGAGGCCAAGGACAGCATCCTTCGGTCGTGGATGCTAGACAAAGTGGGGGATTACGCCCTGGATGAAGCCTCTGCCTATCTGAAGTCTTATGTGGAGGAAGCGCTAAATGGCGGTGTCTCCGTTTTTAGTCCTGGAAGCGGAACCGGTAAACTCTTCGGAATCGACCAGCAGAAGGTGCTCTTTCAAATTCTAAACCCATCCGAGAGTATAGGCGTATCCCTCACGCCTGGTTGTATGATGGTGCCAAGAAAATCCTTGTCAGGAGTTCTAGCTGTAACACGCCGAGACTACGTTGCATGCCAGTATTGTCCGAGAGAAAGATGCGATAATAGGAGGAAACCATTCAGTGGAGAACACTATCCGCTAGGATGCGAAGCTGAGGCTGACTAGGTTCGTCGATCGGCTGTTTTCCCATCGGCCCTTTTTGTTCTGATGCAGATCGAGATGATACGTCGGTGACAGTCCGCACTTGTTCTCATCTAACGGCTTTTCAAGGTGTACGCTACGATTGCTCCAATGACTGAAAGCGTTGACATTCCTAGCAAGCAAAGAGTGTACGACTTCGTGGCATCCAACAGGAAACCGAATAGGGGCTGCGCCAATGCAGCACCAAGGTTCAGGCAGATTCCCGTTATTCCAAACCCCGTGCTTGCTAACCTGGGTCCCAAGATCTCTGCTGGCAAGACGGATGCCACAGGAGGTATCATGGCAGCTGTGATGCCAAGAGCAAGAATCAACGCGACCAAGGGGAGATCAGATGTGAACGCAAGAGCAGCAAATATCAGAGTCATTAGAAGAGAGCCGGCGATAGCGAAGGGCTTGCGCCTACGTGTCTTGTCGGACACGTAGCCGTAGACGGGGACACAAAATATCGCGGCCCACATAAGTAGGCTTGCCAAGAAGCTGGCGTAGACTCCAGGCATATTTTGATACCTTTCGAGTAGCGTTGGGGCCCATGTCGTAAACGACAGAGTTGCTGCGCTGAAAAACAGCCAAACCAACCCCACTTTCCAAATTTCAAGATTGCCTATGGCTTGCCATACGTTCAGATTTCTCTCTTGCCAAGGACGCGGTCCTTTCTCGACGACTGTTGTGAAGACGGCTGCGGCAGCGATTCCCACGGCCAATCCGACATAGAACGGGAACCGCCAGCCGTACGCAACCATTAACACGCTTGCGACTGGGAAGGCTATCACCGTGGCGAAAGGCATGTTTGCTCCGTAGATTCCCATCGCCTTTCCGAGCTCTTCCCTCTCGAACCATTCGGCTATGAGGGCAGGGGCAGCAGCGATGATTATGGCTCCACCAATGCCAAGGATAAGCCTCCCGACCAACGTCGCGATGAAGGAGTTTGCCGTTGCCGTCACAAGGGACCCAAGAGCCACGCAGGCGAGGGATACAAAGCCCACGGCCTTGATTCCGAACCTGGCCACGAACAATCCTGCAGGCAAAGCGAAGAGAATCCCTGGCAAGAGGACAATAGACATCACAAATCCAGCCTCGGTATGACCGACGCCAAACTCCTCTATGATGGATGGAATCAGAGGAGGGGCTTCTTGGAAAGCAAAGGCGTAGGCTACAAAAGCAAAGAACGCGGCAAACAACATCGCCCATCTACGTCGGAAGCGTTCGCCTCGTTTCGCATGGTTCTCCATGGTATTGACAGCAATTGATTTCCTTTAATAAGATTAGTCAACCACGCTATTTTTTTGTTGCCAGGCGCGGATGATCAATCGTCCCGAGCGCGAGTCCAGTTGTCGGTACCATATCCCAGCTGATTCGATCGAACGCCGCTCACAGATGAGATATCCTACATTGTCCTTCTTCTTTTCTTGTGATTGAGTTAACCGCTCAGGCTTTTCAGATGACTGACTCTCGAAAGGCTTAAGAGGAAAACCAAGCTGCAATCTTGACAGGGGTTAATGTTTATGCCTGCTTGTCCGAAATGCGGTTTAGACGTAGGCGAAGATGATCGATTCTGCAGTTCTTGTGGGGCGTCCTTGACAGCAAGCTCTGGTGAACGCCCGGCAAAAGGAAGCTATGCTCGAGAGCGAGAGACGTGTTTTGGTGCAGGCGAACCTCGCAGAGATTTCGGAGGTTTGATTTCCTTCGGGACTTTTCTCATAGTAGTAGCAATCACTTTCTTGGCTAATCCCAACATTGTTTCCGATTTTCGGTTGTGGATTGACCGCGTTGCGAGTGCAAATATGCTATTGAGGCCATCTCAAGGGCTAATCACAAGCGCCACATTGTTTTTTGGCTTGATCGGAGTATCGAACTTCGTGGTTGCGGGTGTTCGGTTGATGCTTGATAAGACAGCAAGAAGAGCGTTTTCCGACACACTATCGGGAATCGCGTTGGTAATATTCTCCTACCTGATACACCTCTACGGCAGTCATGCTGTCACATGGCAAATGGTCTTGGCGATAGAGATAGTGGCCATCGGGTTGCTCGTAATACTCTACGGCATCGTGCTCCGTCCATTTCTGAAGAAGTCTCAATGATGTTGCTGCCTCATCATCTGCGGATCGACCCAGGGTTGGTCAAGGAAAGCTTCGAATTTACAGAGAACTGAGGCGGTCAGATCAACGACAGATCGAACTATTCCTCAGAACGTTATGTGTTGAGACGGCTTTGGCTCATAAGATTTATTAGAATATTATTTCATGAGCGACTAGTGGTCGCTGGTATGTCAACTGTAGAGGACCTACAGGAACAAGCAGTGAGATACTTCTGTGATCGTCCCAGCAATTTCCCCACTGGGCGTCCGTACAACTGCTGCGAAAGCGTTCTCCTGGCGTTGAAGGACCACCTGGATGTAGGGTCCGAGTTGGTCCCTAAGATCGGAACAGGCATAGGCGCAGGCCTCTCCTTGAACGGTCTACTCTGCGGCTCCATCTCCAGCGTGGCCATGGTTATAGGCATGAAATACGGGAGGAGCAGCCCTGAGGAGAGCCCTCAACCGGTTTGGAACATGGTGGACAAGTATGTCTCAGACTTCAAGCACAGGTTCGGCTACGTGAACTGTAGGCAGCTAACCGGCCTGGATGTGAAGACAAAGGAGGGAATGAAGGAATACCTGGCCAAAGTTCACGACCATGCTTGTGCGGAGAGAATAAGGTTCGCAGTGAAAAATGGTTTGGACATACTCCAAAAATAGACGGGATCGATCGAAGGCACTAGGAGCCAAGACGGATGGGTTTGGTGCACACAATAGGCTGAACTTCGATCGATTGTGATCGATCTTGCACTGAAAATACAAAGGCTGAAAAGGTACAGGCTAGCCACAAAAAGGTATATTGCGAGGGCCGGGGATGTCTCTTTGGTTTTTCATTTGTGCAGGTTGTTTCTTCATGGCAGTATTCCTTCACTTCAAGTCAGTTGAGCACATGAAACTCCTTGGGAAATACGGAAAGGAAAGGGCAATGAAGATTGGCAAGATATATGGAGCGATTTCTGGAACAATGGAGCTTCTAGTTTTGATTGGGCTATGGGTGTCACCACAGCCAACATTTGTCATTCCGATATCGCAGGAGTTGGCTATTTCGATTTTCGACGTCTCAATTCCTTTGCTGCATCTAGCAATTTCGCTGCCTCTGACGGCGGTGGGTGCTTGGTTCGGAATCGAAGGCGCGAGGACAACTGGCTGGGAAGCGGCCGAAACTCACAGTTTGCCAAAGAAGATAATAACCAGGGGAGTGTATTCGATCGTAAGACATCCCCAATATTTCGGATGGGGCTTAGTGCAGGTTGGAATGTCCATCCTTTTTCGTGCTTGGTATTCTATGCTCTTCACTCCGGTATTGCTGGTACTCATCTACCTGATCTCAAAAAAGGAAGAAGATGAATTGATCAAAGAATTTGGGAAAGAGTATGAGGATTATCAGAAAAAAGTTCCGATGTTGATACCAGGATTGAAATGATTGTTTGAGGAGATGTACTGTTTTGGATGGGGCGATCATGCCGTGTGGGGCGGTGTTTGTTTACTCTCTTTCGAGTGTTTGATTCCTTCGTTCTGTACTGTAGTCCACCATACGATCACTGAGATGGCTGATGCCAGTAGAACTCCTAGCGAGCCCGATTCTGGTGCCCATGCTGGATGGCCTACCAGCCATTGGGGGGCGTGATACGTCGCTGCTGTAAAGAGGCCTAGAAGACTGTAGCTCAAGTTATAGCCAAGGTGTAGGCTAAGGGGCAGCCAAAGGGTGTTGTCGGTATGTAGGAAGCCTATGCTGAGAGCCACTCCAGAACAAAAG
>Ga0209636_10006792_pt1 | contig 11691 bp, 8 predicted proteins | sample DeeMarSWOR152_54_FD_187464 | JGI IMG/M metagenome (GOLD analysis project Ga0209636, IMG submission 187464) | Marine sediment microbial communities from White Oak River estuary, North Carolina - WOR-1-52-54 (SPAdes) (version 2) | ecosystem: Environmental > Aquatic > Marine > Intertidal zone >... | reverse complement strand
GTCGTAGACTTCGCCGTTTGCCGTCAAGTTTCCGTGGAATCCTGGCCCGTACCACGAGGCAATCCCTACCTCATAAAAAGGCCCGGCAACCTGATAGAGAACGATCAACCCAACCAGTGTGACCACAACGATGAGATAAAGAATGACTTCCTTCACGGGGTTTATTATAGAAGGCGGCCGTGTGGCTCACAACCGCTTGCGCGATTGCTTGCGGCGAAATGACCAACCCCGATCGACGAGGATGTGGATCTGATTGGGGAGATAGAGGCCGAGGAGGATCGCGGAGAGAATCTGCCACGACGGGACGGCAAGCGATACCGAGTGTCCAATAAGGAAAGAGATTCCCGAAAAGACAGCAAGCACAACTACCCCCAAGTACAGGATACGCGCCAGGGGTCCGAAAAGGAGATGGTGCGACAGGCGACGGTGCTGACATAGCACCGCATAAGGCAGCCACAGAATTCGGCCGATTCCCCACCGTTGGGAAGCGCGGCTCCGCGCAAGGTCAAGATCGGGACTCAAGAAGATACTGGAAAAGAGATAGGCAAAAAGAAACGTCCCTCCCGCGCGCCAATCGATCATCCGTTCGTACTGGAGGAACGCCGCTGCGGCAAGGCAAGCTACCAGCACCGCCATCTCGATCTTAAGATGCGTCTTTCCGGATGGCATGGGAAGAATATAGTGACTCAGTCAGTATTTTGAAAGAGAACTCGCTCTACCTATGGCACTTGTCGCGGAATGTTCGGCGAACCAAAGAAATCGGACCTTGCTTGGCCTCAACCGAACGCTAGCAGCTTCGTCGTGGGACTATCTCTCAAGCGCGGCCTGTGCCGCGGCAAGCCGGGCGATCGGGACGCGATACGGGCTACAGCTAACATAATTCAGCCCAATTCGATGGAAAAACTGGATCGAGGCGGGCTCCCCACCATGCTCACCACAGATTCCAAGCTTGATATCGGGACGGGTTTTCCTGCCGAGCTCACAGGCCGTCTCCACGAGCTTACCGACACCGCGCTGATCGAGTACTTGGAACGGATCGTCTTTGTAGATTCCTTTTTCCACATACTCGCCCAGGAACTTCGCCGCGTCATCGCGGGAGAACCCGCAGCCCATCTGGGTGAGATCGTTGGTGCCGAAGCTGAAGAACTCGGCCTCGGCCGCCACCTCGTCGGCGGTGACCGCGGCCCGCGGCACCTCGATCATCGTTCCGATTAGGTACAGGATATCGGACTTGGCGAGCCCCTTCTTGGAAAGCACCTCCTCGGCTACCCGCTCGCTTATCTCCCGCTGCAACGCCAGCTCTTTTACATTTCCCACTAAGGGGATCATGATCTCAGGATGCACGGAGACGCCTTCCGCAAAGACGTTGCACGCCGCCTCCATGATCGCTCTCACCTGCATCTCCGAGATTTCGGGATAGCTGATGCCGAGCCGACATCCACGGTGGCCGAGCATCGGGTTGAATTCGTGCAAGGCCTCGACTTTCTCTTTCACCTGTTCTGCTGGGATTCCCATGACCTCGGCAACTTCCTGCTGCCCTGCGGCGTCGTGAGGAAGGAACTCGTGCAGCGGCGGATCGAGCAGCCGAATCGTCACTGGGCGGCCGTCCATCGCTCTAAAGATCCCTTCAAAGTCGCTTCGCTGCATGGGGAGGAGCTTCTTGAGCGCCTCGCGCCGGCCGGCCTCGTCTTCGGCAAGGATCATCTCGCGCATGGCAATGATCCGATCTTCCTCGAAGAACATGTGCTCGGTGCGGGTGAGGCCGATCCCCTCCGCTCCAAATCGGACTGCCGTGGCTGCGTCGTGTGGGGTATCCGCGTTAGCGCGCACGCCGAGTGTTCTAATCTCATCGGCCCAGGAAAGCAGGGTCCCGAAGTTGCCCGACAACTCTGGTTCAACAGTCGGGATCTCTCCCAGATAGACGGTACCAGTTGACCCGTTCAGGCTGATCGCTTCGCCCTCTTTCACGACTTGCCCATTCACAGAGAATTCCTTCTTCGTGTAATCGATGACGAGCTCTCCTGCCCCAGCGACGCAACATTTACCCATTCCTCGGGCAACGACGGCAGCGTGACTCGTCATTCCGCCACGGGCGGTGAGGATCCCTTCGGCGGCGTTCATGCCGCCGATGTCCTCTGGGGAGGTTTCGATGCGCACAAGAATGACCTTCCTCCCCTCGTTTGCCGCTTCCTCAGCTGCCTCCGCCGAGAAAACAACCACTCCGGTTGCTGCCCCTGGGCTCGCCGGCAGTCCCCGTGCTAACAGGGGTGCCTTCTCTTCCTCCTTCGGGTCGAAGGTGGGATGAAGGAGCTGATCGATCTGCTCGGGAGCGACCCTCGAGATCGCCTCCTCCTTGCTGATCATGCCCTCCTCTCCCATCTCTACCGCCATGCGCACCGCAGCCGCGGCCGTCCGTTTCCCAGTACGGGTCTGCAGCATGTACAGGTTCTCATCCTGGATCGTAAACTCGATGTCCTGCATGTCGCGGTAGTGCTGTTCGAGCGTCTCCCGGATGGAAAGGAGTTCCTCGTAGGCTTTGGGGAACACGCCCTTCAGGGTCTCAATCGGCTGTGGCGTGCGGATTCCGGCAACCACGTCCTCGCCCTGGGCGTTCATCAAGTACTCGCCGTAAAATGCGTTCTCCCCTGTCGCGGGATTGCGGGTGAATGCCACGCCGGTGCCACATCGCTCGCCCATGTTGCCGAACACCATCGTCTGCACGTTGACCGCAGTACCGATAAGCCCCTGAATCTTGTTCAATTCTCGGTACTTGATCGCCCGAGGATTGTTCCACGATTGGAAAACCGCGCCGATCGCTCCCCACAATTGCTCTTTTGGGTCCTGAGGGAAATCGACGCCAAGTCGTTCCTTGATCGCAGTCTGAAACAGCTCGACCAGCTCCTTCAAGGCGGCGGCGTCCAGTTCGGTATCCAGGGTCACCCCTTTTCTCTCCTTCAAGCCGTCAAGGATCTCCTCGAACGGGTCGGGCTCGGTTTCGGACTGAGGCTTCAGTCCCAGCACGACGTCCCCGTACATTTGGACGAGCCGGCGGTAGGAATCGTAGGCAAAGCGCTTGTTGTCAGTACGGGCGACGAGCCCGGTCACGGTCTCATCGGTCAACCCCAGATTGAGCACCGTGTCCATCATCCCCGGCATGGAGACCGCAGCCCCGGAGCGAACCGAGACCAGAAGCGGTGCCTCCTCATCGCCGAACCGCATCCCTGTTGCTTCTTCGAGCTTGCGCAGGTTCTCTTCCACTTCCTCCTTGAGACCATCCGGGTAGCCGCCATCGTGCTCCTGGAAATAGCGGCAGACTTCGGTGGAGATGGTGAAGCCCGGTGGTACAGGGATCCCCAATCCAGCCATCTCAGCAAGGTTGGCGCCCTTTCCACCGAGAAGTTCCCGCATCGATGCGTTTCCTTCGCTTTCCCCCTTGCTAAAGAAATAAACAGTCTTCACGTATTGCACCTCCGTAGGTTTTCAGGGTGGAATCTTACCCCGAAAAGAGCGCCTCGACGAACTGCTCGGCAGAGAACTCGTGCAGGTCTTCCTTGCGCTCTCCTACGCCAATGTACATCAGTGGAACATTCAGTGCATCCCAAATCGCGAGAACCACACCCCCCTTTGCCGTTCCATCCAGCTTGGTCAGCACGATCCCTGTCAGTTCGATCGCCTCGTGAAAGCGGCTCGCTTGGGAGATCCCATTCTGTCCGGTGGTAGCATCGAGGACAAGCAGCCGTTCATCCGATCCGCGGCCGAGCTTCTTGGTCACGGTCCGCTCGATCTTCCGCAGCTCTTCCATGAGGTTGTGCTTGGTCTGTAGCCTGCCCGCTGTATCCACGAACAGCACGCCACCGGTGCGCCGAACATGGTCGAGAGCGTCGAAGACCACCGCCGACGGATCGGCGCCAACGCGGTGTTTGATTAGATCTGTCCCAACATGCTGTGCCCACGTGCCAAGTTGATCAATTGCCGCTGCACGAAAGGTGTCCGCAGCGGCCATGGTGACTGGCAGAGAGGAATCGCGTTCGCGCAAGTGTGCAGCAAGCTTCGCGATCGTCGTCGTCTTTCCCGAGCCGTTCACCCCGGAAACCAGGACCACAGTCGGCTCACCATCACCTCGCAGCGTGAGAAACCGTTCGCAACCGGAAAGCCGCTCTCTGATCGCCTCCTTCAGCGCGGCAAGCAGCTCCTCACTGGTGAGACGCCCTCGGTGGGTCTTCTCGGTGAGTTTTGAGATAAGCTCCGCGGCCATGTGAGCGCCAACGTCACCTGCAATGAGGATTTCTTCGACCGCTTCGAGTTCCGCTTCTCCGATCGTTTGACCGCGTTTGAGGACCTCTCCGATCGATCCAATGAGGCTGACGCGGGTCTGCCGCAAGTCGCTCTTCAAGCGGTCCATCCAGGTCATCACATCGCCTCCGGGACGGACATTCCTAGGATTTGCAGGCAATTGCGGAACACAGTCTGCACACCACGCAAAAGGGCGAGGCGAGCTAACATCACCTTCGCGTCCTTTCCGATGACACGGTAGTCCGTATAGTAGGGGTGAAAAACCCTGGCAAGGTTTAGGGCATAGTCGGCAAGAAGGTGTGGCGCGAATCCGAGTGCCGCCTCCTCCACCACTTCAGGGAAGCGGTCTAGCCTTTTGATCAGGTCAAGCTCCTCCTTTGCTCGAAGTGGAGAGAGGTTGACCTTCGTGGAATCCACCGCTGACACGCCGGCCTTGCGAAAGATCGAAGAGATACGGGTGTGCGCATACTGAATGTAGTAGACCGGATTGTCCATTGATTCGGCACGCGCCAAATCCAGGTCGAACTCCAAGTGGCTCTCCGGCTTGCGGGCGACCATGAAGTAGCGAACCACGTCGCGCCCAAGCTCTTGCACCAAGTCGCTTAACGGGATGAACCGGCCCGCTCGCGTTGACATGCGGGCTGCGCTCTTGCCCTCTTTAATGCTGACAAACTGGTGCAGGGCATAGTCGAGAAAATCCTCCGGGTAGCCGAGAATCCGCATCGCCGCCTTCATCGACGACTGCTCCACCTGATGGTCGGCGCCCTGCACATTGATGACGTGTTGGAAGTTGCGACGGCGTTTGTCTATGTGGTACGCGATGTCCACCATGAGATAAGTAGGCTGGCCGTCGCTGCGGATGAGGACGGAATCTTTGACCCCGCCGTTTTCCTCCGCTTTGAGCCAAATTGCACCGTCCTTTTCGTACACCCCGTCCTGCTTTTTCATTGCCTGCAGAGCGGCGGCAACCTCACCGCGTTCGTGCAGCGTTCTCTCGCTGAACCAGGTGTCAAAGACCACACCAAGCTCGGCAAGATCTTCCTTGATCGATCGGATGATCCGTTCCGTCGCCTCGCGGCGGAGGACCGTGGGGTCGACGTGTTCGTACAGGCGAGTTCGCGAGAGTCCCTGCGGTTTCTCCTTCCGCATCTCCTCAATCGCTCTGGCAACCTGTTGATTCGCATCGATCGTGCCGCTAGCAATCTCCTTCAGGTACTCACCCTCGTAGCCGTTCTCCGGAATGTCCGGCTCGATGCCGAGTCCGATCTCGAGAACCCGCTCCGCGGTCGAGTCGGTCAGCAGCTCGATCTGACGCCCCTCGTCATTGAAGTAGTACTCCCGGGTCACGCGATAGCCAAGCGCCTCGTAAAGCGAGGCCAGCACGTCACCGAGCACGGCCTGACGACCATGGCCGACAGTGAGCGGACCGGTTGGATTTGAACTGACAAACTCAATTTGAATCTCCGTTGGCGTTGGTTGTACGACACGTCCGAATTGGTCCCCACCCTTGAGGATCTCTCGCAGCTGAGACTGAATCGTCTCCGGAAGCAAGAACAGGTTAATAAACCCCGGACCCGCGATCTCTACCCGTGAGAAGGTGCCCTCCGGAAGTCGAGGCACGAGATGCTCGGCAAGCTCACGTGGGGCCATCTTGGCCCTCGTTGCCCCAACCAAGGCGATATTGGAGGAGAAATCACCGAATTCTGGCCGTTCGGAGGGCTTAACCTCAATGCTGGCCAGTTGGCCGCGAAAGCCTAGCTCTTGCCACGAATCGGCAAGCAACTCCGCAACGAGCGCCTTCAATGATTTTATCATGATGCCAACGGATATGAAATAGGCTGAAGGCGGAAGACACTACTTCTCGATCACGAAACGGATCCCGGTCTTTTCTTCCCCTGCGATGGTCAGTTCCATGAAACCAGGGACGACCTTGATCTCAGCCTCGCCACTTTCCCTCCCGACCAACCGCCGCACGATAGCAATCGCCTTCACCGTCTGATTAACTGCACCGGCACCGATCGCGTGGACCTCTACGACCCCCTCCTGTTCCAAAGCACCAGCGATCGCCCCGGCCACCGAGTTTGGGTTTGAGTTGGATGCGACTTTCAGGATCTCCATGGCCAGCCTCCTGGTTTTCTACTGCAACGTACGTCCAAACTCTGATCCGATTAGTATAGTTACTTTCCTCCCCCCTGTCAACGCAGCACCGTAGCCAAGCGACATTTGCACTCTGGACCATTAGATAGCCAAGGTCAAGGATTGGGTATAATCACCTGACATGCGAGACGCACGCCCACGGCGACACATCTTTGGCAATCCAGTGGCCAGTCTACTCGGAGGGCTCGTCCTTGCTGGAATTGCCGTGGGGATCGTGGTTCTTATTCTAGTCTTGGTGGTGGAACCGCTTTCGAAGCCAGGAACTCGAGACATGGTGACGCACCGCAGCAAGAATTTTCGTATCTGGATCCGAAAGGGTTCCCCAACACGAGAACGCCACGAGGATCTCGCCCGCACACTGGAGGAGGAGCTTGAAGCGTTGATCGAGCTTCTCGAAGTGGAGCGTGACCGCATCCCTACTCCGATTGACGTGTTCATTCATGACGATATTCCGGCGCTGCAAGACGCCATCCTCTTGCGCAAGGGCGAGAAGGCGCGTGCTGTTTACCGCGCTCCTCTCGACCTGCTTGAGAGTGAGGAACCCCGATCCCGTCTTGCCGAACTGGCTCTCGCCTATGGTTGGGGAAGGTGTGGATCTCAGATTCTGCAAATCGGGGTGACGCAGTACGCGGCCGAGCCGGAACGTAACTTTCATGCCATTATCGCAGCCCTCCCCGATCGGCTTTTTCTCACCCTTCCCGACCTTCTTCTCCTTGAGAAGAGGAGACGCCTCCCTCAATCCCTTTACCAACGATACGATGCCCCTTACTCACCGGCAATGATCGGTTCTCTTGTCGATTTGAAGGATTTGTTTGAGCTTTCAGAAAACGGTGAAGAACAGCCGGATGATCTTCCTGTCCTGGAAGCCGCCTCGTTTGTTCAGTTTCTGATCGAAACCAAAGGAGGAATCCGCGTGCTTAAGCAAGCGTGGGGAACCGGGACAACCGAACAACTTCTGGAGCGAATTGATCCTGCGTCTCCGATGCGTCTTGGAACTGCATGGGTGGAAGCTGTGATGGAAAGGGGAAAGAAATCTCCCGACTTTCCATACCTGCGCGCTTACTATCTTCTGGAAAGTGGCGATCCTGACACTGCCTGGGCTGAGGTGTCCGAATGGCCGACCGGCAATATTTCCGAACAAGAGCTTTATCTAATAGGACGCTGCGCACTAACAGTGGAGGGGTTTGCTGAGGCGAACCGCCTCGTGGATCAGTTTTCTCGTGAAGAAACACCAGCGAAATTGAAAGATTTCCTTGCCTTGTATGAAGGATGGATTATGGGAGAAACAGAAAGGCTGCGGGTTCTCGTTCCTGAAACGCTGTGTGGGTCGCTTCAAGAACTCGTGACTACATGCGAGCAGGCTTATAGCCTGCTAATTACAAGACTTGAACTGCTCCAAGAAGACCTTCCTCAACGGCTTACTCTCTTCCTGTATCCCGATATCGCATCGCGTGATCGCGGAGCCTCCTTTACTACTTCATTCTCCGCTACACAAAACGCGATTTTGCACATCTTGTGGATAGATAATCTCGCTTACTCCCTGGGAGAGATCCTTCCCGCTTATGCGTGGAGAAAGGAGACCTATTCCAGGCTCTTGCGAGCTGGGCTCGCCGTCGCCCTTTCCCGCCCCAAAGAGCACCTCCTCGAACAAGGATGCCAGTTGTGGCGTGATGGGCAGTGGGTCCCACTTTCCGTGCTTGACTTTGGAGCGGCCAACCGAGAAACGGTAGAGGTGGAGGCTGGCCTCCTGGCGCACTTTCTACTTGAAACCTTTGGCGCGCGTGTGGTTCGAGAGATCTGGATCAGCACGTCTCCATTTGACCGCTATTTTTCCGTCGACACCGCCCTGGAGGAAATCTGTGGAACAAACCGGGAGCAGATCGAGGCCTTCCTGTTTTCTTCTCTTCTCAACTGTAATTGACCGTTCCCGGGCAAGTGTGGTATGATAGCCAAGTCGCCAAAGATGGCCTCTCACTAGAGATGTCTGATCAGGGAGGTGATAGAACGGGCGAGTTGGCTGAAATCGGCAGTGTGTGAAGTATCAATAAGGAGGTAGAAGCATGAATTTTTCACGCCTTCGGGCACTTGTGATATTCGCCACTATTGTAGCCCTATTCTCGCTGATTGCCGTGGGCTATTCAGTGGCGGAACTGGAAGCGATCGCTGGCAATGAGTGGATTCCAGAGATCAGCGCCGCTGCTGGAATGGCTCTTGGCAGTTCGTACGCTGAGACGATGACAGAGGCAGCGCTGGAGGAGCTGGCGGTAAACGGGCCTACGATCGGACAGCGCACGGCGGCAGGCGCCGCTCTTGCGATCCTGTATCGCAATAAAACAGGGGAAGAACTGTTGGAAATCCTGAAGGGAACTGCGGACCCGATGATTCGTGCCGCCGCAATCGAGCCTGCCCTTGAACATCTCCTCTCCATAACCAGTGAGGAAGAGGGGTTTTCCCTTGCTGATTATCTCAAAGACCTTGCCACAACAGGTGAGACGTCCGAGTTGAGACTCGCTGCCGCCAAGGCGTACTACATCGTGACAGCCAACGACGCAACTGCCGAAAGCGCGGCGGCAGACGCAGCCGGTGAGGGCGAATTAGCCCTCGCTGCAGGTGAAATCCTCGGTGGGTTCTATCTCTTCTTCCCGCCGGTGAAAACACAAGCCGAACTGGAAGAGATCGCGGTCAATGGAGAGACGGAAGGGCTGCGCGTCGCCGGTAGAGACGCTCTGGCGTCAGTGCTGATCAACTCGGATCTGACAGTGCAGGAGTTGCAGACGACGCTCACCTCCATTGTTGGTACCCAGAGCGCTGAGTTCCGCGATGCTTACAAGATCGCACTCGCTACGCGGTTTAGCGCGTAGCCGAGTTAGCAACTGTTAAAGGAGGTTAGAAGAGATGAAAAGGCTATTGCTAGTCATGGCAGGGCTGCTGCTCGTCTTCTCTGTTTCTGCTACGGTTTTTGCGCAGGGATACGAGACGATGCCGGCCGATGCCAAGATCGTTGAACTGGGCGTGGAGGGGTCGGGCTATGAAGTCTTGGAGCCAGGGGTTCGTGGTGGCATCATGTACACGTCCACTTTCACGAACCCCAAGAAGTGGAACTCCGTCACCGCTCATGAGACTTCCACCACCGTGTACACGAATCAGATGTTCCGTAGTCTGGTGCAACGTCATCCGTTGACCCTCGTGCACGAGCCGGAGCTGGCCAAATCCATCGACGTCTCCGAAGATGGGAAAACCTTGATCTTCCACCTCCGGGAGATTAAGTGGTCGGACGGAGTGGACTTCACTGCGGACGATGTTGTGTTCTCCTTCAACGACCTCTACTACAACGAGGACGTGGAAACCGACACGCGGGACAGTTTGGAGCTTCCCGACGGGACCTTCCCGGTGGTTGAGAAGGTCGACGACCACACGGTGAAAGTCACGCTCTCCATGGCCTTCCGCCCGGTCCTCGCCGCACTGGAGAACGGCCTGATCATGCCGAAGCACAAGCTGGCGCAGCACGTGCACAAGCTGAACCCGGATGTGCCCGCTGGGACCTTCAACGAGGTGTGGGGGTTCGGTGAGGAGGAGGATCTGGTCGGATTGGGGCCTTATATCGTAGAGAGCTACACGCCCGACCAACAGGTGGTCATGACGCGTAACCCCTACTACTACGTCTACGATCAGAACGGAGCCCAGCTCCCGTACTGTGACAAGTACGTGCTGCTTGTGGTTGCCAGCCAGGACGTGGAGCTCCTCAAGTTCCGCAACGAGGAGACCTACGCCTGGGCCTGCCGCCCGAGCGACGTGCCGATCTTAAAGCGCGAGGAAGCGACCAAAGGCTTCGAGGTTAAGATCCTCGGTGGCGTTTTTGGCACCCTGTGGATCACGTTCAACGAGGACTACGGCCTCGGCGAGGACGATCCGGCGAAGGATCAACTGCGGGGCCTGTTCCGCGACATCCGCTTCCGCAAGGCCATGGCGCACGCGATGGACAAACAGACGATCATTAACAACCTGTACAACGGGCTGGCCAAGCCGCAGTGGTCGTTTGTCAGCACGTCATCGCCGTTCTACGGTGGCCGTGAGTCCTACGGTGGGCCGGTGACGGAGGCCAATGCCGTCACCTACGAGTACGACCTGGCCAAGGCCAACGCGCTCCTCGATGAGATCGGTATCCTTGACGCTGATGGTGACGGCTACAGAGATTTCCCCGACGGCACGACCGTTGAGTTTGAGTTGAACACCAATGCCGGCAACACCCTCCGCGAAGGGTTCTGTCTTATCATGGCGGAGGACTTCGAGAGGCTGGGGCTCAAGGTCAACGTGAACTTCGTCGACTTCAACACCCTCGTCACCCGACTGCTCGGGGCGACCCTCTACCAGGCGGTCGTGCTCGGGTTGACCGGGGGCGTGGAACCCAACGACGGTGCGAACGTCCAGGGATCCTGTGGTGGGCTTCACTTTTGGCATTACAGCGGTTGTGATGAGCCGTACGAGGACGAGAAGCGGATGGACGAGCTGTTCGACCTCGCTGCAAGTACCATGGACAACGACAAGGCGTTCGAGTACTATCTGGAAGCGCAGAAGCTCTTCGCGGAGCAGAGCCTGGGGATGGTCTTCTCGGTGAACCAGGCGTTTACCTTTTCCGTCTACAACATCGTCGGAAACGCTGAGGTCATCAGTACCTATGCTACTCCAACCAACTATCGCGGCCTGACGTGGGATCTCGTCTATCTGAAGAATCAATAGCAATGAACACCGACGTGGGGCATGACGATGACTGTCATGCCCCACCTTTTCCTATGGTAGCCATGAGAGCGACAATTCGCGAATGCTGACCTACATCATCCGGCGAACCTTCTACATGATTCCTCTGCTTATTATCATATCTCTCATATCGTTTGCGATCGTCCAGTTGATGCCGGGGGACTACCTGACCCGCTCTCGGCTCAATCCCGATGTCACGCAGGAAACGTTCGATCAGATGGCGAGACGCTACGGGTTGGACAAACCGTTCTTGACGCAGTACTGGCTTTGGATCAAGGGAATCGTTACCCGCGGTGACTTCGGGATGTCGTTTGAGACCAAGCGCCCTGTCTTCTTTACTCTTTTTTTGGGTAACAGGTTACTATGGACCCTCGTGATCACAGGGTCTACCATGTTCCTCACTTGGCTCTTCTCCATCCCTCTTGGGATCTACTCTGCGACTCACCAGTACAAGGTGAGCGATCACACCCTCACTTTTTTCGGTTT
>Ga0209636_10006791_pt1 | contig 11691 bp, 7 predicted proteins | sample DeeMarSWOR152_54_FD_187464 | JGI IMG/M metagenome (GOLD analysis project Ga0209636, IMG submission 187464) | Marine sediment microbial communities from White Oak River estuary, North Carolina - WOR-1-52-54 (SPAdes) (version 2) | ecosystem: Environmental > Aquatic > Marine > Intertidal zone >... | reverse complement strand
CGGATGTGGCGATGGAGAAGGGGTTGAGGTTTGCGATAAGAGAGGGAGGCCGGACGGTCGGAGCCGGAACGGTCACCGAAATCCTGGAGTAGAGAGAGGCTCTAGAGACATCCAAGACTGCTAAAGGCGATAAGCTTATGGTCAGAGACATCGTGACGCTTCAGTGTTCGGAGTGCAAAAGACGGAATTACACGACGACAAGGAATAAGAAAAAACAAGCAGAGAAGATAGAGGTCAAAAAATATTGTCAATTTTGCAGGAAGCATACGCTTCATAAGGAAGTCAAATAAAAGGCCCAGGGAAGAAAACAGAAGGCCTGTTGAAGACGAACTTGTAAGAAATAAAGGAGGATCAACGAGGTCAGGTGAGTAGCTCAACTGGTTAGAGCATCGGTCTCCAAAACCGAAGGTTGCGGGTTCGAGTCCTGCCTCACCTGCCATGACCCAAAAAAAAGTGATCTTAAAAAGAACGACGTGATTCTTTAAGATGCATCTTACTCAAAATCAAGAAGAAGGAAACAAAAATGGCTCCAAAGCAAAGATGGTATAAACGCTTTCTTCCTTTTCTTAAAGAAGTCAGAGCAGAAGTCAGGAAAGTGACCTGGCCCTCGCGCAATGAAGTGTACAGCACGACAATCGTTGTCATCCTGGCCACCTTTTTCTTCGGGTTTTATCTGTTTTTTATGGATATTATCTTCTCTTGGGTCGTTGCTCAGATTAAATCTTTTTTTAGTTAGGTTGTGATAAAAATGGCAAAAAATTGGTATGTTGTCCATACCTACTCGGGCTTCGAGAAATTTGTTGCGGAGTCCATCCGACAGAGGGCAGCTGAACTCCATCTTGAAGACCAGATCGGAAAAATCATCATCCCCACCGAAGGTGTCGTGGAAATTAAGGGGGGCAGAAAGGTCATCTCGACCAAGAGGTCCTATCCTGGCTATATCCTGATCGAGATGGAAATGTCTGATGAGAACTGGCATATTATTCGCGAAACACCCAAAGTCACAGGATTTGTGGGTTCTGGCAGGCGGCCGTCGCCTCTAAACAGAGATGAAGTGACCCAGATTGTCGATCATATGGAGACAACATCTGAAAAACCGAAGCCCAAGCACACCTTTGAGAAAGGAGAAGCTGTCCGGATCATTGATGGTCCGTTCTTCAATTTTAACGGGATCGTTGAAGAAGTGAATCATGAGCGGAGTACTTTGAAGGTTTTGGTGACCATTTTTGGGCGATCGACACCCGTGGAGCTGGAATTTTTACAGGTAGAAAAAATCTAGGAGGAATCATGGCAAAAGAGGTTGTGGCCACGATCAAACTTCAGATAATCGCAGGTCAAGCCAGTCCGGCTCCACCAGTCGGACCCGCTCTAGGCCAGCATAATGTGAGCATCATGGATTTTGTCCGCCAGTTCAACGATAAGACGAGTAAAATGGAGGAGGGGACGGTTGTCCCGGTCATCATCACCATCTTCAAGAATCGAAGCTTTAATTTTATCATCAAGTCTCCCCCTGCTTCCTATCTCTTGAAAAAGGCGGCCGGGATCGCCAAAGGCTCCGGGACTCCGAACAAGGAGAAAGTGGGAGTGGTTACCATAAAGCAAGTTGAGGAGATTGCCAAGCTCAAGATGTCCGACCTCAATGCTTATGATTTGGAACAAGCCAAGAGAATCATCGAGGGCACAGCCAAAAATATGGGATTGGAGATTGAACGTGGCTAAACGAGGGAAAAAATACATCAAAGTGCGCCAGGCCAAAGATAAAGAGGAGTACACCCTAGAGGATGCCGTTAGTTTTATCAAGAGTCAAAGTTATACTAAGTTCGATGAGTCGGTGGATGTGGCTATTCGATTAGGAGTCAACCCCAAACACTCCGATCAAATGGTGAGGGGGAACGTCGTCTTGCCCCATGGAACAGGCAAATCTAAGCGGGTGTGTGTGATCGCCTCCGGAGAAAAAGTCAAGGAAGCTGAAGAAGCAGGAGCGGATCACTTTGGCGGAGAAGAACTCATCGAAAAAATTTCCAAGGGATGGACGGATTTTGATGTGGTGGTCAGCACTCCTGATGTGATCAGGTCGGTCAGCAAGCTCGGCCGTATTCTTGGACCCAAAGGGATGATGCCCAACCCCAAATCAGGCACTGTGACCTTTGAACTCTCAAAAGCCATCGATGAAATTAAGTCTGGCCGAGTGGAATTCAGAGTCGATAAGACGGCTATCATTCATTCTCCTGTAGCCAAGGTCTCGTTTCCTGAGTTAAAGATTGTCGAAAACATCAAGGCTTTTATTCAGGCCATTATCCAGGCGAAGCCGCCGGCAGCCAAGGGAAAATATATCAAAAGTATCCACATCTCATCGACGATGGGGCCTTCCCTGCAGATCTCTGAAGGGATCATAGATAAATAGGAGAGAGAGGGAGACATGAACAGGGAACAAAAAGAAGCACGCGTTCAAGAGCTTAAGGAGGATTTCGAAAAGTATGATTCTTTTTATCTTGTCGATTTCGTCAACATGTCCGTCTCTCAGTCGACGGAACTGAGGAGGAGATTTCGCCAGAATTCCTACCAATTACGGGTCATTAAAAATCGTCTTGCTCTCAGGGCTCTGAAAGAGGAATTTCCTGATGAACTGAGAAATTATTTTCAAGGTCCGACAGCCATTTCTTTCGCTCCCCAAGACCCGATCGGACTCGCTCGGATGATCAAGGAATTTTCCACTCAACATAAAGTCCTCGCGGTCAAAGGAGGTATGTTGGAGGGCCAACTTTTCACTGGAGATAGATTCGAGGAGATAGCCAGCCTGAACTCTCGTGATGATTTGTTAGCCAAGATCGGCTATTTGATGGCCCTGCCTTTAATCCAGCTATCTGCGGCATGGCAGGCTCCTTTAAATAGTTTAGGGCGGTTGTTAACTCAATTGAAAACAAAAAAATAGGGTTGGAGGTAAAAATGCCCAAAGCACAAACAAATGAAGCAAACGGAACAGCAAAAGCCAAAAAAGGGAAAAGCAAGTTAACCAAGGAGGAGTTTTTTGATCACCTGGATAATTTAACGGTCCTGGAGTTGACAGATTATATCAAGGAATTCGAAGAGAGATACGGGATAAGTGCAGCGGCTGTCCCGATGGCTATCCCAGGGGTGGCTGCGCCTCAAGCCGAAGCTCAAGCAGAGGAGGAGAAGTCTGAATTTACGGTCATTCTCAAGAGTATCGGCGACAAGAAGATAAACGTCATCAAGACTGTCCGCGAAGTCACGAGTCTGGGTTTGAAGGAAGCCAAGGATTTGGTCGATAGCGCCCCGAAGCCCATCAAAGAAGGGATTTCGAAAGAAGAGGCCGAAGAGATCAAAGCCAAGTTTGAAGAAGTCGGGGCTGTGGTTGAATTACAATAGGATTGAGACGCGTCAACGACATTTAAATCAAATAGATAAAAAATCTCTATAGTGAGAGAGGAAATGAACCAAGAATCTGAGAATATTTATCGAAACCGAGTCGATTTTTCAAAAATCAAAACGGATATTCCGATCCCCGATTTGTTGGCTATCCAGAAACAGTCGTATGCTCAATTTTTCCAGATGGATTTACTCCCAGAGGAGAGAAAAGAAACAGGATTGCAAGCAGCCTTCAAGGATATTTTTCCGATTTCAGATTTTAAAGAGACGACCCAGCTGGATTTTATCAGCTATTCAATCGGCAACTGGGAATGCAAATGTGGGCGTCTCAAAGGCATTGAGAACTCTCGTCATCGATGTACGGGCTGTGGCACTCTTCTCCCCACAGATGTGGAGTTGACCGAGAAGGAGATTTGTCCCTTCTGCGGGACAATGAAAAAAATAGAGATTCCCCTCTGTGATCATTGCGGAGACAACGTTTCCCTGAAGATGAAATACAGCCCGCAGGAGTGTCTTCAGAAAGGGTACACCTATGCCGTTCCCCTGAGGTTGAAAGTCAGACTGATCTCCTGGGAGAAAGATCCCTCCACTAAAGCCAAGAGGTTGAAACACATCAAGGAACAGGAGGTCTATTTCGGAGATATTCCGTTGATGACCGGAAAGGGAACCTTCATCTTCAACGGCATAGAGAGAGTGGTCGTCAGCCAACTGCAGCGCTCTCCTGGTGTATTCTTCAGAGAAGGGGATAGTAAGGGCTTTTATGTGGGTAAGATTATTCCCTATCGGGGAGCTTGGGTTGAGTTCGAGTATGACAGCAAAAATATCCTGTATGTCCGATTGGACCGCAAGAAAAAATTCTTAGTCACTGTCTTCCTGAGAGCTCTCGGATTCGGTTCCGATCAAGAGATCCTCCGTCTATTCCATAAGTCTTACAAAATATTCCCGGAAGACGGGAACCTTTATTGGGAATTGACAGAGAATCTTATCGGCAAAGCCGTCGGCAAGGACGTTGTTCACCCTAAGACAAAAAAAGTCCTCCTTCAGGCTAATAAAAAGATCAGTCGAGAAGCTTACGAAGAGCTCAAAAAAGCGAAGATACAGAAAATTTCTCTGAGTGAGAAGGAATTCAAAGGAGCTCTTTCCTTGACCGAGGTTAAAAAGATCATCAAGATCGCGGAAGAAATCGATGATGAAGCGCTGAAAAAATTAAAGGATCAAGAAGAGTCCTTTGAGGTCTTTTTTCCAGAAAAAGATTTTGTCGGGATTATCTTGGTGAATACTTTGAAGAAAGATGCCACTAAAGACACAAACCAAGCCTTGGCCGAGATTTACAGAAAGCTGAGACCGGGGGAGCCACACACCATGGAAAGTGCTCATAATCTTTTTCGTAACCTGTTCTTCAACGCCCAGAAGTACAATTTTTCAAGAATCGGTCGTCTTAAGATGAACATCAAGCTTGGTCTTGAAACCTCATTAGAAGAGATCACCCTTTCCCCCCTCGACTTTGTCGAAGTGATCAAATATCTTCTCCGTCTCCGAAGAGGGGAGGGGATGACCGATGATATTGATCATTTGGGGAACCGTCGTGTTCGGTCTGTGGGTGAACTGGTGGAAAACGCATTCAGGATTGGTTTAACCCGTATGGAGCGGACGATCAAGGAAAAAATGACTGTGGCCACTGACTTGGCCTCAGCTATGCCCCAAGACCTAATAAATTCCAAGCCTGTGATAGCTGCGTTAAAGGAGTTTTTTGGGAGCTCTCAGCTGTCTCAATTCATGGATGAGATCAACAGCCTGGCCGAGATTACCCACAAACGACGCTTGAGTGCACTGGGGCCAGGAGGGCTGAGCCGGGAAAGGGCTGGCTTTGAGGTCAGAGATATCCAGTCGTCCCACTACGGACGGATTTGTCCCATCGAGACTCCTGAAGGACCGAATATCGGGCTGATTTCCTCGTTGAGTTGTTACGCTCGGGTCAATGATTTTGGATTCATAGAAACACCGTACCGGAAAGTGGACAACGGTCGAGTCATCGATTATATCAAAGTCCTTCATCCTGGAAGCAGTTCGTACAAGGTGGGAGACATCATCGAGAAAGATGAGTTAGAAAAAGAAATCAAGGCCTGGAAGACGAAAAAGAATCCGCAGCTTCCGGTGGTCGAGCCCCACTGCTTTTATTTGACGGCTTGGGAAGAGGAAAAATACACTATTGCCCAAGCCAACGCCCCCGTCGGCGGGAAAGGGCGATTCATCAACGAACTCGTCAGCGCTAGACAGGCCGGAAATTTTCGGCTCATTCCGCGTAATCAAATCGATTATATCGATGTTTCTCCCAAGCAGCTCGTGTCCCTTTCGGCCTCTCTCATCCCCTTTCTGGAGCATGATGATGCGAACCGCGCTCTTATGGGTTCAAACATGCAGAGGCAGGCTGTTCCCCTTCTCAAGCCCGAAGCTCCCCTTGTTGGAACGGGGATGGAACATCTCGTGGCCAAGGGATCTGGTGATGTGGTCATCTGCAACAAACCCGGTGTGGTTGAGTTTGTCGATGCCGAAAGAATCCTGGTCCGGGTCAATGAGCAGGGAGATGCCAAAGAGCATGAAGTCGGAACAGACCTTTATCTGCTGACGAAATTCCTGAGAACAAACCAAAATACATGCATCAATCATCGTCCTATCGTCAGAAAGGGAGATCGGGTTATCAAGGGACAAATCTTGGCTGATAGCTCCTGTACAGATAAAGGAGAGCTCTCTTTAGGACGGAATATCCTGTGTGCTTTTCTCCCCTGGAGGGGGTATAACTTTGAGGATGCCATCATCGTCAGCGAGAAGCTGATCAAGGAAGATATATTCTCTTCGATTCATATCGTCGAACAGACAATTGAAGCTCGAGATACAAAATTGGGACCGGAAGAAGTCACGAGAGATATTCCCAATGTCCCCGAAAACGTCCTCCGGAATCTTGATGAAAACGGGATTGTCAGGATTGGGGCTCAAGTGAAATCTGGAGACATCTTGGTCGGAAAAGTCGCCCCGAAGGGCGAGACACAGCTGTCACCCGAGGAAAAACTTCTCAAAGCCATATTCGGAGAAAAGGCTCTTGACGTCAAGGATGCTTCCCTGTACTGTTCACCCGGTGTTGAGGGGACGGTGATCGATGTCCGGATCTTCTCTCGAAGGGGTATAGAGAAGGGGCCTCGAGCCAAGGCGATCGAGAAGGATCTCGTGGCCAAGATGAAGAGAAACCTGGAGGATGAAATCAGTATTCTCGAGGGAGAGAAGTGGCGGCGGATCAGAGCTCTGTTCGCTGATGAAATCCTTGAGAAAGATCAAAAGTTTGGCGAGCTTCTGCTGAAAAAGGGCACCAAACTGGATGATAAAACCTTGAATAAGCTGCGGCCAGAAGAGATTGTGAAATTAAAGCTGAAAGAGAAGCCCGAAAGAGAAAAGAAAAAAAAGGACATCGATAAGAAAGTCAAACGGCAGATTGAAGCCCTCAAATCTATATTTAAGGAAAAAGTGGAGGCCCTGAGGAAGGGAGATGAGTTGGCGCCTGGTGTCATCCAAGCGATCAAAGTCTTCATAGCCATGAAGAGAAAACTTTCGGTCGGAGATAAGATTTCTGGTCGCCACGGAAACAAGGGAGTGATCGCCAAAATCGTGCCAGAAGAAGACATGCCTCGCTTGCCGGATGGGACGCCAGTGGATATCGTTCTCAACCCACTCGGGGTTCCTTCGAGAATGAACGTCGGCCAGATTCTTGAAACTCACCTTGGCTGGGCAGCCAAAGAGCTCAATCTCTGGATTTCGACTCCTGTTTTTGACGGGATTACTGAGGCGGAAATCAAAAATCTTTTGGAAGAAGCCGGATTTCCCTTATCAGGGAAAGTCCCCTTGTATGACGGGATAAACGGTGAGTTATTAGATCAAGAAGTAACGGTGGGCTACATCTACATCATGAAACTGTACCATCTGGTGGATGATAAGATTCATGCCCGCTCCACAGGGCCTTATTCCTTGATCACGCAACAACCCCTTGGAGGAAAAGCTCAGTTTGGTGGTCAACGGTTCGGAGAGATGGAAGTTTGGGCTTTGGAGGCCTACGGAGCCGCCCACACCCTTCAGGAGCTGCTGACAGCGAAGTCGGATGATGTGGAGGGTCGAGCCAAAATCTATGAGGCTATTGTGAAGGGAGATCTCGACTTTTCTCCCGGGCTTCCCGAATCCGTGAACGTGCTGATTCGAGAACTCCAAAGCCTCTGTTTGAACGTAGAATTAGAAAAAGAAGAAAAGGAAGAGATACTTCCTTGGGGCATTGATGTTCCCCAAATCATAAAAGGAGAATGACCATGGATAGCCGACAGACCATGGGAGGAAAACCGAGGACGGACTTCGATCGGGTCCGGATCAGTATCGCCTCTCCTGAAAAGGTAAAAAGCTGGTCTTGGGGAGAAGTAACCAAACCAGAAACCATCAACTACCGGACGTTCAAGCCCGAAAAGGATGGACTCTTTTGTGCCAAGATTTTTGGCCCGATCAATGATTATGAGTGCCTTTGCGGAAAGTACAAAAGGATGAAATACAGGGGGATCATTTGCGAGAGATGCGGAGTAGAGGTCACCCGGTCAAAAGTCCGTCGTGAGCGCATGGGGCACATCCAGCTGGCTTCACCTGTCGCCCATATTTGGTTTTTTAAGGGCACACCTAGTCGAATCGGCCTAGTCCTCGATCTCTCCATTAAAGACCTGGAAAAAGTCCTGTATTTTGAATCCTACATTGTGACCAATCCAGGGGAGACGCCGCTTAAAGAAAAACAGCTTCTCTCTGAGGAGGAGTTCAAAGAAGCCCAGGAAAAATACGGGGATGGGTTCGAGGTCTCCATCGGGGCTGAATCCATCAAAATTCTTCTCGAAAGAGTCAGCATCAATAAAGAAGCCGATCGGCTCCGGAGGTTAATGAGGAAGGAAACGTCCCAGCAGCGGAAACTCCGGCATGCCAAGAGATTAAGGGTGTTTAAGGCTCTGAAGAAATCGGGAAACCGAGCGGAGTGGATGATTCTGGATGTCATCCCAGTTATTCCTCCCGATCTCAGGCCCTTAGTCCGTTTGGATGGCGGCCGGTTTGCCACTTCAGACCTGAACGATCTTTACCGGAGAGTGATAAACCGGAATAATCGCCTGAAAAAGCTGATCGAGCTTAAGGCGCCTGAGTTGATCATCCGTAATGAAAAAAGGATGCTCCAAGAGGCTGTTGATGCCCTCTTCGATAACGGAAAAAGAGGACGGGTCCATCTTGGAGCCAATCGGCGCCCGTTGAAATCGTTGAGCGAAGCCCTGAGGGGCAAGCAGGGAAGATTCCGCCAGAACCTTCTCGGAAAAAGAGTGGATTACTCGGGCCGATCGGTCATAGTCGTCGGACCAGAGCTTAAACTGAATCAGTGCGGATTGCCGAAAAAAATGGCTTTGGAGCTGTTTAAGCCTTTCATCTTCCATAAATTAGAGAAGGAAGGTTTGGTGCCCAGTGTTAAAGTGGCCCGCGAGTGGCATGAGCAGGAGAGACCCGAGGTTTGGGATTTTCTTGAAGAAGTTGTCAAGGAGCATCCCATTTTGCTCAACCGAGCTCCCACTCTTCATCGGTTGGGGATCCAGGCGTTTGATCCCATCCTGATCGAGGGAAAGGCCATTCAGATTCACCCCCTCGTATGCGCCGCCTTCAACGCGGATTTCGATGGAGACCAGATGGCTGTCCATCTTCCACTCTCGGTCGAAGCCCAAGTAGAAGCTCAGACATTAATGCTCTCAACCAACAACATCCTTTCTCCTGCTCATGGAAGACCTCTAGCCATTCCCAGTCAGGATATGGTCCTCGGCTGTTACTATGTGACCCTGGAAAAACCTGGGGAGAAGGGAGAAGGACGGGTTTTTCCCTCCCCTGAGGAGGTTTTGCTCGCCTTTGAGGATAAAGAAGTGAACCTTCATGCCAAGGTAAAAGTGAAATTTAAGGATCCCTTCATGAATCTCTCAACATATTATGATGATCAAGCTGTCTTGACCTGTCCCGTCACTGAAACGCCTCAGGAGCTTATCGAAACAACTCCTGGACGCATTATTTTCAACAACCTCCTTCCTGAGCGCATCCCCTTCATCAACGGAATGTTAAAAAAGAAAGGCCTTGAGAGCTTGGTGTTTTATACTTATCTGAGGGTTGGCCTTGAAGAGACAATTATGATGCTGGATAAAATGAAAGAACTGGGGTTTAACTATGCGACGCAAGCCGGTTTTTCTCTGGGGATTGATGATTTTGTCATCCCCGAAGAAAAGACTGAGCTGATCGAAAAGGCCCAGAAGGAAGTCCAGAGAATCGAAAACCTCTATCAGGACGGAACTATCTCTGCCGGCGAGCGTTTTAACCGTGTCGTCGAGATTTGGGGTTCGGTTACGGATAAGGTCTCGAATACGATGATCGACACGATGAGGAGGATCAGTGTGGAAGGGAAGAGGCTGAATCCTCTTTTCGTCATGGCGGATTCTGGCTCTAGAGGAAACAAACAACAAATCCGTCAGCTAGCTGGGATGAGAGGTTTGATGAGTAAACCCTCCGGTGAGATCATCGAAACTCCGATCATTTCCAACCTAAGGGAAGGATTAAACGTCCTGCAGTATTTTATCTCCACTCATGGTGCCCGGAAAGGTCTCGCTGATACGGCCTTAAAGACAGCCAACTCTGGTTATCTCACCCGAAAGCTTGTGGACGTGGCCCAGGAAGTCATCGTCGATGAGCATGATTGTGGAACACTCAAGGGTGTAAACGTCGCCGCCATCGTCGAAAATGGAGAACTCATCGAGCCTTTTATCGATCGGATCGTTGGTCGGACTTCCCTCGAGAGAGTGGTCCATCCGGATTCAGACGAAGTGATTGTCGATATGAACGAGGAGATCGATGAAGGGGTAGCTCAGAAACTCCAGGAGTTGGGAATAGAAAGAGTCAAAATCAGGTCAGTCTTGACGTGCGAATCTAAAAAGGGTGTTTGCCAGTTGTGCTATGGAAGAGATATGGCTTCTGGACACATGGTTGAGCTTGGAGAGGCGGTTGGAATCATAGCTGCCCAATCCATCGGTGAGCCAGGGACACAGTTGACCATGCGCACCTTCCATGTAGGGGGGATTGCGATGCGGGGGACGGAGAGATCCAAGCTGGAAGCCAAGAATGATGGGATCATTAAATTCAATAATCTGAAGTCCGTCGAGGACAAGGAAGGGTCGTTGATCGTGGTCAACCGAACCGCCAATATCGCCATCCTCGATCATCGCGGACGAGAGGTTGAGCACTACCAAGTTCCGTATGGAGCCAAAGTCTTGATGAAGGATGGAGAAGAAGTCAAGGCTCACCAAGAGTTTGCCGAGTGGGACCCATTCAACACGTTCATCCTGACCGAAGAAATGGGGATTGTCCACTTCCACGATGTTGTCTTGGGTATGACTATGGAGGAGATCCAGGATGAATTCACGGGAAAGATCAGTCCCGTCATCACTATCCCCAAAGAGGAAAAGTTGCAGCCCCAAATCATCATCAAGAACAAAGATAACAAGGTCTTGAGAAAATACTTTCTGCCTTCCGGAGCGAATCTTGAAGTGAAGGACAAAGATAAGGTTTATGCCGGAGATATTCTAGCCAAGATACCTCGAGAAGTGGCTCGAACAAAAGATATCACGGGTGGTCTCCCTCGGGCTGAAGAGCTCTTCGAGGCCAGACGACCCAAGGTTCCGGCGGTGATTTCAGAGATAGATGGTGTCGTGAAGTTTGGAGGCTTGGTCAGGGGGCACCGCAAGATTACGATCCACAATGAGCGAGGAGGAGAGAAGGAATACTTCATTCCCAAAGGCGCTCACCTGAGCGTTGGTGAAGTGGAAAAAGTTAAGGCTGGAACCCCTCTCATGGATGGGCCGGTCAATCCTCATGATATCCTGAAAGTCCTGGGAGAGAAAGAATTGGCAGAATACCTGTTGCGGGAGATACAGGAGGTTTACCGGTTACAGGGGGTCTCTATCAACGATAAGCATATTGAAAGCATCATTCGCCAGATGCTGCGGTGGGTCAAGGTGGAAGAAGTCGGGGACACCGAGTTCTTGGTAGATGAGCAGGTTGACAAGTTTGTCTTCCAGGAAGAGAATGAACGAGTCATCCAGAAGAGTGGAAAACCCGCCAAAGCCAGACCTTTGCTCCTCGGTATCACCAAAAGCGCTCTGAGTACAGATAGTTTCATTTCCGCGGCCTCTTTCCAAGAGACAACACGGGTTTTAACTGAGG
>Ga0209636_10006790_pt1 | contig 11691 bp, 11 predicted proteins | sample DeeMarSWOR152_54_FD_187464 | JGI IMG/M metagenome (GOLD analysis project Ga0209636, IMG submission 187464) | Marine sediment microbial communities from White Oak River estuary, North Carolina - WOR-1-52-54 (SPAdes) (version 2) | ecosystem: Environmental > Aquatic > Marine > Intertidal zone >... | reverse complement strand
TCGCCAGCTTATCGCGTTTTTCCTCGAAGTAAGCTTTGCCCAGATAGCTACGGATAAGCGAGTTATTGGGATCAAGGCTTGCGGCGATCCCGATTTCATCCCGACCGGCTTTGAGCTTACCCTGCCGGATCTTTGCCAATCCAAGACCCAGCCGCGGCAGAGGAGCCGCCTGATCCATCTCGATCGCCTTTTCAAAAGCCTTCTTCGCATCCCGAATCTTGATCTTGGTTAGGTAGGCAAATCCCAGGACGGCTTGGGTGTGTGCCAGCTTGGGATTCAGAGCCACAGCTTCTTGCGCCGCATCAACTGCTTTCTTAAGGTTCCCAACGGATAGCCATAGCTCGGCCAATCGAGCACAGGCAAGCGGGTTTTTGGGGTCCAGTTTCACCGCTTCTTTGATGCTCTCCAATGCACCCTGGAGATCAAAATTGGCCTGTTGCGCGTAAGAGAGCGCAACCCTTGCGGCGGAGGATTTTGGATCCAGGCCCACAGCTTTCTCCGCCAGATCAAGCGCTCTATCCTTTTCATTTTGTACCACCGCAATGAGAGACCTCAGCGCGAAGGCATGACTGTTGGTAGGATCAAGATTCAGCGCCCCCTCGATATCGACACGCGCCTCATCTACGCGTCCCACTGAAAGCAGCAACGCGGCACGATACGTGGAAAAGCGCGGATCGGGGATATCTTCAGGCGCTCCCTCCAGGCTGGAAAATGCCCTGGCCGGGTCGCCTTCCCAGTAGAACTCGATAGACTTTCGAACCATCGCTTCCCAGCCGGTTTCGACCCCACCCGGAAAATCCCCTGGGCGATAATCCAGAATTGCCGGATAATATAACGCCCATTGTACCGCATCCCTGGGACGCACCACGATGCGTAACGCCGGTGCTTGTCCCGCCTGGGCCACAGCCGATTGACCACTGGTCACGGTAAGACTTCCCAGCTCATTCGTGGCTGCTACTCGCCCTTCAAATATCGACAGGAAGGTTTGATCCCGCTCAACCAGTACGAAGAATTCCGTTCCTTCCACGGCGGCGTTAACAAAAGGCGTGATCACTTTTAAAGTGCGGGGAATACGGCTGAAGAAATGGACAGCGCCGGTGAGCAGGTCGAGCAAAAAGGTTTGTTCTTTCTCCAAGCCGGCGAAGGTGATGGTAGTCTTTTGATCAAGACGGAGGATGTTCTCGTTACGGAGGATAACGGCCACTCGGCCTCTTTCCCCTACCCGAATCATGTCCCCGGGACAATAGGTATCGTTCAGTTTAACGGGAGTCCACTCCGTTTCACCTACTCTTCGAGCCTGAACGCTCCCCTGCACCGATACAACTTGAGCAACCCATTGCTCACACGTTTCTGCACCTCCGATAGCGGGGAAGAGAAAGCCTGTGAATATATTTATGAATATTGCAGGAATTAAAAGACAGGCCTTAATTCGCATCGTTGTTTTTGGCCTCATCACCTCACCGCTTTTGTCATTTTGTTAACCGGCAAAGGTTCACACGAGGTCCTTTTGTCTATTTGCTATCCACGCGAACTAACCCATTCCACTTCTCCCCCGGCGGCTTCTTTCCATAGTTCTCACACAGCTTTGAATAGAAGATCGAAGGCCCATCTCCCGGACGGATTTTCATTAACTCATCCAATAGTGTGATCGCTTCCTCCCAGCATTGGCTCCTGTAAGCGCTGAGTGCTTCGGCGAACATGTTGCATACGTTTCTTTGTTCCTCGTTGGATCCTTCCATCCGACAGATTAGTTCGTAAATCGAGATTGGCTGTGATTTTCCAGCTAGAAGGAATTCCCCAAGTTCTCTTGTCAGGAAACCCCCAAGCTCATGCAGCACCTCCTCGGAGACCAATATCCTTGTTCCCAGATGCTTATTCAGACCTTCTATCCTTGAAGCCGTGTTGACCATATCACCAGTAGGGCGATACTCATAATGGTCGATAGCGCCAACAGTGCCGAGCACCATGTTCCCGGAATGTAAACCAATGCGAGTGAAGAGCTGTACTATATCATGAGATTCTTTGAACCGATTCACTGCACTGGAGATATCCAGTGCCGCCAGGCAGGCTTGATTCCTGAGGGCGGCATCAGGATGTGTCGTCGCCCATATCGCCAGCATAGCATCCCCTTTGAGGTCCGATACGAATCCGCCATGTTGTTTTACCGGCTTAAAAATAACTTCGTAGTATTGATTCATGAAGGTGGCGAGTTCCCCCGGATCCATGGTCTCTGATAAGGTGGTATATTTTTCCGCATCTGTACACATACAAGTCCCATAGACCACTTGGGTGCTTGATTTGATATCTGCCATGCCTTCCGCCAGTTGATCTACCAACGTATCGGGAAAGAAGTATCCAAGTTTCTCCCTGATATTCTGACGCTCCCTATTCGTATCCCAATACTTCCACAGGACAGCGCCGAAGAAAGCGAGAGGTGCCTGAAAAAATAAGGGGATAACCAGCGGGTACCAACTGCCAGCGTTCGCAAATTGATGCTGGGCAGCAAATAGGTAAAGCATGCCGATCCCTATCACGCTTCCTGCAGCGATGGAGGTGGGAAAAAGACGACAAAGAAAGCCCAGCACCAGTCCCCAGAGCAAAAGAATGGCAAGATGAGGCCCAAAACCAAGTGGTCTGGCAGGCATATCCTCCAACAGGTTTGCGAAGGCGGTCGCCGCGATTTCGACCCCACTGATGTCTAACCCGCTCGGTTGAGAAAAAGCGGTATAGAACCCCTCTTTCTGTTCCGGCTGCAAGCTCTCTGAAAGCCCGACAAACACAGCTTTGCCGTCCAAAGAAAGTTCCCTTTGGTGGACATCCGATTTTTCCCCGCGGAGAAGTACTTGGTAATACGGAATGGTAGTAATAGTCCGAGGATGTCCATAAAAATTGAGGTAGCTACTTACGGGGCTTTGGTACATGCGTATGAGTGATCTGAGGATCTGATTCTTTTTGACGCCAATAGATCCTGTCCTTGAATTCTGCAAGCGCTTTAACATTCTCTCCGCAATCAACGGCTGATCTTGGATTATGTCTTTGAGGTCTCGAATAAGCTTTTCAACGCTCTTGGTCTTAAGTATCGTATCTCTGTCAGGTGGCAGCTTCTCAGCTTGAAATGGACTAACTTTTTCCAACAATCGTAAGAGCTCTTCATAAACCCCCATCGCGAAGATTTGGAACGCTACGACCGGCATAGTGGGCGTATCTCCGGCGCCTGTCTTAAACGTCCAATACTGGCTTACCTTGACAGGCACTTTGGGCAAAGGAAAGGGTGCTAAAGCAGCAGCGGACCGCGCGAGGAGAGGAATTGGCGAAACCAGCCTCTCGATGTTCAGATCCCCCGTAGGTGTACCCCGCTCGTCGGTTAAAGGCACTGTCTCCCGTTTGAGGCATTCACAAAGAACCACGTTGCCGGCAGTACTGATCGCTTTAGCAAATAAATCATCTTCCTTGGCGGAACGAGCTTTATCGAAAATGACGTCAAAGGCGATAACTGCGGCACCCTCATTGACCAGATTTTCAACGAGCCGAGCATGTAAGGAGCGAGGCCATTTCTCGGGATCTGTTGGCAGGTTGAGATTGTCAGCAGAGACTTTATCTAAGGCCACTACAATGACATCAGAGGGGGCCTCCCTCGGCCCTCTTAGCCTGAACAGCAAACCCATGCCGACGTCTTCCTCCAGATCAAGCCCAAGAGGAAAGAAGCTCACTGTTGCGCCCACTATTCCCGTCAGCAAGCCTAAGGTTACTGCCTTAGTCAGACGAGACATTACCCGATCCTCGTCCTTGGGCTTGGCGCCCCCTCATTGATAAATTGTTCTTTATTTCTTCTTTCAATAGCATAAGAGTTGATAGAAGTAAACTTCGTTTTAACCAGATTGCTTACATCATAATTTCCAGCAATCGCGTTTTTTCCCTTCAATTCAGTAAAATAGCTGAGGCTCCATAAATATGTTATTGGTCACATATTCGTAAAATCTCTTTAAATCGCCGATTTTCTTCCAGTAGCTTTCATTTTCTCAGATTTTCAGAAAATTATTTGAGACGGATGTAAAAGGACGATTAGTCAGAGCGGAGAGGAATGAGGTTAAGATTTTTACGATATTCCGATCCTGAGCCCGCTATTGGCGAAACCGGGCTTCAGACCGAGGGGTAAGGTGATGATCGGTGGACTGGCTACAACGGATGACTTCGCCAAGGAGATCGGGGCGGATTTCAGGGGCAAGGATGCGTACGAGGGCGTTGAACAGGCGAAGCGTTTCTCTATGATTCGATAAACTCCCCGTTCTCGATTTTTCTCGATATCAGGTTCTTGCTCCCATTGAACTCCATCCTCACGTAGATCAAATTCCTGCAGCCGCTGCCGAGTATCTCCTTGTTCATGAAATAGGTTATACCTCCCCGGTCATCGAATTGCTGGGCAAGATCCGTCGACTTATTGACGAACAGGTTGAACTCCTCGCCACAAGAACTACAGCGAACATTCAGAAAGAACCCCTCGGGGGACTCTCTTGAAGGCCCCCCACCGAAGAGCTTCTTCGTAAGTCCCTTAAGCATTTGATGCCCTCCTCATAACCTGATTGCCGGACAATCTATGATCGGGCGGTCGAGCACCTTCGTTAATTTTGCTTTGAGAGCAATCCCGTATTTGTTAAAATAACAGGGATGAACACCTTGTCAATGGGATATTCAAAGATCTCGTGTGAAGACCTCTGAGAAGAGCACCATAACCATGGAGACCAAGGAACTGGAAATAACGTATCGCGGTCACCCTCTTCACATCGAGTTCTTTATTCGCCCCGGAAGACGGGAGACGATCCTTTATCTTCATGGACTGGGGTGCTCAAAGGAGGATTTTTTGGGAGCAACGAGCACGGTTGATCTGCAGGCCTATGCGCTGGTAGCATTGGATTTTCCCGGATGCGGCAATTCATCGTATCACGAGAATATGGCCCTTGGAATCGATGATCTGGTGGAAATCACAAATATCTTCGTTTCACGGCTCCCTTTGGGAGATCTCGTCCTCGTCGGACACAGTATGGGTGGGCTCGTGGCGCTCCTTTATATCGAGAAGTATGGCAGACCCGTAAAAGGATTCATTAGCGTTGAAGGCAACGTGGCATCCGAGGACTGTTTCATCTCTCGGGAGGTCACAAAATATACGCTTGCAGAATTCAAGGGGGCGGGCTTCCGAAATTTGAGACAAAAATTATCCCAGCTAAAGAACAGGGGCTATCAAAAATACGCCGATACGCTTGAGCGGTATTCATCCCCACAGGCAATTTTTGATTATTCCCCTTCCCTCGTCGACTATTCCGATAATGGAAATTTGATTCAACGGTTTACCCAACTTGAAATTCCCAAGATCTTCATATATGGCTCCAAGAACAGGGGGCTCTCCTATATTCCGCATCTCAGGGAAAAAGGGTGCGAAGTGGTCGAAGTATCCAATAGCGATCATTTTCCCTTCCACGATAATCCGCGGGACTACTATGGGGTTATCTCCGATTTCTTGGAGAAAAGATGAAAAGCTCTTTGTCATCCCATAACACGCTGCACGACGTTGAGTAGAGAGCGTAAAGGAGGGTAACGGATGAAGTTGTTTAACAGGTATTTCTTCATTGGCTTAGTGGCAGGCCTCTTTTTGACGATCATCATACTCATTGTCGGGGGCTACATATTTATTCGATCCTTTACACCAAAGACCAGTGCACCAAAGACCAGTGGATCCCTCGAATCGATGCTTCAGCCCCCGCCCTTTCCCACCCAAATGAAAATGGACTATAACTGGCGTGTTCAAGGGCTCGATGGCAGTGAGCTGCACCTTAGTCAAATCGAGGGAAAGGTTATCTTCCTCAATTTCTGGGGCACGTGGTGTCCTCCCTGTGTGGCTGAAATGCCGAGCATCCAACGGCTCTACGACAGGGTAAAGGGCGAGGGAATCCATTTCATGTGCGTATCGGATGAGGATAGGACAAAGGCGAGGAAATTCGTGAAGGAAAGGGGATTCACGTTCCCGGTCTATACTCTCATCGGCGAAAAACCCGGGATTTTTCAGACCCGTGGTATCCCGGCAACGTTTATCATCTCTCGAGATGGTCAAATAGTCTTCAAACACGTCGGTGCCGCCCAGTGGGACCATGAGACGGGCGTTGATTTTATCAAGCAGCTCATGTAACGAACGAGCGTGCTGCGGTTGAAGTAATATCCCATAGATTTGAGGAGGAGAAGTCCTATGAAAAAGCTTGAAATCGGTGCCAAGACTTACCTGTATCCAATGCCGACAACCCTCGTTGGCGCCACGGTACGTGGCAAGCCCAACTATCTCACCGTCGCCTACTGCGGCATTGTCAATTACAATCCCCCTGCCATCTCGATAGCCCTCGGTAGAGCCCACTACACCAACATCGGAATCAAGGAAAACGGCACCTTCAGCGTCAATACTCCCTCGGAGGAAATGGTTAAAATCACCGATTACTGTGGCTTGGTTTCCGGGCACAAAGTGGATAAATCCGGGCTCTTTGAGACCTTCTACGGCAAGCTCGAAACGGCACCCATGATTAGGGAATGCCCCCTCAATCTGGAGTGCACGCTCATGCAGACCCTGGAATTTGCCATGGACGAGGTATTTATCGGTGAGATTGTGGCAGCCTATTCCGATGAACGGTACTTAACCGACGGCCTCCCGGACATCAAGAAGATGAACCCGATTCTCTTCTCCATGTACGATAACAACTACTGGAGGGTTGGAGACCATCTTGGCCGGGCGTGGGACATCGGAAAAGAACTCAAATCGAAGAAGCAATAAGGATTGAGCTTCGATGAAGGAACAAATTGCCTGGCCGGGCTGTCTAACGGTATAAGGGGAATGAAGCAACCGATAGAAGATGGGGATCATGAGTTTGTGTCCCTCTGTAAAAAAGGGGACGTGGAAGCCTTTGAAGTCCTGGTAAAAAAACATCAGAAGGCGATGTTCAATATCGCCTACAGAATGCTCGGAAGCTACGATGAGGCATCCGATGTTGTGCAGGATGCTTTCATCTCCGCATATCGGGGAATCAAGGGCTTTAAGGGAAGGGCCAAGTTCTCCACATGGCTTTATGCGATCGTCATGAACCTATCGAAAAATCGCCTTAAGCAGCTGAGGACAAAAGTCCACCATGAGAAGTACTCGATAGACAACCCCATGCCCATGGATGAAGGTCGCGCGCATGGAGAGCCGGCATCGGGTGAACCCTCTGCCCTCGAAAGGCTTGAAAAGAAGGATATCCAGCAAAAGGTGCAGGACTGCATCGGCTCTCTCGATGAGGAATTCAGGGAGGTTCTCGTTCTGAGGGATATACAGGGGTTCTCCTATGATGAAATCGGCGACGTGCTCAAGGTGCCGGAGGGAACGGTAAAATCCAGGCTTTTCAGGGCACGGGAGACCGTGAGGGATTGTCTGAAGATGCTGATGGGAGATCTATACCATGCAGTGCAGTGACGTTCGAGAAAAGCTTTCGGCTTACCTAGAGGGCATTGTTTCTGCTGAGGAAAAGCCGCTCATCGATGAACATCTAAAGGTATGCGAGCGGTGCAGCGAGTCCCTTGCAGACCTGAAGAAAGCCCTTGAGCTTGTACGAAACCTCGAAGAGGTAGAGCCTCCTCCATGGATGACACAGAAGGTCATGGCCAGGGTGAGGTCGGAAACTGAGGTAAAGAGGGGAATACTTCAAAAAATATTCTATCCCCTTCACATAAAGCTCCCCATCGAGGCCCTTGCCGTCATCTTCGTAGCGCTCATGAGCGTTCATGTTTACAGAACTATGCAGCCAGAGATGAAGCTCATAGAAGCGCCCCTTGAGGAGGCTAAGCTCCGCGCCCTTTCAGAGGAAAAGGAGGAAATACCTGCTGCCGATAAGGGAAAACCAACGGGACAATTCTTGGTCGCGGAAAAACGAGCAAAGCACCGAGCAGAATATAGGGCCCCTGCAAAAGCCATGAAACCCGAACCAGCTGCCCCTTCAGCGGGCGCAGTTGTGAGAGATGAACTTGAGGCGAAAGCCCCACCCTCCAAATTGAGGCTGGCCCGTGTTGGGAGGGGACGGGAAGGTATCAGCCTGACCGTGAATGTCAAGGCAATTGAAGCGGCCAGCGAGGAAATCGAAGAGGCTCTCGTTCAACTCGGCGGGAAGATAATCAAAAAAGAGCACTCTCAGGATAAAAGCCTAATCACCGCAGAGCTCGATTCCGAGAGGGTGGAAAAGTTATCTGAGAAACTGAGGTCAATTGGGGAGCTTAAAGAAAAGGCACCTGCTTACGAGGCCCGAGAAGGCACGATGAAGGTGAATATAAGGATAGAGATCATAAAAACAGCACCGCACCCATGACGGGCTGTCATGCCATCTGTTCGAGTCGGGCAACGCGCTCCACGGGTGCCGGATGAGAATAGTAGAACCAGGCATAGAACGGATGCGGAACGAGATTGGCCAGGTTTTGGGCGGCCAACCGTTTGAGGGCATCGCCCATGGGTTTGGCCGTCCCGGTCAGTGCCACGGCTGCATCATCTGCCTGGCGTTCAAACCTCCGCGAAATGGCCGATCCCAGGGGGCGAATGAAGTAGCCAAGGGGGCCTATAAGCACGCCCACGAGTAACAGCCCCACATACGCCACCGGTTCTGCGAATCCGAAGGTTTGATACATCAAGGGCCAATTCAGCAATTTTGCCACGATGTAGAGCCCAACCAGGGAGAATACCTCCATAAGGATGAGTTGTTTGAGCACGTGCTTTTTCTTCCAGTGCCCCGCCTCATGGGCGAGGATTGATACGATTTCCTCCTCGGGATGAGATGCCAACAGGGTGTCGAAGAGGACGATTCTCTTTGTCCTGCCGAGTCCGGTAAAGTAGGCATTGGTGTGTCTGCTCCGCTTGCCAGCATCCATCTGAAACACCCCTTTGACGCGGAGCCCGGCCTTCTCCATCAGGGAAACGATCCGATCCCGTAATCCCTCGTCCAGAATGGGCTCGAATTTGTTGAACCGGGGGGCGATGAGCACCGGGTACAGCCACAGCATTATCAGCTCAAAGGCCCCAATCGCCATCCATGCCCATATCCACCAGGTGTTACCGAGATAGTACACCAACACCAGGAGGAGCGAGAGGAGGAAGCCGCTCAAGATCGCCGATATGGCCGTGCTCTTAATCCAATCGGAGAACCAGAGTTTAAGGGTTCTCGTATTGAACCCGTATCGCTCCTCTATTACAAATGTCCCATAAAGCCCGAAGGGGATCTGGGCCCCCTGAGAGATTATCCCGAGAGCGGCGAAAAAGGCCAAACCCTGGACGACGAAACCCGATTGCCACCGACTGACCGTCCCGTGCAACCAGGGAAGGAAACCGGACAAAAGAATGGCCAACAAAAGGGCTTGGTCAAACAATGTAACCACGATGCTGAAATTGCCCGAATCCGCGGTATAAGAGGAAATCCTGCTGAGTTTTTCCCCATCAACCCATCCCTGAAAAAGCTGCGGGACGTGCTTGCCTTCCCTGCGGAGGTGAGCGATATTGAGCCGGTTGAGGGTAAGCTGGAATAAAGATCGAATCCCGAACACCACCAGAAAGGCAATGAGCAAGAGATTAACCTGTACCATGCTTCTCAGCCTCGTTTTCCCGCGCTAGTGAGGGCCGCCCCACCCCAATCGCCCTGGAGGGATATCCCCTCCCTTCCGGCAATGGCGAGGATGAGACCGGCGGCGCCTGTCATCATGTTGTCCCCAAAGGGCGCCCCGGGAACAATCCCCTTTATTCCCGTTTCCCTCAGAATGCTCCTCTTGGGACCAGTGGCCAGAATTGTCTCCACCGCATCAAACCCTAGGGCCTTTCGCGTGTAAGCTCCGTGTCCTCCCTCGGAGATGATTCTCTCATGGGAAAGCCTCCCCTCGGCCAGATCGACGATGAGAGCCTTGAGAATCTCCGGCGTGACGGCCCTGGTGTGATACTCGAAGAACCCTCCAATCTCCCCGTCCAGAAGGAGGGCGCCGAGGGTATGGGAGCTGGCGATATCCAGAACGATGACGGACTTCTTCCCGCGAGCCGATGGATCGCTGGACGCCCCCAATACGGCCGCCAATCCCGTATCCATGAGGTATATCTTTTTCGAGGGCACCCTCTTGGCGTCAATCGCCGCAGCGCGCATTCGGCGAAAAGAGGGGGGGATTTGCTCGGCCTCAAAGAGGAAGGCGGAGGGACGCGGATCCTTATCGATTATCCCCTTGAATATTCGGTGGCGAAAATCGAGGGATGAAACTTCCCCCTTGGGCGTTCCATGGTCCTGGACGCATATCCCGAAGAAGTCGAAACCCGGCTCAACCCCCATGGATTTCAACATTGTCAGGATGTCGTCGACCACGATATCCCCGCTCCTAAACCTGCACGCATCCCCTTTCCTGGCCTCATGCTCGGCCTCTTTTTGGGAAACCACTATGACCCCGAGGTTTCTGACCCTCTCTTGCCGGTTATGAATAGTTTCAGCAGCGGATCGGGTCATCATGACCCTGCACTGCCGCGCTCTGGCTTTTATCGCCTCCGTGACAGGGCCGCCACCCATCTGCCGCCCCGTGATGAGGATTCTCCTGCTCCTGCAGGCCATTATCCTTTCGGCAAGGGCCCGGGTCGGCGATTTTGCCACCAACTTAAATTGATCCCCTGAATCGGTATCCAAAAACAGGGCGTCCAGGGTGCTGGCGCCAACGTCTATGGCTAAGAATCGCATCCTGATTGTCCAATATTGGGGGTCAGGTCTTGAATTATCAGTTCAGAATAAACTGATAATTCAAGACCTGACCCCGTTCTCTTTTTTCCACCGAATGCCCTCGTCGCAGAGATCCGCAATCTTGCATTCCGCGTGCTTCGGCCTCCGGGCGATGCAGATGGCACGACCGTGCAGGATGAGGAGATTGGAGAATCGTATCCACTCATCCTTTGGCACCACCTCCATGAGGTCGAATTCAACCTTGGTTGCGTCGGTATTCTTCGTCAGCCCTATGAGCCTTGATAACCTGAGAACGTGGGTATCCACCACGATTCCGGGAATGCCATACGCCTCCCCCAACACCAGGTTGGCGGTCTTTCTGCCGATTCCCGAAAGGGAGACGAGATCTTCGAGGTTATCGGGTATTTCCCCGTTGAACTTCTCCACCAGGTCGTTACAAAAGCTTTTGATGGCCTTGGCCTTATTTCGGAAAAACCCCGTCGGGCGAATATCCTCCTCCAACTCCGCCAACTCGGCCCGCGCATAATCCTCCGCAGACCGGTATTTCTTGAAGAGGTCACGCGTTACCTTGTTGACCCTCTCATCGGTGCACTGGGCGGAAAGCACCGTGGCCACCAGCAACTCCAGGGGATTGCTGAATTGAAGGGCCGTTGTGGCATCGGGATACTCCCCGCGCAGAATTGCAATGATTTGCTTCACCCTCTTCTGATCCCGCTCTTTTCCCATCTCCCCCTCCTCCTCGGAAAACCATACACATTCATAGATAAAATATCAGAGGGGAATGATATTCACAAGAAAATCGCGACGAAAACAATAGTCTTCCACATCTATTGACTTTGTTCGAGGATATGTGAGATAGTTAAAAACAACGGTCTATCCTCCGAGCCAGTCTTCCTAAACCCCGGAAAATGGGGCATGGGGAATGGCCGATAGGGCACGG
>Ga0209636_10006789_pt1 | contig 11691 bp, 11 predicted proteins | sample DeeMarSWOR152_54_FD_187464 | JGI IMG/M metagenome (GOLD analysis project Ga0209636, IMG submission 187464) | Marine sediment microbial communities from White Oak River estuary, North Carolina - WOR-1-52-54 (SPAdes) (version 2) | ecosystem: Environmental > Aquatic > Marine > Intertidal zone >... | reverse complement strand
AGGTGGGAAAATGCATGGAGAGCCATTGCTGAAAGTGAGCAATCTGGATATCTTTTACGGCGGGATTCAAGCCCTGTGGGATGTATCATTAGAAGTTAAGCCCGAGGAAATTACAGCTCTTATTGGTGCCAATGGTTCGGGCAAGTCCACGCTTTTGGATACCATATCGGGTTTACTGCATCCTGTTAAGGGCAGCATTGAATTTGAGGGGAAGAGCATCACCCATTTCGATCCCTTTCAGATCGTCTCTCTTGGTATTTCCCAGGTTCCCGAGGGGAGGAGGATTTTTCCCGACATGAGCGTGCTCGACAATCTCATACTCGGTTCATACAATCAGAAGGCGAGGCCCAGGAAAGAACAAAACCTGAGAATGGTATATGAACTCTTCCCCATACTCCAGGAGAGGAAGAATCAACTGGGAAAAACGCTGAGCGGGGGGGAGCAGCAGATGTTAGTCCTGGGGCGGGGTTTGATGTCAGACCCAAAGCTCATGCTCCTTGATGAAATGTCCCTTGGTCTTGCCCCCATTGTTATTGATAAAGTGTATAAGGCCTTGCGGGCAATTAGGGAGAGGGGCATAACGATTCTTTTCGTTGAGCAGAATGTAAGGCGAAGCCTCGAAGAGGCTGACAGGGCATATATTATGGAGGCTGGGCGTGTTGTTTTGAGCGGGGATTCAGCGGATCTCAGGGAGGAAGAGGAGGTTAAGAAGGCATACTTTGGGATATGAAGTTGATCAGGAGATGTAATCGATGGCATTAGAAGTTTTATCTGACCTATCTACTCCCCTCATCATGGGTATTCTCTTGGGGGGATTATACATCTTAATTGCCTTGGGACTATCGCTCGTTTTCGGGGTTATGAAGCTGATAAACGTAGCTCATGGGGATCTCGTTATATTAGGCACGTACTTTGCTTTTTTTGCAATGACCGGCGAAATTTTAGGCCATAGACTTACATTTTTGGGAATAGATCCTATTGTAAGCCTCGTAATCGGTTTGCCCCTCCTGTTTGCGATCGGTTTCGCTATTCAAAAATATCTCATGAGCCGGGCTGTTCAAATATCAATGGAGGCCCCATTGATCATTGCCTTTGGGATTTCCCTCATAGCTCAAAATGTTTGTCAGAGACTGTGGACGCCGTATTCAAGGGGTTTAACAACATCCTATGCCCTGAAAAGCTTTAGCGTCGGTGCGTTTCATATCCCGCTGGTATATCTCCTGGATTTTATCTGCGCTGTAATTGTGATGCTTATTCTCCGTGAATTTCTGAGGAGAACATATTTGGGCAAGGCCATTAATGCCACCTCGCAGGATAGAAGAGCGGCTCATTTGATGGGGATAAATACGGGCCGCGTATATGCCTTCGCGTTCGCTATCGCTATGGCAACTGCTGCTATAGCCGGCGTGTTTCTTGGATTGACCTTTCCGTTTACCCCGACATCAGGAGTATCCTTTCTCATCATCGCCTTTGGAGTAATCATCATAGGGGGTTTAGGCAGCATGCTGGGGACATTTGTAGGCGGCATGATCCTGGGGTTGGCTCAAACTCTTGGCGGCCATGTCCTCAATGAGCTTGGCCTACCAGGCGCTGCTACCGGTCAGTATCTTTTTCTTTACGTCATGGTACTTGTTGTATTAGGTTTGAGGCCACAAGGCATATTCGGCCGTTAGGAGAACCATGGGAAATATCGCCCATCGATTGAGGGGAGCGTTGATACCGTTAGCAGCGGTCATAATCGTGCTGGCCGTGCTTCCAATGGCAGCAGTGCCCCGGAGTTGGCTCCTCTACCTCTTTCTCTTTTTCGTATATCTCGCTATGGCAAATATGTGGAACTTACTTTGCGGCTACTCCGGCCTGATATCCCTTTGCCAGCCTGCATTCATTGGGCTGGCAGGCTACACCCTCGTAATAAGCGCATGGTGGGGTTTACCTATTTATCTCGGAATACTCATTGGAGCTATTGTAGCTGCAGCATTTGCTCTCCTCATATCTATTCCTGTCTTTAGGCTGAGAGGCATCTATTTCGCTATTGGAACACTCGTTGTACCTGAAGCACTGAAGTATCTGTTTTTGCTGTGGAGACCTATTGGGGGGACGATACACGGTGGGGGTGCTGGCTATGTGTTAAAGGGGGCAACTGTATTTTCCACCTGGGAGATTTACTGGCTTGCCCTCGGTATCGCGATTGCGTCAAGTCTTTGTATACGAATCATTTTACGTTCAAGGCTGGGCCTGGGGCTTGCGTCGGTTCGGGATAATGATAGAACGGCCGCCAGTTCCGGTATTAACGTTTTCAAATTAAAGTTGTACTCATTTGTCATCAGCGCATTCATAACTGGAATAGCTGGGACCATCTTCTACGTTTACCAACAATATATTGAGCCGACCAGTGCCTTCAGTGTACGGTGGACAATGATATTAATCCTCGCAACCGTCATGGGGGGAATGAGCACTGAAGGGGGACCGATTATTGGCGCGGTTATCGTTGTCTTTTTGCACTTCTTGCTGGCCAGATACGCTGGAATCAGCCTCATCATACAGGGCACGTTACTTGTCGCCATCATGTTACTGATACCGCAAGGTCTCATAGGCTTCATACGGAAAACTCAAGCTTACCAGTCCCTGTTCCAGTTAGCTCATCGGTGATGAACTCATAACGGAGCCCCCTTATTATTGGGCGTCGTACTGGTAATACTAAACATTTCCCATAACGGATGCAGTTTGGGTTACTCTTACTATCATTTTTCCTGCGCTCGCCCTGTTCTCACCTTCTTCATGTGATAGCTCCGGTTTTTTCCAAAGACTTATGAAGAATGGAGAGAATGATACCATATTCAATATTCAATTGGAGCAGGAGGTTGCATATATCGAAGATTGTACTATTGACGGCTTTGTTAAAAGTCCATCTGCCGTTCGACATGCTCACAGCCCTGAGCAAAGCCGAAGGGCTGCGTTGTACTACATCCCCTGCCCTGTTAAATTGAAAGCAGCCATATCAAAAGATATGGGGTATAGAAGGTGCTTGAAAACAGTAACATCAAACAAAGAAAATATTTAACAGGGTAAATCACTGCGTCGTACTGGTAAGTACGCCTCATTCCAAAAGATTCGCTCTCTTCGCATTGGTAGCTTTCTCCTGTATTGTCTGATTTTCGGCTTTTAACGAGGCAATCAATATGAGGTGAAGAAGGGATTGGTAAGATGACAAAGTTAGTGCCACCACATGGAGGGCATTTAATTTCAAGACTATTGGAGGCCGAAGAGCTACATGAGGAGAAAAAGAGGGCAAAGACGCTTCCAAAGGTGTATATGGCTTCCAGGGAGACATCGGATCTAATCATGATCGGTATGGGGGCATTTAGTCCGCTCAATGGCTTTATGGGCAGCGAGGATTGGAAAGGGATCTGTGATGAATACAGAATGGTTAATGGAGTATTTTGGCCTATTCCCATTACCCTTTCATCGGATAAAGCATCCGGATTGAAAGAAGGTAATGAAGTGGCGCTGATTGATGGAGAAAGCGGTGAGTTGATGGGCTCCATGAGGATAGAGGAGAACTATACCATTGACAAGCGATATGAGTGCAAGCAGATCTTCAGGACAGATGACCCAAAGCATCCGGGAGTGGCCAAGGTGATGGCGCAGGGAGAATGCAATATTGCAGGCCCGGTGAAGGTGTTGAGTGAGCTTGACTATCCCGATCGATTTCCCGATCTCTATGCACGGCCCCAGCAGACACGTGCTCTTTTTGAAGAACGAGGGTGGCAGACGATCGCGGCCCTTCAGCTGCGAAATCCAATGCACCGATCTCATGAATATCTTGCCAAGATTGCCCTTGAGGTTTCAGATGGTATTTTTGTACACCAGTTGGTTGGAAAACTGAAAGAGGGGGATATCCCGGCTGAGGTTCGTGTGCGCTGTGTTCAGGCGGTGATCGATCATTACTTTCCCAAGGAGAGGGTAGTTACCAAAGTATACCCAATGGAGATGAGGTATGCTGGCCCACAAGAGGCCTTGCTCCATGCAGTTTTTAGGCAGAACTATGGAGCAAGCCACATGATCATTGGTCGGGATCATGCAGGTGTGGGGGATTACTATGGACCATTTGATGCCCAAAAGATATTCTCTGAGATCCCAGAAGATGCTCTGGCGATAAAAATGCTCCCGATAGATTGGACGTTTTACTGTCATAAATGTAAGGGTATGGCTTCCTTTAAGACCTGTCCCCATAGCAGGGAGGATCGTCTGGTATTGAGTGGAACCTTATTACGGAAAATGCTTACAGAGGGTGAACCTGTTCCAGAGGAATTCAGCCGTCCGGAGGTCTTGGCCATCCTCAGAGAGTATTATGCAGGCCTCAATGAAAAGGTGGGGATCGATTTACATGTTCATGCGACTGGGAATTTCAATGGTGAAAAATCACGGTAAGGGAAGAGGTTCAAGGCTCATTCGGTCCCATCTTGTCTTTTTGTTTGTCATCAAGGTGCATTGCTCCCCTGAACCATTCTCATGAAACCAAAGAGCTTTAAGGGTTATAGTTCAACCATAATGAATCACTTCGATCATTTTGGCTCGCCCTACGATGATTGATATCATATGCTATACGGAGTAAACTTGAGTTCTCTATTGATTTTGGTATGCTCGTTTTACTTGAACCTTCTAAGATAACACCTCCATTTTCCAACACATATGCCCGATCAGCTATCTCCAGGATTTTTTGAATATTGTGCTCTATCAGGAAGAATGGCAATGCCCTGGTCGCAGAACCCCTGTATGATAGTGAATATTTCCTCCACCATTATCGATGCCAGACCAGGTCACGGCTCATCGATTTTTAAAAACGCCCCATAATGCCTGAATCTTGCCATAGAAAGCACCTATGGTGCTAACTTCCAGCACGAACCTCCTCTCCTAAATAAACCTTGACAACTTCTTTACTGGCAGCAATCTCCTGTGGCGTTCCTTCGGCAATCTTCACACCGTGATGGAGCACCATAATTCGGTCACATACGCTCATAATTGCTTTCATGACATGCTCAATCATAAAAACCGTAATTCCCTTATCCCGAATAGTTTTTACCAACTCCATAGATTGGACTACTTCAGTGGGGTTCAACCCTGCCATCAGCTCATCAAGCAACAATATTTCGGGCTTGGTGGCTAACGCTCCAGCTACTTCAAGGCGCTTCTGATGAGCCAGGGGCAGATCTTTAGCAGGAGTCGCTTTCACTGCTGATAACCCCACAAACTCCAATAACTCCCCAGCTTCCTTGACGGCATCAGCTGATGACATGCCGGTTGACATCCCGAATAATGAGCCCAACAACACATTCTCAAGAACTGGCATATTGGCGAAAATTTTAACCGATTGAAAGGTTCTCGCCACTCCCATCCTACAGATTTTATACGGCTTTAAACCGGTAATGTTTTTGCCTTTAAATCTTATTGTCCCTGATTTGGGAGTAAGAGCCGCCGACGTTAAATCAAAAAGCGTTGTTTTACCAGCACCATTGGGACCAATTAGCCCTACGATTTCACCCTGGTTGACATTGAAGTCGACATCGCATACAGCAGCTAATCCGCCAAAATACTTGGTCACCCCTTTACCTTCAAGTACTCGCATGTTGCCCCTCTAAAGGTCGTTTCCGCCACTTTTGTATCAAACCTACAAATCCATTGGGCAGGTATAAGATAACGATTACTAATATGATGCCGAAAAAGAGCATGTAGTAATAGGCAAACCTGGTTATTAATACTTCTTCTAAGTAGGCAAAAATAACCCCGCCTATTATAGGACCATAAAGCTGCCCCAAACCACCAAAGATAGCCATTAAAACCGGCATAAAAGAATAGAGCGGATTAAAAGAAATGCTTGGGTCAATATATGTCCATCTTGTCGCCATGATTGCCCCCGCTGCCCCAATGAAGAAAGCACTGAGGGCAAAGGTGATAACCTTCACCACCGTTACATTAACGCCTCGGTGAGCCGCGGCATCCTCATTTTCACCGATACTCTGCAGTGCTAACCCCAATCTGGAGCGCCTGATGAGATAAGCGATAAGCAGTGCCATGACGAAAAGAACGAGTATGACGTAATAAACAGTGATGACATCTATTATGATAACGAACCTGCCAATTGTGCCACTCACATGAGCTTCCCACCACAGGATGAGATGCTTGATGAGCTGAGAGAGCCCGAAAGTGAACATAATAAAATACATGCCCCTTAACCTGAGAGTCAAAGTGCCAGCCATAAAGGCAAGACAAGAACTGATGAGACCACCAATACCGACAACGACAAACAGAGGTAATGCTTTCCCCAGGAAAGCTGAAGTATACATGCCAGCCCCGAAGAAGGCGGCGGAAGCCAGTGAGATGTAACCGGTAGGCCCGGAAAAAATAGCCCAACTCAATGCGAGGATGACATACAGAAGGATGTCGGTCAATAGTATGACGGCATATTTAGGGCCATAGATGGGTAAAGTAGATAAGAGGATGAGGACTAAGAAAAGTAACCCCAGGGGGAATAACCTTTTAGAGGTAACAGGAGCAATATTCATGTATCTATTTCCCCAAAATACCCTTTGGCCTTACCATGAGGAGAAGCATGAAGATAACATAGTAGGCAATCAATGATAGTCCTGGCTCAAAATAGGACACTATGCTGCCAATAAGACCAAGTATAAACCCCCCGATAAAACTGCCAGGGATACTGCCCAAGCCACCTAAGACAACCACGATAAAGGAGATTGCAGTATATTCAAGACCCATGGTTGGTGAAATCGTATAGGTGATACTGAGAAGTGAGCCAGCAAAACTGGCCATCAAAGCACCGAGACCAAAGCATAGGGCCAACACCTGGTTGATATTTACCCCCATAAGCCCAGCGATCGCCGGTTCTTGAGCCGCTGACCTAATCGCTTTTCCAATGCGTGTATTGGCTAAAAAGAGATAAAAGGCAACACTAATACCTACAGCAAACGCAGGGGTCATCAGGCGATTTGCGCCAAATGTTGTTCCCGCAAAATGGACTGGGTAAGATAAAAATGACAGCCCTCTTACGAAAGGCCCCCATATGAGCAGAGCTATATTTTGAATGATGAAGAGGAGGCCAAAAGAGGCTAACAGGGAATTGCCCTCAACAACAGCTAATGATTCTGACGAGTTTCTAATACGGGTGAACAAAGTCCTGTGGATGAAAAAACCTATTATGAGTAGAACAGGACCGCAAATAACAAGAGAAACCAGGGGGTTAACTCCGAAAAGGGTGTAAAGCGACCAGGTGGCGAAAGCGCCGATCATAATAAATTCGCCGTGAGATACATTCAGCACCCGGGCAACACCATATTGCAGACCGAATCCCATAGCGATCACGGAATAAATACCACCCGTTAGGAGACCATCAATGATAATGTTCAGCAGTTTCACATACATAATGACAGGTTTCTCGCTTTGGCAATGAACAATTTACAGGCTGCCTTGATAGACACAAGATAGTGCGAGTGGTCGTTCGCCTCATACATGTGCCTCTCCAGGCAGCCTGCTTATTACTATTAAAGTCCTAAACTCAACGCCTATTTCTTTACCTTCGGCCATGCCGGCTTTGGGAAGAGAGGCTCCGCGGTAGCTTTCGCCTTAGGGCATATGACTTCAAAGTAGCCATTTTGCCACTGACCAACCAAACCAGCATAAGCTTCAGTTGCCGGCACCTGGTTCTCCCACCACCAAGTTCCAAAATCTGTTTCAAACTTCTCCGTAGCCATGATATCCCTTATCTTTTTCTGGTCGAGGGATCCAACCTTCTCGATAGCCTGTTGCAAAGACTGCAAGGAAGACCAGTAAACGGGGAATCCCCAGTACTCCATGCCGTCCATCCCCGTAATTGCGAGCCGCTTTGCCTCCAGTTCTCCGGCTCGAGGGCTTTGTTTTCCGTTCCAGGCTCCGCCGCCCATGACACCCTCGATCACCTTATCACCAAATATACTCTTAATAACACCAATGTAGATCCCGACGGTGGCGAACCACACCTTGGGGTTGAAGTCAATCTCCATTGACTGTTTGATACCCAGGAAGCTCTCATCGGGATAGGTCATAGAAAGAAAAGCATCCACATTAAGTGCCTTAGCCTCCCTCAATAGGGGAGATAGATCCTTGGTCCCCCATGGAAAGCTCTTGTACATAACGATATCAATTCCCCCCTTTCGGCATTCCGTGACTGTCGTGGATGCATTCTCTACACCATGGAGGTCCTCAAAGTAGATTACCGCCGCTGTCTTCACCCCCTTTTCTACCATAAGTTCGACCAGAGGAGGTAGCTGATGCTGGGCATCCTGTATTGTGGGGAAGACGTAAGGCATGCTGGGAAGAAACTCTCTAAGCGTTATTGAGCCACCCTCAGCCCCTATTAGTATATAATCGTGTTTACTGGCTATAGGGGCGGCCGCAAAGAGCGAACCCGTGCCAACAGGCCCCATGATAAAATCAACCTTATCCTCCGTCATCAATTTTTCCAGCAGCCTCACCATGGTGCCCCGGTCGCTTTTATCATCGTATATGAGTGTCTCTATAGGTAATTTTTTTCCATACTCCTTCACGTATATCCCGCCTTTGGCATTTACCTCCTCAACCCACATATGGAAAGCTGGGTCGAAAGATGTCTGTCCAATAGCAGCCAGCGGGCCTGAGAGAGACCTGGCCGCACCAATAACGATTTTATCCTTGGCAAGCAGCGGCTGGACAGTCCAAACCAGTGATGCAAGAAAACAAAGACAAACTATCCATGGGACCATTTTCATTCCTTTTTTCATCATGATTACCCTCCTTTCAAAAAAAAAGTTCGCAATGAATCAAGCCTAAATGAGCTGACTTGGCTTGAAACCCCTTCAGAAGGGGGCCTCGAAAGACGCTTTGTGGTTTGACATCATTATGGACTAACGGAATAATGGCCATCCCTTCCACGATCCAATGCCATTTCGTTGAAATTCCATAGCGATCCTTTTCCCCCATTAATATAGTTCTCACCTCCTTTCCCTCTTACCCCATTTCGTTGAAATTCTATAGCGGTCCTTTTCCCCTTTTGATGCAGCTCTCACCTCCTTTCCCTCTTGCATGGGTTTTAAGATCTTAAAATGACTACTATGTTAGGGACCGGCACCTTCAATTTCAACTTACTTCAGCACAGCTTGTGATTCTTAGCCCTTCGCTTTATGGAAAATCTCTCCGCCTTTGAGTAGCATCAGATTTTTTATCCATTTCATACATGGTGGCATAAATTCTGTCTTTTTTGAAAAGTAAATCCTCACCGATTCCAACCTGGGAATCTAAAAACAAAGGGTGAAAATGAAGATATCTTGCCAAGATATTCGACTTTGGAAAAGTGAATATCTGATAAGAATATCAAACCCTTAAGCTATGGTATGATAGCAATCAAGATTTTGTGAAAAGTATTTCCCATAACCTATTGATATTATTGTGTTATTTAAATACTCCCTATAAGAGGAAATGTCAAGGAAAAAATACAAGCAAGGCCAATCTGGAGATCGAACGTTCAGGAATGAGAGGCGGTATTCGATTAGATGGGTTGAATGACTGGGTTTCATACCGCGACAAACCGGGAAATTCTCCTTGTCTGTCAGAGCTTCGTGATTATCGATTTAACTGTATTCAATAGTCACCACCCTAGCCAGAAATATCGAATTGCGATGAAAAAAAATACCTGCTGCCCTTTCCTCCCACTGATCTCCCCAATTTTACCAATCAGCCTACCTGATGGTTTGTAATGCTCCATTACTGGCCTAGCGTTCCGCCCAACTTACGGTACCTGATCCCCGCAGTCTTTCATATTCGCCATCAGGGAGCGGTTCTCAGTCCGTTGGAGTAACTCTTTTCACCTTTTCCCCAAAAAGGGATATCGAAGCAGTTGTGATGATATGATATTGTGATTGATTTCTAGATTTGGGAGTTTAGAATGGGAGAGAAGGATTCAATAGTTAGTTCACGAAGACCCATATCCCGTTACGAAAAACCCTTCGATCTTGGAAAGTTTCAATTTCGTGGCCTTCATCCAAGAGTCTTCATAGGGACGACTACCGATCGGTATGCTGGGTGGATCGGACAGATTTATTCAAGAGAACGCTACCAAGCCCGCATAAGCCGCCGAACCCATACCGTAGGCGGGAAATCCTTTGTCGAAGAGATTCTTCCGATTGACAGCGTTGGAGAATACTTTGAACATTTTCCGGTCTTAGAGATTGATTTTACCTTCTACCGCCCATTGTTGGAAAAAGACGGACGCCCCACCCAAAATTACAACGTGCTCCGAGAATACCGGATGTACCTAGGAGAGGAGGACCAACTCGTATTAAAGGTCCCTCAGTTAATTTTCGCCCAAAATTGCGCCGCGGGGGGAACTACGTGGCGAATGAAGCTTATCTTAATGCTGTAATCTTTACTAACCAGTTCTATAAGCCAGCTGTTGAACTATTAAGTTCAAACCTCAGTGCTTTCATTTTTGAACAGGAGTATCAAAGAAAACAAGACCGCTCGCCGGTGGAGGAAATGGCTGCGGCGTTGGATGAGTTTTTCGGGGCCATACCCGCGGATAACCGCTACCATGTGGAGATTCGAACGGACTCCTATTTGACCCCTGCGATCTTTAATGTGCTAGAGAAGCACGGGGTTGGCCAAGTACTTTCTCATTGGACATGGCTTCCATCCCTTAGAAGACAATTCTCAAAGGCAGGTAGCAGGTTTTTAAATTCTGGAAACCAGTATATTATCCGCCTTTTGACGCCACGGGGTATGAAGTACGAAGATTCCTATGCCAGGGCGCATCCATTCGATAGGCTTGTTGAGGGAATGCTTCAGCGTGAGATGGTAGAAGAAGTGTCAGAACTGTTGTGGATAGGAATCAATCGGGGAGTACGAATGAACGTTCTCATTAACAATCGTGCTGGGGGGAACGCACCGATGATTGCCCAGCAGGTTGCGCAAAGGTTTTTAAAGAATCAACCGTGAGGAAATGTTCGATAAATATCCTTCACAGGTATTATTTTAAACGCTAATCGATAGCTTTATCTTTTCAGCCCGTGAGCGATTGCATCTTGAACTTAACAGATTAACGCTGCGGTTGAGCTGCATGCGGGTTGTAGATCCCGGTTGATCGGGGGGTGGTGTGGGGGCTGGGGGGTAAAACCCCCCGGCGACCGGATTAGGTAAGTCAATTTGTCAAGATCAAAGATTTGACCCCCTTTTTTTACGAAAAAAGAAATTTTTTACACGAAGAGGTGTTTTTCTCTTGACTCGCTCTCTAATGGGTGACCTCTATTATGATCCCTATTACTGATGTACGACCTATGCTGGTATAACCGGCAAAATCAGCCGGGAGGGGTGATCCTTGTCGTGATAGTAAGTATCCTCGCCTACTTTGATTCCGTAGTAATGACCCCCGAAGTCAAGAGCGGGCGAGTCGCCACAGGCAACGTCGATCCGGATGCGATGGCCTTTCTTGAAGAAATTAGAAGTCGGCCAAATCTCAATTTCTACTTTATAAATCTTCCCCGGCGTAAGTAGTTCCGGTTTGTCATGCCTGTAGTAAGGCCTGTAACTCTTGCTGAGTGCATCATCCTTGGTGCAGATATGTGAGCCTTTAAGCCACCCGCGGGTAAGGATGAAACCTCTCGGGGGCAT
>Ga0209636_10006787_pt1 | contig 11692 bp, 14 predicted proteins | sample DeeMarSWOR152_54_FD_187464 | JGI IMG/M metagenome (GOLD analysis project Ga0209636, IMG submission 187464) | Marine sediment microbial communities from White Oak River estuary, North Carolina - WOR-1-52-54 (SPAdes) (version 2) | ecosystem: Environmental > Aquatic > Marine > Intertidal zone >... | reverse complement strand
ATCGGCACTGAGCATCATATGAATATAGGTGTTCCGAGGATCGCTGACGCCCTGAGAATCCATGTACGGGTAAGTCCACTCGTCCCACTCTAAACCCGCGGTCATAGTCAATAGATGTTCAAGCGTCATGCTATGCTTCCGGGGATCCAAATTGGCAACGGTTCTTTCAGGGAAAAAATCCAAAACCTTTTGGTCTATGCCTTCGATAAAGCCCCGGTGAATTGCAATCCCGACAAGCGCAGAAGTGAAGCTCTTTGTGACAGAGTAAAGTTCGTGTAGCCTATCCTGATCGTAAACAGGGCTGGGATATTCCTCTAGCACAATATACCCGTTGCGAACTATAATGACCGATTCGATCGCGAAACCATTCTCGTCGATATACTCCATCATTTCGTTTAACAGAGTTGAATTCATCCCCTGCTCCTCCGGGCTAGATGTCCGCCATCCGCTTGTCGGCCAGTAGTCAGCTCCCGAATCCAGTGAACGGTCATTTCCAAGTGTCTGCTCTGAAGCTCTGGAAGAATAACCAGATGCTAGCAGAACCAATGCGAGTGTTATTGAAAGCGCGGCTCTCCGCGTGTTCGCGTAACTATTGACGACCAAGATTCAAGCATCACACCCAGATTTCTACGTGTAACATCTTGGCAATCGCTAATCGATCGCGTATAAAGGCTTCGCCCGTTCTATCCTGCAGCTCCGATCGACATGCTAAAATATCCGTTGCTTCAACCCCGTGAAACATCAAAATGCGCGAAACGAGTACCGGGAAAAACCTGAGATCGATCGAAAAGACCACCGATCGACCGACGCCTTCTCAGCGTTAGAAACCGAGACGCATAAATGAAGTGGTTTTCCGCTTTGCCGTCTTTTCGATTCTAGAACTAGTTAGCCTCACTTAGAGAACTTGGGATCAATCGATTTCTCTTCTCAGAAGTGCGTCTAGATTGCGTGGTAGGACACCTAGGTACTCAATCAGGTCCAGCTTTTCCAGCTTTTTCACAGTCTCGGGGGGAAGGCGATCCTGTGGAACACAGTTCAAGATTAGATTGGTCTCATCCTCGGAGAAGACACCGCCTTCCTCGATCCATTCGCGGAAACTGACGTTCAGTGGACATACAGACTGACAGCGAAGACACCCCACAACGCAGTTGTGCCATGAAGGATCTATCCAAGCAGGGAACTTGCCTAGTCGTTCGTTGTGGAATGTGACGCATCGCTCGGCACGGATAAGAAAACGGTCAGAGGTTATTGCGCCCGTCGGGCAATTGTTGAGGCAAGCCTGGCAGCTCTGACACTTCTCCATCATCTGCGGCTGCCGCCAGCTATCTTCTGAGCATGGAAGGTCGGTGTAGAATGCCGCAAGCTGATGAAAGCTCCCCATGCCCGGGACGTAGCAGATATTGTTTCTGCCGTACTCGCCCAGCCCGCTGCAGACGGCCAGGTATTTTTGAGGCAACGCGGCCTTCGCCACCCGATAACCTTCTGGATTCAGAGCCGCGGACAGAAGGTCTTCGATCCGTCTGTCCGTCTCCCGGTAAGCGGCGTAGGTGGGCGGCATTATGACCGGCATGGACTCTCCCTGCCAGGTGAAGACAACTCTGGTCTGAGGCCGGGGGACCGCTACCACCACCAGAGATCTGGCTTCCCGCATGAGGTCGGGGGGGTTGAAAGTGAAGAAGGTGAGGCGTTCCTGGTAGAATTCTTCATTGAGAAAACCGCGCGAGCGGTTCCCTTCGATTCCTTCTTGCAGGTCACGAAGATGCTGAACTGACACCGTCCGACTTTGGTATCCCCTTTCCTCGAGTCGGGAACGCAGTTCTCCCGTTAGCCTTTCGATCGATCGATCTTGCGCTAGACCCAATATCCAGTCTCCTTTCAAACTATTTTTCTGCAGCCGAGTCGCTGCCGGTTTCATCGTCGCTGACAAATTGTTTAGGGCCAACTAGGACTTCGTAGTGCACGACTTTTGGTTCAAGCGCGATCAAATACTTCTCATCCTCTGGGTAGTACACAGCCTTGTCAATGTCATCCCCAGCAAACCGGCGAATAGCATCAAATGACTTCCACAGGGAGATGAGGAGAAACTCCACATGTTCTCGGTTAACATGCCGCAAAACCATCACTCCAAGACTGCCTTCAGTGGCACGCAAACCCTTCACACCAGTCTTCAGCATGTAATCGAAGAATTCCTTAGCCTTAGGCTCCTTTGTGACGCCTCGCCAAATCCTTGCGATCATAACAAGCGCTCCTTCGTTCCTTTGATCGCTATCTGGCTTGCGTCCGCCAGTAGGCCTGGTAAGCCTGGGCTCTCCACTCCTCGAGATTCGCCTTCGTGACAGCAACGGATCTCCTGCCCGCATCGGAGGCTAGCCGCATTTGTGACAAGGCTCTCAAGGACTCGTGATTGAGGTGTGTCAGCGCCCGTGCCGCCGTTCTCAAAACCCCGAGCCATCCATGGGGGCTTGGCAAACCCAGCTCCTTGTTTCGTTTGCTCCAATTCATGTTCCGCGTCACCTAACCTGCTAAGGCGTTTATGGTGGTTAGATATAAACCTATCCACCGAAAGGCTATTTAGGTGGTTAGAATAGCATCCCTCAGAGAGAAATGGATGTAGGCAATACTAAGCTCATAGGCGGCTGGCTGTGTCTGGACTTCGCCAACACCGCGGACTGGCACGACAGCGACCATCCAGAAGAAGGGCTCAACAGCTACTCCGACCTAATTTCGTGGAGTCGACATGTAGACATCCTGACTGACGGCGAAGCCCGGCAGCTTCTTCAGGAAGCAAGACCGCATCCCAAAACAGCAAAAGCAGTTCTCGAACGCGCTGTCACGCTGCGGGAAGCCGTCTACCAAATCTTCTCAGCAATCGCGAGTCACATCTACCCAAACGCCTCAGACTTAACCACCCTAAACACCGAACTACACGAGGCAATGACCCGAATGCAGATCAAGCCAACAGATGGCGGCTACTCATTGATCTATGCCGTCAAAGAGAGCACACTTGACCAGATGCTCTGGCCAATAGCACGCTCCGCAGCAGATCTACTGACTTCTGACAAGCTGGAGAGAATCAGCAAGTGTTCAGCGAAAGACTGCGGCTGGCTGTTCCTGGATATGAGTCGAAACCGCAGCCGCAGGTGGTGCGACATGAAAGACTGCGGCAACCGGGCAAAAGCACGCCGACACTACCAACGAAAGCGCGTAGCTCACACTTCGAGCCATTGAGTTCCGATCGAGCGATCGACACGAAGCTGAGAAAGTCTTTCTCAACCAATCTCGGATCGTACCTCGATTTTCAGCCGCGCGATTGAAGCTCAGTAGTGGCCGAGCTCCCCATCCTTCCGGACGCTCTCGAATGACCGCTTGAATACGTAGAGAGAGACTGGGAAAGCAATTACGATGTAGAGTAGAAGATAGAAGACATTCGAGTACACGGCAGGGTGGAGAAGGTTGTTTCCGTTGATCAGGCAACGGCGAGCCGCCTCCAGGGAGTACGTCAACGGAGTGAACAAGGTGAATGGTCTCAGCCACTGGGGGATGATGTTCAAGGGGTAGAGGATGCCCGATAGCAGCTGCGTCAACCAGGAGAAGATCTGAGCCACAGGGTCGCCCAGCTTGGTCTTCATGGAGACCGCTGCGCCGAGGATTCCGATTGGCAGGTGACTGGCTACGAGTAACACAAGAATCAGCACGGTGGAGAGGAGGGCCGCAGGGTCACCCGTGAATGTTGCGCCCAGCCCCATTCCGACGGCCATAGAGGCGACCAAGAAGATTGTGCTCTCGATGAAGCGGAAGGCTGAGGACCCTGTGAGGAATGTGGCGACGGTGGTGGTGGACAGCACGGTCTCCATGGTGCCCCGCACCTGTTCATCTCTAATGGAGCGGATGATACCGTTGAACGAGAAGCTCACGTACTCTTGAAAGGCTATGCCCACCACGGCGAAGGAGAAGTAGCCGCCCAGATATCCTGCCTGCGTCAGCATCTGCTCGGTGACGATCTTGCTGAAGAAGAAGTATGCAGCGATGTTGAACAGCGAGCCAGCTACATCCAGCATCAACCACAACCGGTAGGTGAGCCAAGTCTTGAAGTCTCGCACGATGAAGGCGTAGATCTTCCAAGGAAGCGAAAGCCCACCTGTCCTCCTGCGTTCTCGGAGGATCTCGAGAATTCCACTCGCATCCACCAAAGGACCTCACCCTCCTAGTAGGACGCTGTCGTACCCTCCCGACGAATTCTGTCGAAGCTTAACCGGAAAGCGTAGAATGCTGTAGGGTAGAGCAAGATAACGTAGAGCAAGAGCACCAGAAAGTCGAACACAACCATTGAGGTCTGGAGGGTCGCTCCCTTCAACAAAAGGCGGCGGACGCCGTCGAGGCCGTAGGTGTAAGGCAAGACCAGTGATATTTGATGCAGGACTGGAAATCCCTCCAGCAGGTTCAGCGGATAAACCACACCCGAGAGAAACTCTGTGAGCGCCGAGACTATGAACACCACTGGATCTCCCTTCTTGTACACCAAGATCACAGCTGCAGCGAGAACGCCGATACCGAGGTTGGCGAAGAGGGTGAACAAGATCAGAGCGGCCGCAGAAAGAAGCGAGAAAATGTCCGTTCGAAGACTTGTCTCAAAGATAGTGGTGCCGACGAGCATTGAGGCGACGAAGAAGATTCCTCCGAGCAGCAGACCTCGAAAACTCTGTCCCACAAGATAGGCGGACATACGTGTGGGGGATGAGAGAACCACCTCTAGGGTCCCGTCTTCAATCTCGTGTTGTATTATGTGGCTCAGCCTGACAATCGTCACCCAGACAAAGTTGGTCATGGAGACGCCGATCAGTGCGAAGCTCAAGTAGTCGGTGCCGTAGCCCGCCTGAGCCAGGGAGGGCTTACTGACCAGCATGCCGGTGAAGAAGTAGATCGCCACGGAGACGGGCATACCCATTAACTCTGTCACCATCCAGGTCCTGTAGGAGAAGAGCACCTTTGAGTTAGCCCAGAACACCCCCCACGCCTGCCTAAACCAGGATCTGCTCTTCCTGTACGGGCTCCTGATCACAGCGAAAATCTCCTCAGCTTTCAAAAAGTGTCACTCCCGCGTAAGCCTGATGAAAGCCTCCTCGAGGGAAGGCTCGGCTATCTTGATCGAAATCAAGCGGAACCCGTGTTGCACGAGGAAACCTGGGATGTCCGAGAATGCTTGCCGCAGATCGCGAACAGCAGCGATCACAGTCGACGCTTCGCCGTCAAACTCGGTCTTTAGCAACTCTCGAACCAATCCCTCCTGAACGAGTATCTCCAGTGCATCAGGAGTGGACGCCACCTTCAGCTCAACCGTGTCCCCCTTGGACAACTCGGAGGTCAAGCGTGAGGGGGGTCCCTCGGCGATGACTCGCCCCTTATGGATCAGAATCAACCGCTTACAGAGCTTCTCCACCTCAAACATGTTGTGGCTGGTGAAAAGGATGGGGCGATCGAGTTCCTCGTTCACCATTTTCAACAGTCGACGCGTCTCGTAGGCTGCCGATGTGTCCAGCCCAATAGTCGGTTCGTCAAGAAGTAACACATCAGGGTTGGAGAGGAAGGTTCTCGCGAGCATCAGCCGCACCTTCATACCCGTAGAGTAGTCCTTCACCAGCTTGCCCGCGTACTCCTCGATGTCGAAGTATGTTATCAACGCCTTGATGCGTCTGGAGGCGTCATCACGGGGAATGTTCTGTAGATATGCGAAGAACTTCAGGTTGTCCCAGGCGTTAAGCCTCCAATAGAGGGCGCGACCTCCTGTCTCACCATGCATCCAACCAATCTTGCTCCGAACGGTGTCCGCGTGCTTCACGACATCGTGTCCGGCGACCCTAGCCTCTCCGTCGTCAGGCAGCACGAGGGTGCAGAGGATCTTTATGGCCGTGGTTTTTCCGGCACCGTTCTCACCCAGCAGAGCGACGAACTCTCCCCAGCCAACGTGGAAGCTCACCTTGTCCAACGCAAGAACGTCAGGTCTCCCTCGCTTGCCGCTGTAGACCTTCGTGAGCTTCTGCACCTCAATGGCATTGTCGCCCTGCCACGGCTGCATGGATGTGTCGGGCACATTTTCCTTGGCTGCGCTATATATTCTTGAACGGGGACCAAAGACCCATGGCTTATGTGCGAAGTGATGCAACCTGATGTGGCGTTGGCGCAAAGAACGTGCGCTACTTGGAGATCTCGCCAACGATAGCTTCACTGATGCGCAAAACTTCGTCAACTCGAAGCTCCACTAGTTTTTCCCGAGTGCCGCCGCCACAGAAGAAAGTCTCGAACTGGAGCAGCTCTTGGTCCAGAACTGTTCGCAACGTCTCCTTGTGCCCGATTGAGGGGGTTGCACCAGGCGGGTAGCCGCTGATCTTCTCCGCCTCTTCAAAAGGTACGAGTTTCACATTCTTGACTCCGAGCAAAGCCGCCGCTCTTCTCAAGTCCACTCTTCGATCCCCGGGAACTACTAGAAGAACGTTCTCACCTTTCTCCGTCAGAGCCACAAGGTTCTTGGTCACGCGATGAAGATCAAGGTCAGAGACCCGCGCCGCGTCTCTGGTATGTATGGTCTCCGGCTTTCTTATGAATCGGTACCATACACCCACAGACTTCAGATACTTCTCGAGATCCGAAAGACTCGACGTTTCCATATGCAATTCTCCCTAAGGCTTGATAATCGCCTTCACCACTTTCAGCTTTTCAACATCCGCAAGCGCCTTGTTGGCTTCGTCCAGACCATAGAACCCCGTTATGAACTCGCTCCACGGGAATCGATCATGGTAACGCTCGACCAGCTTGACCGCTCTGTACAGATGGCTGAAGTCTGTGCCCCAACACCCTTTCAAGTCAATGTGTTTTCTGTTGACGTCTAGGTGGGGGTTGATCTCCACGTTTCCCGCATCCGTGTATTGGCCGACAACCATGTACCTCCCTGCGTCTCTCGTCATCCGCATCCCCTCGCGCACCGCAGAAGGAACGCCGGTGGCTTCTATTGTGATGTCTGCACCACGACCGTTCGTGAGCGACAAGACCCGTTGAATTCGCTCCTCCTCATCGCAATCACGAATGTCTATCACATGATCCGCGCCGATCCTCCCTGCTAGCTTGAGCCTTCTTTCGGGAGCTCCTAGGACTATGACATTGAAAGCACCGCTCAGCTTCGCCAGCATCGCTGCGCAGAGCCCAACCGGCCCGCTACCCTGCACAGCCACGGCGTCCCCCAGCTCTATGGACCCCCTGCTGATAGCATGGATCGCAGTCGGCAAACCACATCCACCCGCGATAAAATTCTCCGGGGACACCTTCCGGGGAAGCTTCAGCATCTTCACCCCAGGTTTGAGGTAGATCTTCTCGCTCCAGCCGCCCAGCAACCCTTCATCAGCGGAGTAGGTTATGCCATACACCCTTCGATTGGGGCAGCGGGTTGGTGCCTTCGCCACGAGACAGAACCAACACTTGCCACAGGTCTCATGGACATCAAGAAAAGTGGCGAGATCACCATCTTTCACGAAACCCCCATCGACATAGGCAACATCTCCTTGCACCCTTTCAACCATCCCAACACTGACGTGCCCTGGAATTATCGGGTACGGAACCCCCAGCAACCGTCCGTGATGTAGATGAACATCAGTGCCGCAGACCTCGCTGAATAGGGTTCGGAGCAGCACCGCGCCCGGCTCCATCTTTGGCTCAGGGAAACCTCGGACCTCCACCATCCTCTCGGGCCCAGGCATCACAGCCGCACTGATCAATTGGTTTCTCCCCAAGTCCTGGCCGACCACCAACACCATCGATCGACCATGTCAATACATCTACAGATCAACGACTAGAATCTTCGATGCCGTTCATTACTTTATTAGTCTTCTTAAGGTGCTTGCTATGCTTTCTTTATCATCCACTTCCACGACCGCTTTCGAGTATTCATGGTTCCTCAGTTTCAAGGTTATGCACTTAGACCTATCTCTAACGTAGTAGAACGCCTTTCCTTCTCTAGTCCAAAAAGTCCCTGCCCAAAAAATCGGAGGCATGTGACTTCCTATTTTGCCGGCGAACCATAAAGGCTTCACAGTTTCAGTTGAGACACTGTCTATGTTTTTCAAGGGTATCCTGACCCTGTTTTTTAAGGCCAGAAACTTCTGTGCACCTTCAAGTTTGAAGGTCACATATTCTTTACCAAGCTTAGCTTCAACCATCTTATACTCACTCCATTTTCAGTTCTTGATTTTGCTCGATCGGGCCATTTCTCCCGCAACCAACAGTTCTTGCGCGCTCAGATTCGGTGAACCAACCAATACACCAGGCAAGGCTTTCTTATGGCTACTCACGTCCATCATATAACTAACCCCCTACTTATGACTTCCTCCTCATTGCCCACTCTTACGTTTTCCACAATCCGTGCGGGTTGGATAACGTGTCGATCAGTGAGGCGCTTATCGACGTGATGCAGAAAGAGGGCGGAGTAAGGGTGGAAGCTTGTGTATCGGAAACGGAACATCGTCCTCGATCGATCGAAATGACGGAGGTTGAAGTGGGAAAAAGATAAGAACCATCGTTGTCTTCGATAAAAACACCGGAAATACAATGAAGGTCATATTATTCGATTACGACGGTACTCTAAACAATTCTCTGGAAGCAAATTTCCATGCATTTCAGGGCGTTGCGAAGGAGTTTGGTCTTCCGACAATCACCCTCCAACAGTTTTTGGATTGGTATAATCCAAACTGGTATCCAGTGTATCAGAAGATGGGGGTCCCAATTGACTCCTGGAAAAAGGCCGATGAAACTTGGCTAAGGCATTACTATCAACGGAGGTCAAGGTTGTTTCCGGATTCTGTTCGAACACTAAACGCGCTCAAACTCATCGGCTGCAAGGTCGGACTTGTAACCGGGGGGACAAGAGATCGAGTTGAGAAAGAGCTGAAGATGAGACGCATACACGATCTGTTCGACACAATAATATATGGGAGCGATGTGATGATAGAGGAACTTAAACCCTCACCGATGCAGATAAGAATGGCTCTGAAACAACTTCGAGAAGAAGCAAGAGAAGCTGTCTATGTGGGAGACACCCCCATTGATGTACTTGCTGGTAAGAAGGCGGGAGTTACGACGGTTGCGACAACCAGGGGCTTCAGCTCGGCAGAAAGATTGAGGCGAGCAAAGCCAGACTTCATCATTCACAACCTGAGAGAATTGTTAGAAATAATAAAGGAAAATCGCGCGCGATAATTCATTGATGAAGGGACGGGCGTATCGGATCGATGGTGCGATCGGTCGATGTCACTTCTGGATTTCTTCCAAAATGGCAAATTGGTTGCCTTCAGGGTCGATGGCTAAAGCCCACCAGCCCACATTTGGCACCTCCATCTTCGGAGCTATGACCTTGCCTCCCAACTCTTCGACCTTCTTACTGTATTTGTCAACTGACTCCACTTGGACATAGTAAGTGAACTTATGCTCGGGATTCTGCTTCTTCATCATCCCTCCATTGACACCTGGACCTCTGAGTACGCCTTGATCATCGACCGGAACTGTCTCTATCATCCAATAGTCTACCGGACCTTTTGATTTCTCTATGCTCCATCCGAAAAGCTGGGTGTAGAATTTTCTAAGTTTCTCCGCATTGTCCGCAGGTATCTCAAAATGAATGATTGTGTGATACATCTTGATCGGTGCTCATCGCTTGGAAATATATTTAAGACTTCAGGGTTAATCAGTTCAGACGCCAAGACGAACTCGATCGATCAGAAGATAGATCGATTGTGCATCAGTCGATTTATCCTCTGCTTGCAAGTACCACTATGTAGTCAGCTGTGTCAGCGCACATGTCAGCAGCTTCTTCAATGAACTCGAACAGGTTATCAAATATTACCATAACGCCACAGTTCATGTGTTCGGCATACTTAATTAACAAAGACTTGTTTCGGATGTAGTCTTCATCGATTTCGCTTTCGATCTGCTCAACCTGTTTGGCGCCTTCTATGGCTGCCGCTGGGTCTGCTGTGATTCTCTGAATGCTGCCACCCAAGGCGCTGGCGCAATCTACCAAACTAGCCGTTGTATGAACTGCGTTTTCCCAGAGTTCTTTCGGGATCTGGGAGTCACGAAGCAATTTCACGCATCTCGCTGCATCTTTCACGTGGTCCGCGAGTGTGTCAAGGCGTTTCACGAGGTGCATCAAGTCTTCACGGTACTCCGCAAACAAAGTTGCACCCTTGGTCATTTCCTTGAAAACCTCAGTTCGCAGTGTATCCACTTTGTGTTCCACCTCAAAGAGCCTCTCGATGCTCTGCATCGCCTCTTCCTTCTTTGCTTCGGAAACGTATTGAATCGTTTGATGAAGCAAGGTCACCGTGTCAAGGGCCTTTGATATTTGTTCTTGGGCTAGGTCCAACACCATTGTTCTGCGCCGCTTTTCAAACCACGCGTAGACTCGGTCGGAGCGATCCAAGCCCTACATCACTTTTCAAGCTACTTTGACAGGTCTCTTATAAAACCCTTCCTCACATCCATCGATTATCATTGATCAATCGGTCTCAATCAGGATCTTCAACAACAAAATGACCGGGTTTTCAATGGTCGGGTTATCGTCGTTGTCACGGTGACCATGTGAGGTTCTCGAACTGACCTGAGCGCGAGGAACTTGATGGCAGCTCCAACTATAGCCGCAATCGTTACAGCAATCGCTGTTTTTACCGTGGAGTTGAGGTTGTCGATCGATGGGGGTATTCATCTCAATCGGACTCTCTGTTGTCTCTCATCACTTTACGAACAATCGTCTGCGACTTCTTGGTGGCAGCTTCCACTCCGTTCATGATGGCCGTTCTCATGCCGCCGCTCTCAACTTGGTAGATTGCCTCTATGGTGACTCCAGCCGGGGTGACAACCAAGTCCTTGAGCTCCGCTGGATGCTTCCCCGTTTCTTGGATCAGCTTGCCCAACCCAACCAGCGCCTGGGCCGACGAGGCCAACGCAAGGTCACGAGGCAGCCCAACCTTCAGCCCAGCGTACATCAAGGCCTCCACAACTATGGCAAGATATGCAGGGGCGCTTCCGCTCAGCCCAGTGATTGCGTCCATGTACGTCTCCACGACCTCACGGTGCCTCCCCATCGCCTCGAAGACCTCTTTCGCCCTTTCTCTATCTTCGGCGGTGACGTCCTTATCGACACAGTAGGCTGTGAACGACTCCCGCACCAAGACCGCCATGTTCGGCATGGCCCTGATGAACCTAGACCGTGGAGCCCTACCCTTAAGGAGCTGCAGAGGCAGAGCAGCGGCCACAGAGATCACCAGCTTGCCCGCTGCTTCTTCCTTGATCTCTTCCAACACCTCGAGCGCATCTGATGGCTTCACGCAGAGAACAATCACATCGGCTTCTCCTGCGGCCCTTTTGTTGTCAGAGGTCACTGCGACACCTAGATCTGCCAGCTCATTTAGAAGGTCTGCCTGTCGACGGGTGGCAGTGATCTTCTCGAAGCCTTTGCTCAGTAAGCTCCTCGCTATTGCGGAGCCGATCGTTCCCGCACCGATGACCGCAATCCTAGTGGATTTCATCTCCACCCTCTCTCGTGTCGCTTCGCAGCGGATCCTTTCCTTTTAAGGTTGGGGCTAGGTCGGTGTGATCGATCATTCTGCGCTGATCCGCACAAACCGATGATCCAAAACAGAAAACCGAAATG
>Ga0209636_10006786_pt1 | contig 11692 bp, 7 predicted proteins | sample DeeMarSWOR152_54_FD_187464 | JGI IMG/M metagenome (GOLD analysis project Ga0209636, IMG submission 187464) | Marine sediment microbial communities from White Oak River estuary, North Carolina - WOR-1-52-54 (SPAdes) (version 2) | ecosystem: Environmental > Aquatic > Marine > Intertidal zone >... | reverse complement strand
TTCCCCGTTATTTGCATAATATACATTGGGGGCCCATTGTAAGCCATTATCAGTCGTCAATGAAACAACCCTCCCCAGACCGAAGCGCCAGACAGTAACTATCGGCATCTTTCCCTCAGTAGTTACCAGAACCTGTGAAATGGATTTTTCTGTAACCCCATTGAATTCCTTGATTGACGGCCAGAATTGTACCAGGTCCCGGGTTATAAAGTGGTATTTATTGTAAACCCCCAGAGTGTATTGATCCCTCTTTTCTTTCTCTTTTTCCTCTTCAAATTCTAGTTTCAATCTCTCATATTCCTCCGGTTTTAGGTAAAATCCCCCTCCTAAGTCTGATAATTCCGTCATATATCTTACCCCTGGTCTATCCAATGCAGAGATAACACCAATAGCATATGTTTCAATACCTTTATCCTTCAGGGTTTTTACTTGTTCAGCAGTATATAGAAATCTAGAATCAGAAATAACTCCATCAGATATGATTAATACAAACTTTTTCCCGCCGCATCCTTCTGAACATTTATCAAAAAGCTCATCGGCTTTATTTAATGCATCACGGAAATCTGTTCCCCACCCCAATCCAAGTCTGTATATCCTATCCTCTAGATCCTCTCTTATATCGCCCAATCGCAGTATTGGGGAGATTATATGACCATTATAATCAAATGCGATGAAACCCACCCTATCATCCTCATCTAACTGATTTAATATATTTATTGCTAAAGCCTTTCCTACATCTATTTTTGTTTCATCCTTTCCCATCGTCCAACCTGAGCTTTCGGATCTATCAAGTAAGAAAACAATCGCAACCTCCTTCCTCTTCTTTTCAGGAGGCTCTGTAGAAATTACTGGCAACAGGGTTTCTATCTGGCTGTTGTGATATTCCCCTCTCTCATAGGCGCTATCCCCCCCAACAACAACCAGACCATTCCCGTCCACGATATAGTTATGCAGTGAATTCACCACCCACCTATCCAGTTTACTGGCGGGCTGGTTATCAAAATAAATAACATCATACTTGGTAAAATCCTGCCTCGGTTTATCTGTCATAACGACATCATAGTTATCATTCAACAACGAAGAAAGCTGCGAATTTTCACTCTCAGTAACTAAGAGAACGTCGGGTCTTCCAACGACGTCAACGCTCTTGATCATCTCGTTATTTGCTTTAAAATAATCACCGCTCTTCGGCTTTACATCCACGGTAATTTTATGAACCCCCTCATCCTTCATGGAGAAGGTAAACAAAAATGATTTAATTATCTCGTTTTGTCTGACATTGTTAACGATATGAATAAGATTGTCATCAACCCTCAGATTTAGATTGTATTCTGCCCTGCCCCTGCCAACTTTTCCGACATCTATCTTCAATGTATAATCCGCATTTGCCGGTGTTTTCTTGTCGCCATCCATTCCTGCAATATAGATATCCTCCTGAGCAAAATCCGGAATTAATGCAAATACGGTAATATTCGAATTACCGAGAACCTGTGCCATATCCACCGCATCCCTCCCATAATTGTTGTTGCCATCACTCAAAAGAACTATCAAATTCTTTTCCCTGCTCTCCCGTAATGTCTCATGGTAGAGTGCATTTCCAATCTCCGTCCTATTCCCCTCAGAAAAATATCTCAGATCAACAGAACCAGGTTTCCCTGTCAGATTTCCAACTAATGCCGTTATCTCATTATAAATCTCTTCCGCCATATCCTTATCTATATTGGATATTGACATGCTCTCCGACTGGTCAAAAAGTATAGTTATGGATGTGACATCCTTGAATTCATGGGTTATCTTGGCAATGAATGGAGAAGATAGCGAAATAACGATCAAGGAAACCAGCAAAAACCTTGAGAAAAGAAAAAACCACTTTCTCCTATTCATGCCCCCCCCCTTGATGTAATAATAAAGGGCGAACATGGCAGGAACTATCAAAAGCAGCAAATACGCCTGCTCAACTCCATAATTCTCAAACATGAGTTCCATATCTCCTTTATTCTATTGAAATTCTCAGGATAAATACGGATTTTATACCGATGGGTAGGTATGAAGAAAGAACTCCCCTCATTCCTTTGCGATAAATCTCAGTATCTCCTTCACATATTCTTCTATATCCCCGAGATTCTCATTTAATATTCTGTACAATTCCCTAGAAGAAATCTGAGAATATCTATGCACCAGAAGGTTTCTGAATTTTGCCATTTCCGATAGTTTTCTACCGAGTGATTTATCTATTATACCTCGCTCGGCAAGGGTAGTAAAGAACTGCCCGTATTCCTCTGCCCTTGGAAAACCCTCTGCAGCCATGATATGGTTCGCTATGTCGAGACACGCCTCCATCGTCTCCTGTAGAGAATGTTTAGATGCCTGAATCTTCTCAAAATTGGAGATAAAATCCTTCTCGTCTATATCCCGAACCTCGTGAAGGTATCTCATATTTTCATCGATTATATCCACCCGTTTCTCTACGACTTCTTTATCTATCATTGTAATAATCTCTCTCTTCTAACCCTGTTATATTCTTCATAAAAGGGAAGAAAATCGAGGTATTTAGAGTATGTATATGTCTCAAACCTAACTCTCTCTCGTTCAGTTCTTGAAAAGATCAATTTTCCGTATTTTAAAATCTGATGTAAAAAGATGATGTCTCTATCATTAAGGATTCTCGCCTCCACCTCCCTCCCAATGGTTTTGTCAAGCTCTAAGGATATTCTGGATTCATATAATGGGTCTGCTTTATACCCCCTTTTTAGTAATAGCCCTATATCAACATCACTTTTCTCATCATAGCTACCCTTGGCAAATGAGCCATAAAGATACCCCACTATGATTTCATCATGGTTTTTGATGACATCCCTTACCCTCCCCATTATCATCTCTGTTTCCATCTCTTTATTCACTTAATATAGTACGATTTCCCTTTAATAAATCGTATCTATCCAGTTAGGAAATCTCGTTTTCCCTATCTTCTGGTTGGTCTTTCCAGTTTTTTATTCTCATACTATAAAGAATTATAGAGATGGAATATACCGTTAAAACTACAAAAACCTTTGAAAAGGAATTCAAAAAGAAACACAGGGGTAAGAAAAAACATCTGGAGATTATAATCTCAAAACTTGAAAAACACCCTGAGATCTATGGGAAACCCTTAAGGGGTCACTTGCATGGAATCTGGCAGATAAGATTGAGTGACCAATTCAGGGTTTGGTATGAGATAAATAATGCGAATAAAGAGGTCATACTGAAAGCCGTACTGCACAAAGAAGAAGCTAAAAAACTCTATTAATCTTTCAATTCCTCCAGAAATTCTCTGGCGGGCCTTATTCTACCTTTTTCCATGTCCTTATCGCTCTCTTTCAACTGCCTCATAACCTCCTCATTCTGAAGGGTATCTATAGTGGCTTCTAAACTCTCTAAATCACTCTTCTTTATACTCACCAGACGTTCTTTCCTCAGTGTTTTTTGATCCATGAAAACCATCGTATTCCCTGTTATTATTATACCGAGCATAAATATAAATGCCTTACAATCCAACAACCGAATTCGAACAATTTACCTAAAAAAATGAAGATTTATCCATCACAAGGGATTATTATAACAAAATTAATCATACAATAGTATAATTTCTATGCATTTATAAAGAATAATGTTCAATATAATTATATACCTATATTTCCATGTCCCCTCCTGTGAGCCTAACCGCTTACGAGGGGAGGGGCGGGGGTGGTTGGCGATGTTTTACCTCAATGGCAAGCACAGGTTGCCTCGAAGTAAGTCTTTGAGTATCTGTAGTTACAACCCAGATCTGATTCTGGATTCCTTGCGCCCTCTACGGAATTTAGATCTGCCACCCCTGCTCATCTAATCCCCTGTAATAAAGTATATAATAACAGTAACCTCAACTCTTTCTATAAGCAAAATCTAGACTAGATAACAAAAAAATTCCAAATAACAAAATAACTATTTTTATAGAATAAAGATAATATATAACCAGATATTTTAGAATTTTTGTGGAATAATAACATCTGATAGTATACACCCACATTCATTGGGTGCATCGGGGGAGGTTGTTGCCCAAAATTGCTTAGCAATTTTGGGGTCTTTGAGGAGTCCCCCCAAAAAAACCTTGGGGTGGTTGAATGCAATGTAACATCCAGTACCTGGACTATTGCACGAAGGGGGAGTCAATTGTAACTCTAATTCTAGATTCTTTCAATCCTCGCGAGGCAATTATTCTACCCTACCACAATCTTCTCGGGCTAATTTCTACAAATCGAATTCTAAAATGGGAGGTGAGAAATGAAAACAAAAATTTTAAATAAAGGATGGATTTTTGGATTGATGTTTTGTTTGTTATTGGCTGGTATTACGGTTGTTTCTGCTGATACACATACAAGTTCAGCAGATCTTCAACCAGAATGGTCGCCTGCAGGGCAGAATGTTGATTATACTGTTACGATAACTAACTATGGACCGGACGCTGTGGATGAGGTAAGAATCTATAGGAATATGCAATATACAAATTTTCAATGTGACGAAAAACCTGGTTGGGAATACAATTTTATCGTGGCTAAACAGGCTTGTCAGTATGTAGCAGAAAATTCCTCTTATTATATAACTGCTGGAAATAATGATAGTTTTACTTTTTCTGCAACAACTCCCGATAGTGGATGTGAGTGGGTATGGGAATTCGAAAGCAGAGATGTAACTTACCCAGCAACTGGCTGGATTCAATTTCTTAATGACACTACAAGCGTCGATGATCTGGCACCGAATATAACCAAAACAGTAACAGGGCCTCAATCGGGACATTGCCCTCCGGGATTGGGGGATGAGTGCTGGATCACGCAGTCTACTGTTATAAACATTTCTGTTGTGGAGCAGGGTGTGTGCGGTGTTAGCGGTCTTGATTTCTGCAGGATCACCTATACTGTTGACGGCGGTGTTCCTCAGCTGGAGGTTTACGCGGATTTAGACGGGGAAACTTCCTGGAATTACTCTATGTCTTTCGCTGAGGATTCAGTTCACGTTCTGAATGTAACCTGTGCTGACATTGCAGGCAACAAGGTGGAGGATATCGAAACGTTTAAAGTAGATTCAACCTCACCAAACACAACAAAAACGTATGGAGACCCGCACTATCCTCCTGGAATAAACAGTGGCGCACCTTATCCACACTGGATAACTACCTCGACACCGATAACATTAACACCTGTGGATGGTGGAAATATCTGTCATATTGATAACGTTACAACATATTACAGGAATTTCATAGTCAGGGGTCCGGGTGAACTGGCATGCTGGAATTCTACATACTGTCATCCAGAGTGGTATGGAGATCCAGATGTACCTTTCATAGTTTACAAAGGACCCTTCTATAAGGAAAATGAGTCCTGTCACGTAATTGAGTACTACAGTGTGGATGGACTAGGAAACACTGAAGAAATCAAATGGCAATGCGTCTTTGTGGATGATACTCCGCCAAACGGAACAAAAGAAGTCGGCGATCCAAAAGTACCTTGCGATCCTGGAGATCCAAGTAATTGCACGTATTGGGTGAGAGATCACGTTACGGAGATAAACTTAACCTGTGAAGATCAGGATCCACATCCAGTAGATCATGAAGAGGTTTGTTACAAGGTTTCTTTAGATGGCTCAGATGTAACCAATCAATACTGTACTGAACCTTTGGAAGCTGGTTGGTGCTGTGTAGATTCGCCGAAAACAATAATTTTTGAGGAAGATTCTGTGCACGATTTAGAGTTCTATTGTAGAGACGCTCTAGGTAACGCAGGTGAGATAGATGGACCAGAATATTTCAGGGTTGATTCTCAGCCCCCGATAATTAATAAGACAATAGAGGGTCCACAGGTCGGAGATTGTCCACCAGAAGAAGAACAGGATTGCTGGATAAAGGACTGGGAATATGAGAATGGTACAACAATACATATAGAGGCATATGATAACGAGACTTACGTATGCGCAGTTGATAATGTTACATGTGATTGGTGGTATTACTTAAATGACACATATATGGGCGGTGAAAGTGAATTAACACCACCATTTGACATCAAGTTTTATGAAGACTGTGAACATAAATTACATATAAAATGCTGCGATGCACTGGACAACTGTTACGAAGACAATGAGACATTCATAGTTGACTCAACTCCACCAGAAACAACAAAGACATATGGAGAGCCTCAAAAAGTTGATTCTGTCTGTGTGGACTATTGCGAGACCCAATGTAGTATGCTCATTACTAACCTTAATTCCGGTTATGAGCAATGTGTGGAAGACTGTAAACACAGTCTTTGCACTTGGTGGATAACAAGCAATACACCAGTAAATCTAACCGCAGAAGATGAAAAGGTCGGTGTTGACAAGATCTACTGGAGAAACCTGTACTTCCCAGAAAACCACGAAATTTGCGACTTAAGTAATAATATGGTCGTGCCAGTTGGGGCTGAGTTATCGCGGACTATAGTGCCAAATTTTTGCCATCCTGAGCATTATTCAGGGTTAGTGGTGAATTATTCAAAGTTAGGATGGAATGAATATAATGGGTCTTTCTACAAAGAACCAGAGTCATGTCATGTCATTGAATACTATAGTGTTGACAAGCTGGGGAATGAAGAAATAATGAAATGGCAGTGTGTATTCGTTGATAATACCCCGCCCAACGGAACAGAGCTTGTTGGTGATCCAAGTATCTTTGTAGGGGAAGCAGGGCTGGATTGGTGGGTCAGCCAGGATACCTCTATAATTGTTGATTGTATAGATCAGGAGCCTCATCCTGTAGAGCAGGAGACTGTGTGCTTCAGGGTTTCTTATGACGAGGATCCTGACGGTTATGTTACAGACGAATACTGTGAATATCACAATGGGAGTATGGCCGGGGATGACTACTGCTGTATCTACGTAGGAGATGAACCCTTTGAATTCCATTTCATGGAGGATTCAGTACATGACCTGGAATTCTATTGCATGGATCATCTTGGAAACAAGGAGGAGGGAGATTTTCTGGAATACTTTAAGGTTGATACGGAGGCACCGAATACCACAAAGACTTATGTAGGGCCTCATTATGTAGATGAGAATGGTACCGAGTGGATTGACGGCGTAACAGAGGTTGAGTTGACTGCAGTTGACGGTGGAGAGATCTGTGCTGTTGGTGTTAACCAGACATACTGGAAGAATATCCTTCTGGATGATCCTAAAGATTGGCATTTCTGTTATGAAAACTGCACATTATGGGCTCCAAATCCCACTGGAGGATTTAATGTGTACGAGGGCAGATTCAATAAGACAGAGGAGAGCTGCCATATCATTGAGTATTATTCAGTAGATGACCTGGGGAATCAAGAGGACATCAAATGGCAGTGCGTTTTCGTCGACAAGACACCCCCAAAGATCCATAAGGATTACCATGGACCCTACTTTGAGGAGAATGGTGTTGAGTGGATCAGTTCAGAGACAAATATATCACTATACGCGTATGATTCAGAACCGCATCCATCCGGTCTCAAGGAATTTTCATATCGCATAACCCTGGTAGGTGATGGCAACTGTACGAACGACAGCATCTGCCAGGAAGCAGAGGGCTCAGGAGGCTGGACAACGGTGTATACAAACGTAACCGAAGCGAAAATTAATGAGCAGTCATGCCACCTGATTGAAATCAAGGCAATCGACAATGTGGACAAGGAATCCCTGCATAAACAGTGCGTTTTCGTTGATAACACGCCACCAACACCGAAAAAGACTGTCGGTGATCCGAAGACGGAATGGGACGGTCAGGGTGCAGACTACTATGAAATAGCAGACTTGTGTTGGAACGGCCAAGTAGATGAGATAGAGTGCTGGAAAGTGACCACAATGACCCCAATAGAGCTGGAGTGTAACGATCCAGAACCTCACCCAGTAGATCATGAGACAGTATGTTATAGTGTTGAAGTGGACGCAGTAGATGTGACGGAAGACTATTGCGCCAACGTAACAGGAGGAACATATAATGAAACTACCGGTTATTGTTGTATGAATCATACCATAGATAAATTCTACTTCACGGAAGAGACAGAACATAACCTAGAGTATTACTGTGTAGACGCTCTTGGAAATATAGGACCAGTAGATGAAGAGAAGTTCAAAGTTGAGGGAATTTCATTCAATATAACCATAAACAAGAAGTGGAATCTGATTTCAGTGCCCTTTGTGATGTTGGATGATTCTATAGATGAAGTGTTTAATGATACTGCCGAGGACATAATATCTGTATGGACATATGATGCAGGAGCAGACGAGTGGTATGTATACACGCCAGGACCTGGTGCGGACACTCTAAGTGAGATGAAACCTGGTTGGGGCTATTGGGTGCTAGCGAAGAACGACACTATGTTACTGATAGGGGGAAGTTTGTTTAGTCCTGCAACTACACCACCATCTAAGGGACTTGTAGCGGGTTGGAACCTGATAGGACACTATGGAAACGAGGATGAATGGGGTAATCCGCTATATAGTTATAACGGACCGAACTTGGGCGGAGACGGAAGACCTGTCTATTGTTCGTTGTATTCCCTTTTAAATACTTTTGTTGGCTATCCCAAGTGGAGTGCGCTAGTGACTTACTGGGAACCAGACAATCCAAACCAGTGGAAATATTTAAACAGTGGCAATTACATGAATCCTGGGGCAGGATACTGGATAGAGATGGATGAAGAAGACATATACACCTTTTCAACAGAATGCTGGACTTGGACATAAAGTAATCCAATCCCCTTCTTCCTTTTATTTTTTTATCAAGTTAAAATATACTCATGAATGTGGGATCATTTAACAACTTATATACTTTAGATCCTAACTAAACTAACAATATGTATCTTGAGGGTAATACGAATGTATAATATACGGATTATAGGGGGATTGTTTGTTTTAATTTTGCTTTGTGGTATTGTTGTTGCTGTGCCGGAAGTACCGCATCAGTTTTATGGAGATGTTAACTTTGTAAATGTGCCTGCACCGGATGGTTCTTTGGTAGAGGCTAAAATTGATGGCACGACTGTAGCAACAATTACTACTTCTGATGGCAAATACGGTTATGACCAGGTATTTTATGTTGAGGATCCTGACCCTACTGAACAGAATGAAGGAGATACAATTCATTTCTATGTTAGGGGATATGATACAGGTCAAACGGAAGGTTTTACGAGTGGAATGAGTACGGGATTGAATTTGACAGTTAATATAAGTCTCAAGTGTGGGGATGGTACGGATTACGGGAAATGTTCCTCTAATAAGCCCAAGTATTGCGATGACGGCGATTTAGTCAATAACTGTCAGAAGTGTGGATGTCCTGCTGGAAAAGAATGTAGAGGTGATGGAACATGTTATGCTCCCTCCTCTGGAGGAGGACCTAGTGGTGGAGGATCTAGTGGTTCTTCTGGCGGTGGAGGTGGTGGTTTTGTTGGTAGTACAGGTGAATCCTGCTTCGATGGTATAAAGAATCAGGGTGAGGAAGGCATTGATTGTGGTGGACCTTGTCAGCCTTGCCCTTCCTGTGATGATGGTGTGCAGAACCAAGGGGAAACAGGAGTTGACTGTGGAGGCCCCTGTCCTCCTTGTACGACTACGACTACTATGACTACGACAACAACGACAATTGCACCCACTACAACCGCTGCTCCAGTTACAACAACTACTGCTAGAGAAACAACGACAACGACAATAGTGCCACCATCTGCTATAGGTCGTGTAATATCTGCTGCAGGAGGCCCAGTAGTGATAGTAGTGTTGTTATTCCTGCTGTTATTCGTTGCCTACTACCTGAAGAGGGGAAAGAAATAAATCAAACCTCTTTCCTGAACGAATCTCGGCATATTTTCCCTAGGAGAATTCCATATCTTTCTCCTTTTTTCATTTTAGATGAAAAATGTCCGATATAATGCACTGCTTTTTAAATACTGTTTCTAATATATATACCGATATCAATTTCATTGGAAGGTTCAAAAACGAGGTGGTTGGTAAAATGAAAACTAAACATCTAATAGCTATTAGTCTCTTTATCTTATTCTCAGTCCCTGTTGCAATAGCAGCACTTGAAATACCCTACGACTCCGGACCCTATTCCAACGGGGTACGGCTCAGCAAAACCCTCAACTACAGTGCGCGTGTTCGCTTCACTCCTACATCAGAGGTAATCGGTCAAAAACTCCAGCAGGTCAAGATATACTGGTGCGATAAATGTACCGATAAAGCAGGTAAATTCTCCATTCTAATATACGACTGCAACGACACCTATGAGGGAAGTAAAACCTGGTTTAACTCCACGGCCACGAACCAGCTTGGCGTGTATCAATCAATAGACGTCTCAGCCCTTAACTTTGTAGTAACTCAAGACTTCTGCGTTGAAGTCCGAGCACAGGAAGACACTGAACTATTCATATTCTATGGGGGAGACAACTCCAGCATAGACAGATCATACCACTATGGATATCCTAATGCTTCATGGCATTCCTTTGTTGAGCTACAATCGTATGTCTCTTCATTAAGGGAGCTCGCAATCAGGGCGGTTGTCTCAACACCTATAGTCACAACAACCACATTACCTCCTGGTCCTCCCGGCGATGGAGGCGGAGGCGGAGGTGGTGGCGACCGTCGAAACCGTTCAACCTGTTATGACGGAATCAGAAACTGCCATCACGGTTCATGTGAAAGTGGCATAGACTGCGGAGGACCCTGCCTGCCCTGCCCGACCTGCTCCGACGGAATCCAGAACCAAGGAGAGGAAGGAATAGACTGCGGAGGTCCCTGCCCACCATGCCCAACAACCACAACAACAACCACAATGGCACCGACTACAACACTGCCTCCATGCCCAGACGGATGTCAGTGTTTAACCGAAGCAGAGGCAAAAGCCAGATTCCCCAGCTATGAAAAATGCATCGAGGATGTCTGTGGCTACGAGTCTACACCCATCACAGCAGAGGTACCGATGTACTGTTTCAGAGAGGTTACAACCACAACTACAACAATAGAACCTCCTCCAGTAACAGGACGTGTGGTCGCATTCCCTACAGAGGCTACAATTACAATATTTATCTTATTCCTCCTCCTCCTATTCTTCTTCTATTGGAGAAGGAAAAAAGGGGGAAAGGGGGTGTAAAAATGAAAAAACCAAATATCTTACTCGGATTATTAACTGCTCTGCTCTTTACGGCAGTCGCCACAGCAGATAATGGTGATGGCTTGACATGTTGTGATTGGGATAATGTCTTAGGCTGCACAGGACCCTGTCTAAACACCAGCGAGTATTGCGTACAGGTAGGTTTCGATCATACCTTAGGCACGCCAATCTGCGATTGTCGTCCAGAGGGCGCCTGTAGATGGATTGGTGACGATACCACATGCTCAGGCACCTGCGAAGACCCGGAATATATCTGCAACCTAACATACGTTGCCCAACAGAACTCCGACTACTGTGAGTGTCTGCCAACAACAACCACAACAACAACAACCTCAAGCACAACAACCTCAAGCACAACAACCACACTACCTGAAACCTGCAACGACTGCTGCAAACAGTATGGCTATCCAAGTGGCGGCTATTGTGCCAGTCTATGTCCCGAGGGAACAACGGAGGAGGGACCTGAATGTGGTACGTTTTGCATACCAGTGGGCAGTTTACCCACAGAGG
>Ga0209636_10006785_pt1 | contig 11693 bp, 10 predicted proteins | sample DeeMarSWOR152_54_FD_187464 | JGI IMG/M metagenome (GOLD analysis project Ga0209636, IMG submission 187464) | Marine sediment microbial communities from White Oak River estuary, North Carolina - WOR-1-52-54 (SPAdes) (version 2) | ecosystem: Environmental > Aquatic > Marine > Intertidal zone >... | reverse complement strand
TTATTTGATTTAAAAGATTTTGAATAAAACTTAAGAATGATAAAAGAAGATTTTGCTGCTCAGGCATAGGCCCGTTCAAAAGGATTCTCCAGTACTGCATTAAAAATTAGATACTTTCCAATAAGAGTTCATCCGCTTCTTCATCATATTCAATTACTTCTCTTTCAAGCCTATGTAAAACTCCTTCCAGCATTGAAGCAACAGTATCAATTGACATTAGAGTCCTGGGGTCTGCCCTTATACTATTGAGATTGTCAATTGCCCTTTTAATGTCTCTTTTGATTTCCTTTAACATCCCAATTTCTCCTTTATAGTAAAAAAACCTAATTTTCATAAGGTAATTAAAAGAGATTAGAGAAATTGTGGGGTATATAAAGCCGCTTTAAGCGAGTTCCATAAGCCTGAGCCGACCACACTGTATTATGCAAAGTTTGACTTGAATATAGTCTCTGCAACCTAATTACTGACTATTATAGATTATCACCGAGATCTATAAATAAGAGAATTATCTATTTCAAAAGTAATAGATAAATTTATTGAGTTATTACATCAATACATCATCTCAATTGTTTTAGAACTAAAATTCAATCATGTCAAAGCTAGTCAGAGTCGTCCTACGCCGGGAACCTGGTGCATTAATAAGATGCCATGCCGTATATTGTTCCGCATAAAGAGTGCCAGCAGACATTCCGTCAATTGGGACTATAACCTGGAAACCTCGCATGGCAGCACCAGTTGCGGTGTGTAATACTGCTCCTTCAGCCGTCGTACCAGTAATTATTACCGATCTAATACCCTTTTCACGCAGAATACTCTCCAGCTCAGTATTATAAAATTTGTCGACACTTGATTTAATTATCGGTTCATTCCCGAGAGGTGCTACATCAGGCAAAATAGTTTCTGGTGTACCACCGCTTGTAAGGCTATATACAACAGCTACACCCTCACTTCTGGCCTTTTCTAAAAAGTTTTTAATCTTAGAAACAGACGCAACACATCTTGGCCTCCTTTCAGAATTGCATGTTCTTTGCTCAATATCTAATATTAAAAAAGCCGTTTCCTTTGGATCAATCTTAACAGATTTCAATTCAACATTTGATGGTGCTTTAACTTCATCCCATAGGTCCATTATTGTTTTGTTGTTAGCATGTATTGGATAGTTGATAACTGGAAAAAAAATCATAATAGAAACCATTGATATTAAAACTAATAAATACCTTTTCTTAATGTTTCCTAACATCTATTTTGCATCCGTTTAAATACTTTTAGTTATTCATCAAAACAAATCACTTTTAAGATATTTGATTAGCCATTTTATCCTCATTTACTATTTGTAGCAATAGAGAATATACTGAAAATCAAGATTTCAAAGATTTTATTACATCGTATAATGATATTCTACTGGTTGTACAAGGTTAAAATACAGGGGGTTACTCTCCACCATGCTCCATCGGGGGGATCACACCGAGTTGCTGCAACAGGCCAAGGTCGTCGGCACTCCTCCAACTTTCCACAACCTTACCATCAGCAATACGGTTAATATTGATTCCCATCTGTGTCACTTGCTTTCCTGTTGGAGGGATTTCCGGTAATTTACCCTTTTGCGTTCCACGAAATGTCCAGCGTACTACTACCTTATCTCCTTCAGCAATCATGTCCTCGATGGTGATTTTGAAGTCAGGAAAGGCGGTGCGCACCATAATAACCCATTGTTTGTATCCTTCACGGTCGCTAACGTGGGGATTGAAAGGATCATGATTGACAAAGTTTGTGGCCCAAATCTCGTCGAATAATGCCATATTTCCTTGATTCCAAAACTCCTCAACAGCCCGGCGTGTCTTGGCTTTGTTCTCTTCTATTGACATTTTTTCCTCCTATTGATATTTGGTTTTGTTACTACACAAGGATGTAAAAATAAAACTTAATTGCATTATATCTGTAAGTTAATATTATTGCAATAATATTAACTTGGTAAGTTATTAATTGGCATAACTGTAATCTGTTTGGAAAATGATTTTTCTGTGAGGTATTTTATCAGGAGTTGTACATCACGCATAAATCCTCTAATACAATTAATGCTCTCATCCACTAGAGGCTACAAACTAATGAGTAAATATCACATGATAATAATTGATAGATTGTTTTAGTTTTGTCAAGGAGATAAAAAGATAAATTATATTTTCAGATTAATAGGAATACAACGCAAGATACGTTTTTTAAACAAAAACGAAAAAAAGAATTTTGGCCATCCAAACATCTTTCAAATATCTGATGTTTCTCTATACCATTTTATATTGTGACCAAACTATGTCAATAAACATTATAATATATAAACATATATTAATGCTTAGAATATACTTGACTATATTCAGAATCTAGTGAGCTTCGGCTCATGGGGGTTCAAGTCCCACTTCGGGCAAAAGATAACTACCTGCCTCTGCTGTTTCGAACAGTTTCGGTTGCTCGCCCATGCTGCTCTTCTTCTAAAGGGTTATTTGGGTGAGTATGACATGAATGTTTTCTCGATAAAAGTACTTCTAGCAGATCGATGAGCTTTCGTAATACTTGAGGGGTTGCTCGCGAGCCCTGTCCTTCGGCGTTCGATCTAACCAGGCCTATCGGATGATCCGTCCAAGATGAGAGAAGATCTGTATACGAATCGTCAGGAGGCACGACACGCCAAAGAAACTCTTGAGCCTGAAGTTTTCGAGCTATGTCTCTTAGACTCTTTCCTGCTAAGGGATGTGGAAAAAGATTAGACGAGAGGTTGAGAGGAAGTCAACAGTTTGATTATTGCTATTTTTTAAAGTTCTTCTTTTTACATGAATGTATTGTGTTAGTCAAGACAGTAGAAATAGTACGTTTGAACTCAGTTCGGGTGAGAGATGCACACATACCTGAGTGCCTTGCCTTATAGCAAGAATGGATGTCTGAAGAGGGAATTGGGCTAGAGTATGATGAGTTATAGTCAGCCTTTAACAGCTCCAAAAGTTAATCCCCTTACCAGATACTTTTGTGTAAACAATGCAAACACGAACATTGGAAGAATAATAACCGTGGATACAGCTGACATTGGCCCCCAGTTAATGCCTTTATCAGAAATGTACCCTGATATTAAAATAGGGAGGGTTTTTGCACTTACTGATACAACACTCGAGGCAATAAGGAATTCATTCCAGGATAGTATTGCTGTCATGATAGCTGCCGTCGCAATTCCAGGTAAAGAAACGGGAAAAACAATTCTTATGAATCTCATCCAAGGCCCGCACCCATCAATCATCCCTGACTCCTCTAATTCTTTTGGAATATCATCATAAAAACCTAACATAAGCCAAACAACAAAGGGTATTCCAATACTCACATGTGCAATTATTATTGCAAATAGTGTATCAAGGAGCTTGAAATTCCTCATCAGAATGAAATAGGGAACTACCATGACTACTTTTGGATAAAAGCGAACAAGGAGTATTCCGAATACCGCAAAACTAAAAATGCGAAAAGCTCTTCTCAGGTGTGAAAAACTATAGGCCGCCAAGGCCCCTATAAATACAGATATAAATACTACAGCGAAAGTGACAATTATTGAATTTAGAAGATAATTACTAATTTTGCTCCCCCTACTAAATGCATTCTGGTAATACTCAGTGGTGATCTCGGTAGGTATTAATTTTGGGGGGATTGTGCGAAAATCTCGTTCGAGCTTTATACTGTTTAAGAAAAGATAAAAAAACGGTATTAACACTGAACACAGTGCGATCAAAATTATCACAATTTTTAGAACTTTAAAAAAATCGATACGGAATTTTTTCACGATTATATCCCCCAAAGTCTCTTTTTTACTCGATTTTGCCACCTCATAATTGAAAATGCTATTGCGAGTGTACATATGGATAGGAGCCATGAAGCTGCCGAAGCATAGCTGATATTAAAATACCGCAATGCCTGCCAGTATATGAAAAGGGTTATCACATTGGTTGAAAACCCTGGACCCCCGAAGGTAGTAGTATAGATTGCATCTATCACCAGAAGAGTATCCACCAATCGAAATAGGAGTACTATAAAGGCGACTGGAAAAATATATGGGATAATGATATATCTCAATATTTTCATTCTCCCTGCACCGTCTACCCTCGCTGCATCGTAGAGTTCATCTGGTATCATTGAAAGCCCAGCTAGAAATACAACCACCGCAAAGGGGGTCCATTGCCATATATCGATAATGATGACAGAAACTAGTGCTAAATTAGGAATACCAAGCCAATTCGGACCTTGTATCCCTAAATAACCTATTAGTTGATTTATTAATCCTGATTGGGAGTTTAACATCATCCGCCAGATAGTACCATTTGCAACCGGAGCTATTACCATTGGAAGAATGAGTATTGTTCTTGACAATCTCAGAAAGAAGGTCTCTCCTACCGTAAAATATGCAAGGATAAAACCAAACAATATCTCAAATGTAGTTGCAGCGATACAGAAAAGCATGCTAATCTTAAATGCATTCACAAATATTGGATCTTTAAACGCTTTTATATAATTTTGAAATCCAACAAATTCCTGGGGTACTAAAGATTCGGCCAATGTCCAGTGTCGAAAACTCATACTCAGAGAGTAAAGCAATGGATACGCTTGGGCGATAAGGATGATTAATATCGCTGGTAAGAGAAAAAGTAATAGTACTTTTTTCTCTAGTAATTTTTTCTTTATTACCATAGTAATCCTTTTAGATTGAGATAATACAGAAAGAGGGCATAGATGCCCTCTTTCAATCCTCTAAAGATTACTTATTATTCTACCTGACCTGTTATAATGGCATTTTCAGAAAGTGCTTCTGGAACAGGAAGTGTTGCCCATTTTTCATTTATTTTATCAACTGCTTCTCGAGCATTGAGCTTTCCAAGACCAAACTCACCTAAAACACTAGCAAAATAGTCTTGTGATTCGCCTGAAAGAGGTGGGTTAACAGCACGAGTCAAATTATATGACTGTGCTGGAAAATAGTGTGAATACTTCTTAGCCAATTCGGGGTTCTTGTAGGTAGACTCAAAAACAGGACCAATGCCATAGGTTTTGAAGAAATGGACGTCATTTTTTTCATTGATATATGCCATGGCCCATTTCCAGGCAGCATCGGGATTTTTTGAATATTTGGAAATATAGATCTGCCATAAACTCAACCAGGGTCTACCCGGTGTAGGGCTTTTCCCAAGAGACCATTTACCTACAACTCTTGATTTTTCGGGATTATCGGCAGCGGCAACGATAAAGCTTGGCCAGCAGATAATACTCAGTGCCTTTCCATCAAGAAAGCGTGCATTGGCATCATCTATACTTAAGCCCATAAAATCACCTGCCATATATTTCAACAGTTCTTTATCGGTATTCAAAACCTCAATTGCCTTATTCCTCTCTAACTGATATTTTCCATCTTTCGTGATGAAATATCCATCATATTTATCGAAGAATAAAGCTGGGGCTTGCTCTGGAGCACCACCGGAAAATACAATTGTATCCATCCCATGGGAATCAGCAACAGCTTTCATTCGAGGTAACATCGCCATAAATTGGTCCCAGGTTGCTGGCCATGATAGCCCTGCTTCATCAAACAGGTCTTTCCGGTAGAGCATTCCATAGGCATCAGGGCCATAAGGGAGCCCTATTTGGTGTCCCTTGAAATGTTCGCATTTTTCCATAAATCCAGACAAAAGCCCCTTTCCAAACCCACTCTCTTTTATATAATCATCTAGAGAGATAAAGTGGGAATACACATCTGCAAGATAGTAGCTTCCTGACATGATGTCATATTTGCCAGTTCCTGTTAACAGATCCGTCGTATTATTCTGTCTTAACGTAGCCCATGGAAAGGCTGCAATTGTTAACTGAATCCCTGTCTCTTTTTCAAATTGTGGTTTAATCTCCTCTGCAGCCTTATCATAAGTCCCCGCTGCCATAAGAGAGAAGGTTACCGCAACCGGGGCTTCCTCTTTTTTTCCACCTGCATACACAGAAACCGGAATAATTAATGTCATTACAACGAGAATCAACCATATCTTCTTCATTTTTTTCCTCCTTACATTTTAATTAAATAAGTTTTTGTGTTTATTACCTTATTTGCCTCCTTTCCCCTGTCTCCAAGGATAATTTTTCTTCTTCTAACAGCTTTAAAACTACCAAAGCTTGATCGATATTAGCCTCTTCAACAGGTTCATTATTCTCAATGCAATCAAGAAAATGTATTATTTCTTACTCGTATACATCCTTGTACCCCTCAACACCGATGTTCTCTATTTTATTCTTCGAGATAAGAGGGGAACTCTCATCCTCCTTTGAAGTAGATTCAACGTTCCCCTCTATTATCCAGGGATTTCATAATCTTCTCCTCATCTTTCAACAACAACATGCAGTTGAGTAAAGCACGGGGCAGGTGAAAGAAGCCCTTCATAGCACCTTTGAGTGTCTGCGAAACTGAACCATCCCTACGTAAATAGCCGAACCACTCCCCATATTGAAGATCCGGAAAATATTTGAAAGACCAGTTATGCATTTTCTTGTACCATTCAAAGAGTTTTTCATCATATGTGGTCTTGTAAGCTAAAAGAAGGGCATAGAGCGACTCACTGTGGACCCAAAAGATTTTTTCATCCCAATCCTGATCTTCACCCCAGTCCTCGTCGTGATGTCCTGGAGGTTTGCCATCATAATCTATAAAGTTGAACATTCCCCCGTAGGTTTTATCCCAGCCAATTTCCATTGTCCATTCCATTATCTCACAAGCGCGTTGTATTATTTTTTGGTCTTTTAAGTATATACCTTCCCTAAGACAAAACCAACAAGATTCCATACAATGCCCAGGCGTAATGGAGCGCCCCTCTGGTTCAGAAAATGCAATACTCCCGACCTTCTGCGTCCTTTCAAACATCGCTCTCTGTTCATCCTTTGCATAGAGATAGAGTTCCTCATTCACCCAGCTCTGTATCAAATCCGTGTAACGAGGATCATCCTTTACCTCTCTCAATTCCTGAGTCGTATTTATCAGAATCATTGGTGTAGCATGCTCCATATACATGCTATTCTTTATATATGCATATTTATCGATCTCATCTTCTCTAATGCGTTTGATAATATCCCAGAATGTTTTTTCTGCGATGTGCAAATACTCGTCATCACCGGATGCTTTTGCAAACTCAGCCATGGCCAGTACAATGAAACTTTCTGAAAAGATTTGCCATGGTCGCGCATATATTGGCTTTCCCTCTCTTGTTACCTTATAGTAAGCCCAGCCCTCACTATAAAAGGCGTATTTTTTCAAGAAATCTACACCTAAACGGGAGGCCTCGAGCCAGTCCGTCCTCTGCTCCACTGCGTTGTGTAGTTTGGCAAACATGTAAGCCTCTCTCGCCTGGGGCCATATATATTTACAGTAACCATGGGGGGTACCGTCTTGTTCAAGTATTGTGAGGTAGCCTCCATATTGATGATCGAGAGAATGTTCCATCCAGAATGGTACACAATCATCCAGAAGCTCACTTCTATAAAATTCATATAGCTTTGCAAAGTTACTCAGATCGAATCTTCTATTCATTCACTTGCCCCTTTCAGCTCCCCAATGTTTTTCTTTATCTTTTGTATTGCTTCAACAATGGAATCCATATCCTCCCTTTCCCCTAATAATACATTCTGTGTAAGCCAAACCGCTTCCTCATAACAGGCTTTTTCTGCTACAGGGCATTTTTCTTTGAAGTTACTAAAATCAATACCCTTCGCATAATGCTGACATTCAATAGGACAATTATATGGAAAAAACTCTTTATTCAGGAACATCGGGTTGCTATAGATTGGAAAATCGTACCCCGTGGTAGCCGGTATTCCTTCTGCAGCTAGGGCCCTGACAAAGTCGTTGCGGTGTACTCCTTCAAACTCAACAGGATCATATCTGAAAATAAATAGATGATAGCTACACTTTGTTATTCTTTTATCGACTTTAACGGGACTTATACCTCTAATTTGCTGTAAACACTGAGTGAGATACTTTGCGTTTTTCATCCTTTTGTTATTTAACCTTTCAAGCCGTTCGAGCTGAACAAGCAGAATCGCAGCCTGAAACTCCGTCATTCTAAAGTTCCAGCCCAGCCTGTGAATTTCGTACCATGGGCGGCCCTTCACGCGTCCGTAGTGATGTAAGGAGAAACACAACTCGTATAGCTCCTCGATACTCGTTATCACAATACCGCCCTCACCAGCCGTCATATTTTTTGACTGTTGAAAGCTGAACATCCCCAAATCTCCCATGCTCCCAGCCATATTTTCACCACTCCACTCAACACCATGGGCATGGGCAGCATCCTCGATTACTTTAAGATCATGTTTTTTTGCTATCTCACCCAATTTCTCCATATCGGCGAGATTTCCACCAAAATGAACGGGTATTATTGCCTTCGTGTTAACAGTAATCGCTTCCTCTATCTTGTCGGCATTTATGTTGTAGGTTTCTTGATCGATGTCTACAAACACGGGCACAGCATTGTTATGTAGAATGCAAGTAGCGGAGGCAATAAAAGTATAGGGGGGCACGATAACTTCGTCTCCTGGTCCGATTCCAATTGCTTTCACGGCAATATCAAGTGCACCAAGCCCCGTAGAAGTCGCCACACCGTACCGTACTCCATGGTAGGCGGAAAACTTCTCTTCGAAAGCCTCTACCCTTGAGAAACCAACGATTTGAGCATCACTTCCCAGTTCATCAACACTGTATGCCCCCCTCCACCACTTACCAGACTGCACCACTTCTTTCATTGCATTAATTTCATTCTCATCGTGAATCGGCCACTCTGGAAATGGCTTGATTCTAACGGGTCTCCCACCTAGAAAAGCGAGTTTATCTGACTTGTTCATCGTTATTCTCCTTCATCTTCAAAAGAGAAAATTCGCTCCGCATTTTTATACATCACCATTTCTTTTTCATCGGTAGTGAGCTCTGCATCATCCATAATTCCCATTGCGCAAGCTGGTTCAACGAGCGGTAAATCGGTACCGAACATCACCTTATCCGCACCAAGTTCTTTTACCGCCACCTCTACCCTCTGAGTGTTCCACCCAGTGGGTGAATCGGCATCCTGTCGTCCACCGCTTATTTCAACGAACAGATTCTCTATGCCTTTAGCCGCTTTTATTCCACGCCGGCTGTTGCCTCCCATGTGTCCCATGATAATTGGTATGGAGTACCGAGGAGCTATGCGAGCAAGCCTCTCAGGTGCACTTACCTGATCCCCTAAAAACTCGGAGACAAACGAATGGGCAAGGACCGGCAACTTCGCTCGCTCACAAGACTCAAAAATAGATTTATACAGCTCGCTATCAACCGGGACACCGTGCCATGCTGGATGGATCTTTACACCTACAAACCCTTTCACTTCTGCATAGTGCTTAATTTCTTTAATAGATTCTTCCTGATAATTGGGATTCACTACAATATATCCGTATAACCGTCTCGGGTATTTCTCAATTGCCTTCATTACCTCGTAGTTTGCATTGTTCAATTCGTAAAAAATCCCGCGAAAGTTCGACATGATGCATTTGTCTATACCGTAAATATTCATATATTTAACGATATCATCTTCTCTTTCAACCCTGATCGGGAAGAAGGTATATCCGTAATGGGCATGTACATCAATAATCATTCTGTGCTCCTTTTACCGATTCAAAATTTTCTGTATATTTTTTCCTAAAATATTTTCCTTGTCTTCCTCGCTGATGACTGCATATCTGATGCTATTCAATGCCACTGATGGCGTGTTAAACGGTATACCGGTCCCAAATATCAAGCGATCGCTCTTTAAATGTTCGACGAGGTAGCGTATGCCTTCAAAGGTGTCTAGTGTAGAAAGCTCCAAGTAGAGATTCGGTGTTGATTGTACTGCAAGAATTGCCTCCGCCATATTTGCATATCCAACGCCAGACGCTATTAGCTTTGTTGCAGGATATGCATCGGCAAAGGCTTTAATATCGACAAACGTGAACCCTGCTTCTAAAAAAATTGGTAGTTTCAATTCGTTCGCCTTTTCCATAACCCTCTGTAGTACGAGTGATCGAAGCCCAGAACTCCAGCCTCGCCCGAAGGTAACTTCCGTAAAAAACAATCTGATCCCCTCTAAGTTTAACTCTGAAGTTCCCCTTTCTACTTCATCAACAACATTGATAAATCGTGCTACATGGAAACTGAGAAATCCTATGAATCTATCGGGATAATTTTTAACAAGATCGGAAGTTTTTTGATTTCCCTCTTTGAAGTCATAGTACATGCACTCGTAAGATGTAATAATGGCTTTGTCTATACCGATCTTGTCCATATTCTTGAGAATTGATGCAGGATCCATAAGGGTTTTATTCAATCTATCAAAACCGTAAACGACATTTGAATCGATTATCATATCTTTTGTTTACCTCCATTAAGAATTTTATTCAGTGTAAACGTTCTATAAGCAAATGTTCTTGCCATATTCCAGAATAAACAGCTATGAACTACTGCTTAATTTGTTTCGTTCCTTTAAGAAGAGATGTGTTTTGCGTTTCACTAAAGAATCCATACTAGTCCTTCTTTGGATAAATTTTAAACTTAATTCGAGTTTCATATTATTATACCGGTTTAAACTACTTTGTCAATATATGTATTAAATTTTTTGTAAAGTATTTAACATAATAATTAACAATTAATTGACTCGATATATCATCCGTATTACAATATTTGTAATTTAGAGTTATCAGTACGTGGTTCGTAAGGGGGCCTTGGTGAAAGACATTAGGGAAAGACTGTTAAATATCAGAAGAGACGAAAGATTATGTCACATATATCGTGAGATACAGAAAAGTGGACCTATAGCCAAAAGTAAAGTGGGTCTCGACCTTCGCGTTTCAAAACCCACACGTTACTCCCTGTTGAATACCCTTCTTGACGATGGCATCATAGTTGAGTTAAAAAACACCTACAGCAAAGACAAAAGACAGTCGACGGTAGATATTGTAGAAGGACTTTTTTATTCGTTAGGAATCGATATACACCTGAAAGGTGTGGATTTGTTGATTATGGATTTAAAACATAAAATTAAAGCGTACAAACATCTCCCGAACTCAGTCGATGATCAAAAAAATATTTGTCTGGATAGTAGAGAGGACATTCTTGAAAGAATAAAAACCGGAATTATTGATTTATTAATAAATAATAATATTGAAAAGAATCACATAATCTCTATAGGCATAAGTGATTTCGGTATGATAAACAATTCAGAAGGCATATCCATTTATACGCCGCATATTAAAGGGTGGCAGGATGTTCCTATTCGAAGCATAATTAAGCGTATTCTCCCGGTTCCAATATATTTGAATCGAGACGCAAATCTTATGACTATTGCTGAGGTTATTGAACTTCAGCTAAAAAATTTTGATAATCTATTACTAATCTCCGTGAGAAGAGGAGTTGGATTAGGGATTTTCATCAACGGGAAACTATACCAGGGACATAGTGGCAGCGCGGGAGAATGGAGTCATACGAAAATTGTGTCAAATGGCGAGAAATGTACATGCGGGAAAAAGGGGTGTCTTGATACGGTACTTGGATACGGTACACTCATGAAAATTGCAAAAACTGTTTATAATGATCGAGAATCAAAAATTCACCGATTAGTCGGGGAGAACGAAGT
>Ga0209636_10006784_pt1 | contig 11696 bp, 8 predicted proteins | sample DeeMarSWOR152_54_FD_187464 | JGI IMG/M metagenome (GOLD analysis project Ga0209636, IMG submission 187464) | Marine sediment microbial communities from White Oak River estuary, North Carolina - WOR-1-52-54 (SPAdes) (version 2) | ecosystem: Environmental > Aquatic > Marine > Intertidal zone >... | reverse complement strand
GAACCTATCAGCAGTGGGAGAGATAACCTGCATACGATGAAGACAGTCTTTGGTATCTACGAAGCTTCTCGAAGAGGGGAAATGGTTGATTTGAATGAATTATGATGCTATTATAGCTTGGCTAATATATAGTATAAAAATACTTTAATAATATAATCAAAGGAGGATGAAATGGTTATCAGTATAAAAGAAAAGAAATGGACACGTGAAAACATTATGGAACTTACCCGGGAAGAGATATTGGAGCTCTGGAAGCAGTGCCCGGCAGTGGAAATGACCGAGCTGGTCGGCGAGTTCGATGGCCTGATACCCAACCCCGGAGATGAAGAAAGGCAGAGACGTACCGCAGAGATCATGTACAACGAAAACTCGCCGCAGGGCTACTGGTTGGGCAAAGCCTACTGGCCTCTCAGCAAGATGAAAGGAGATGGCTATAACCGCTATCGCCGACCGGGCGGTAGGATCGAGCGCTATATGCGCTTTGCTACCGAGATGGGGACGTCTCTCATCGACGGCAAACCTTCCCTCATGATGTACTACGGCGCATATCATCTCCGGCTTCTTCCTGAGGGCATGGAAAACACGCTGATAGATGAGATACGCAAGTTGGCGGATGGAATCTATCTGGGCATGGGCACAGCTAAGATGCCTGATGGTTCCCGTAGTGAACCAGGTCATTTTGTACTGGTAGGGCCAGTCGGTGAATATCGTCGCGCAGATAACCCTACCGAAGAACTAAAATAGGCCAGTCACGGTCATTTTATTCGTGTCAGACAACAAAATGTAATCGTACCTTTACGGCTAGTTAGGGGTTTGATACGTCAGAAACAAGAGAGCACATGAAGACCGAAGACATGCTGGCTATCCAGCAGGAGATAGCTAGATATTCTTATACATTTGACAGTGGTGACACCGTAGGATGGGCAAATATATTTACTGAGGACGGCCTCTGGGAGTTCTATGCATCAGATACAGCGCAGCCCTCGGTCCGGCTGGAAGGACATGCATCGCTGCGTAATTTTTGCTCTCAGCGATTCTCAGAACGCCGCGATGGTATCACCAGTTACCACCACCAATCTGGTATCATCTTTGATGAACTTACCTCCAATAGAGCTAGAGTCAGGGTAATGCTTATCATCACAATTCAAGTACCTGATGAGCAACCCCTATTGTATATAACTGGTATCTACCATGACCAATGGGTGAAAACAACTGACGGTTGGAAGATCAAGTATCGAGTTCTCAGGCCGTAGGATAATTCTCATAACTGAATTACGTCGATCGCTACTTATTAGGTTACAATAATTGAGCCAGGCTCATATTCTACCAGCCTTGCATGGTATAGCTATCTAGGGTGAGTGTCTATATCAACATATTGTCACTGGTATCGAAACGCATTTCGATGTTACCCCTATGAAACAAAACCAATCAAATCTATTAAATTCAAGAAGGAGACCAAATGAAAGCAGTATTCATTCCCAGTCCTAAACAGGTTGAGGTCAGAGACATTGCAGAACCGGAACCCATGGATGACCTGGTCGTCGTAAAGATAATGTCATCAGTGATTTGTGGAACCGAGCATATTGTGTATGAAAAGGCACCTCTACCAGACTTAGTAGGTGCCGCGGGGCATGAAGCTGCTGGAATCGTCTGGAAAACAGACAAAGCTAAATATGTAAAGGAAGGTGACAAGGTCTCCATCTATCCCACTACCGCAGAAAACTGTCTGCGTTGCATACCCTGCTGGTCAGGCGAGTGGCAACGCTGTGAAAATAAGACAATTAAAAGAAGCCAGATGGGCACGCATTCTCAGTATATACTTGTCCCAGAGTACATTTGCCTGCCTATTCCAAATAACCTGCCGTTCAGTATTGGGGCGATGATAGATGATTGCATAGGTACTCCTTATCGCGCAATAAAGCGGATGGGGGTTACTGTTAGCGACACAGTCTTTATAACAGGAGCTGGCCCAATTGGTGCAGCCGCTGCTGTGATAGTAAAATTTCTAAATGGACGCACAATAATAGTTGATCCCAACGAATATCGTTTGGAAGAGGCAAGGAGAACCGGTGCCGATTACGTAATCAACCCGAATAAGGATGATGTGGTGGCGCGAGTAAGGGAACTTACGGACAACAAGGGTGCTGATATAGCCATCGACTGCTCAGGGATTGCTGCCGCTCAGATACAATGTCTAGAGGTAGTACGGAGTGGCGGCAGGGTGGCATTTTTAGGTATCAGATCAGAAACAACCCCCATCAATATTCCATTGCATTGCATTCTTAAAGAACTGACAATTATTGGAAGCTGGGCATCAACTCCACAGGAACACATGGAAATCGTTGCGCTACTAAAACGAGGTATGCCAATTGAAAAAATCATCACCCATCAATTTGATATATATGCTGCTCAGGCGGCGTTTAACACATTTTTCGCCGGTGAAGCAGTGAAAGTAGCCATTAACCTTTGGGAAATGGAATGAATCCCTGGGATTGGGCGCTTCAGGGTAGGATGATTAGGAAGGGCTGGCCGGGTCGGAGTATAATAAACAGAAGAACAAATGACTTTGCCATTACCTTTGTTACGATTAGTTACCAATTATTATAGAGTTAAGGAGGCATTACAATGGACTGGGAATCCGGGATTAAAGAAATGAAAAGGCGCCGCCAGGTAGGCGTCTCTATGGGAGGACCAGAAAAAATAGAAAGACACCATAGAAAAGGATACCTCACTGCCAGAGAAAGAATTGAGAAGCTCATTGACCCGGGAACATGGTGGGAAACCGGCCTGTTAGAGCAATACGAGTGGCGCTCCGAGCAGGGTGTGAAGGAGCTGCCTACAGCTATGATTAGAGGCTTTGCCAAAATAGGCGGAAGGACTGTCTCTATTCATGCAGATGACCGTACTATACTGGCGGGCACTGACGAGCAAAAGCCTGCGGGTCATGGTCGCTCAAAGGGAATGGAGACTTTAGTACCACCGGAAATAAGAAGTTACCCAGTAATCGGACTAGGAGACGGAGGGGGCGCCCGTATACAAAATATTATGGGCTCCTATGGTCTGCTGGCACTCACCTACCCAATAAGGAGATTAATGAGCCCCAGACGGTCGCCACACGTTGCCACCATCATGGGCCACTGTTATGGTGCACCAACCTGGGAAGCAGCAGTAGCTGATTTTGTTGTAATGGTTCAAAATGGTACCAGCATGGCCGTTTCCTCACCCAGGGTACTCGAAGTTGCTCTTAATGAAAAGGTCTCCCCCGAAGAACTAGGCGGTTGGGAAGTGCATGCTGAGCAGACCGCCCAAGTCGACGCTTTCACTGAGACCGAAGAGGAGTGCCTGCATATTGTCAGAGATTTCTTGAGCTATATGCCCTCAAACTGCGATGAGGAACCACCAGTGGTGTCTACTAGCGACCCACCTGACAGAAGGTCAGAGAAACTCATGAAGATTGTGCCCGATAAGCGTAATCAAGCATACGACATGCACCTGGTAATCAAAGAAATTGTGGACGACGGCAAGTTCCTGGAATTCAAGCCATACTTCGGCAGGGCTTTGATAACCTGCCTTGCCAGGATGAATAGATGCACGGTGGGCATTATAGCCAGCAATACCATGTACAACGCCGGTGCCACCGGTCCCGAGGAATGCGAAAAGGCTACCGAACATATTGTCCTCTGTGATACCTATAACATACCACTTGTCTTCTTGGTAGATACCCCGGGAAATCTGGTGGGAACAGCCGCCGAAAGGAAGAGGATTCCCACCAAGATAATGGTATGGCTAGAAGCTCTGGCTCTGAGTAGTGTTCCTAAGATAACCATAATAATACGTAAGGCTTACGGCATGGCCATTTCTCACATGTGCGGCACTAACTGCGGCCCTGATTTCATTGCCGCCTGGCCTATTGCTGAGATAAGCTTCATGTCACCGGAGGCGGCAGCAAACGTAGTTTTTTTCAACGAGATACAGAAAGCCAAAGACCCGGAGGCGGAGAGGCAAAAACTTATCAAGCAAATGGAATATGCAGGTGCCCCCTGGGATGCAGCTGCTAAAGGGGTGCTTGACGACTTGATTGACCCCAGGGATACCAGGAAATATATCATTGATTGTCTGGATGTTATAAAGGGTGCCCGCGGTAACTTCCTAAGCAAGCACCGCCTCCAAAACTGGCCAACGGGTTACTGAAGCTGTTTTTAATTACAAAGTCTGCTAGGAAAATAAAAAAGGCTGTGTTAATTAATGCGGGATAGGACCATCCTTTAGCTTTGCTTTCTTGAATAAAATACATCCCGGTCATTCTAATTACACCACGACGTCTCTGGATCAAGGAGTTGCCTTAGTCGCGAATTCAGTTTAAAATAAACATTCTTTACATAGAATTTTATTCGTGAGGAGGAATTCATATGGGTACAGTTGATGACCGGTTGAAGGAATTAATGGAAAAAGAAGGAAAGGTAAAAGCCTTAGGAGGCGTGGAGCGTGTGGAAAAGCAACACAAATCGGGGAAATTAACTGCTCGTGAAAGGCTTGAACTGCTTTTTGACCCTGGCAGCTTTCATGAGCTTGATTTGTTTGTTCAGCATAGAGCTATGCTATTTGGTATGGATAAGGTTGTAGTTCCCGCTGAGGGAGTTATTACCGGATATGGGACGGTAGATGATCGCTCTGTTTGTGCTTATTCTCAGGACTTTACCTCCATGGGAGGGACACTAGGTGAGATGCATGCTAAAAAGATATGCAAGGTAATGGATTTAGCTATGAAATGTGGTGTTCCCATAGTAGGATTGAATGACTCTGGAGGGGCTCGGATTCAGGAAGGTGTCGATGCCCTTTCGGGCTATGGGCAGATATTTTTCCGGAACTCTGCAGCCTCAGGGGTTATTCCCCAAATCTCGGCAATCATGGGCCCTACTGCTGGGGGTGCAGTCTATTCACCTGCTATGACAGATTGGGTATTCATGACAAAAGAGACAAGCTACATGCACATCACTGGCCCGGCAGTCATCAAACAGGTTACCGGAGAAGAGATAACTTCTGAAGAACTGGGCGGAGCTATACCTCACGCCACTAAAAGTGGTGTATGCCATTTTGTCTGCGATAACGATACTCAGGCTATTGAACTCATAAAAAGAATTCTGAGTTACCTTCCTTCAAATAATATGGAAGATCCTCCTCTAATTGAGCCTATCGATGACCCAAACCGTAGTGATCCCACTCTTGACACCATAATACCAGACGAGCCTAGCAAGGTTTATAATATGAGAGATGTTATCAAGTCCATTGTGGATAAAGGTGAAATACTTGAACCCCATTATCATTATGCTCAGAACGCCATTATTTGCTTTGCCAGGCTTGGTGGTAGAACGGTTGGCGTTATTGCTAATCAACCAATGCATCTTGCTGGGTGTCTTGATGTCAATGCCTCGGATAAAATCACCCGATTTATCAGGTTTTGTGATGCCTTCAACATTCCACTGCTTACCATCGCCGATGTACCTGGTTACTTGCCAGGAAAAGACCAGGAATGGCTGGGAATAATAAGACACGGAGCTAAGCTTTTGTGGGCTTACTCCGAGGCCACAGTTCCTAAAATCACTTTGGTAACTCGCAAGGACTACGGGGGTTCATACCTTGCCATGTGCAGTAGAGATTTAGGCGCTGATTTTGTTTTCGCCTGGCCTACGGCAGAGATTGCAGTGATGGGTGCTGAAGGGGCTACACCGATTATATTTCGTAAGGAAATAGGGGCTGCCCAAGATCCCGAAGCAAAGGAGCAGGAAAAGATTCGAGAATATCGTGAACTGCTGTATAATCCTTATATAGCGGCCTCGCGGGGATATGTTGACGAAGTTATTTTACCCCGTGAGAGTCGCCCCAAGATAATCAGGGCTTTGGAGCTTCTCTCCACTAAACAAGAGACGAGACCTCCAAAGAAACATGGAAATATTCCTGTGTAAGGAGTGGTAACAAAAGAAGGATTGGAAAGTAAGAGAGGAAGAATAGCTGCCATTACCACTGCTGTAGCTGCTTACATGGAAGAGGAAGAAAGAGCACTTAGGCTAGCAGTGCTTCATCGAAGACCAATAATGCGCTCAAGCTTATGGAGTAGCTACGGTCGCCAGGAAATAATGCGGATGAGAATGCTCTGGCAGCGAAGAATCGTTCCTAGATAACAATATTTGGCTGCTATCCTGATGCGAAGTTCTAGACAAAATACGGAGTCGAACTAAGGGTCCGAATTATTCTCGGAGTTTACCATGAGCAGCTTAGATTCTTCACCATGATTTCATCAGTGCTCAGAATGGCAAAGAGCCAAAGGCTTAGAATGTCGAGAGGCAAAAGGCTTTCAATGGCAGAAAGGAGATAATTTGTGAATGAACTAGGAAAAGGTCTCATCTTGGCCAAAGACTTAACTACAGATAAGGTGAAAACGAGGCCAAAAGCTGGAAACCCGGTTAAAATTTGTGATACTACCTTTCGTGACGGGCATCAATCAACATTGGCAACAAGGATGCGAACTGAAGATATGGAATGGATGGCACCTGAGATGAATAAATGTGGCTTCTACTCTATGGAGGTCTGGGGTGGGGCAACATTTGATGTCGCTCACCGTTTTTTGGGCGAAGACCCCTGGGACAGACCTCGTAAATTGAAAAAACTCATGCCCGATACTCCACTGCAGATGCTTTTACGTGGACAGAATCTAGTTGCCTATAGAAACCATGCTGATGATTTGGTTGATGCTTTTGTGGAACAAGCAGCCGAGGTTGGTATTGATATTTTCCGTGTTTTCGATGCTGTTAATGACGAGCGTAATCACGAACTTGCTGCCAAAGTAATTAAAAAATGTGGCAAACATTATCAAGGAGCTATATGTTATTCGCTCACACAGCCCAGGATGGGTGGTCCAGTCTATGATCTAGAATACTATGTCAAGAAGGCTGTCCTTCTCCATGACATGGGTGCTGACTCCATATGTATTAAGGACCAGGCTGGGCTTATCTCTCCCTATGATGCCTATGAACTAATCAAAGCCCTCAAGGAAAGGTTAGAAGTGCCCGTCAATCTCCATACCCACTACACCAGTGGGCAAGCTTCCATGTCTGTGCTGAAGGCTATCGAGGCCGGTGTTGACATCGTAGATACTGCCTTGTCTCCCTTTGCTTTACGCTCCTCAGAGCCAGCTATTGAGCCTTTTGTAGTTGCTTTATATGGCACAGACAGGGATACAGGGCTTGATATTGAACAACTATTCAAGTGTGTCCAGATGTTGGAGGAGATTGCTCCTAAATATAGAGATTTCCTGGACACATCCGCTATGTCGGTTATCGATACTGGAGTGCTGGTGCACCAAATCCCTGGTGGTATGACCACAAATCTGGTAGCGCAACTAAAGCAAGCTAATGCATTGTCTAGACTGGATGAGGTACGAGCCGAAACTGCTAGGACTAGGGCAGAGCTTGGTTATCCACCTTTAGTAACACCTACAAGCCAGATTGTTGGTGTCCAAGCAGTGCAGAATGTCCTGGTAGGGCGCTATAAGATGATTCCCGAAGAAACCAAAGATTATTGCTGGGGCCTTTATGGACGATCGCCAGCGCCCATTGATAAAGAAATCCAAAAGATGGTGCTAAGGGGCTATGAAAAAGGTGAAAAGCCAATCAAAGGCCGGGCAGCTGATACACTCAAGCCAGAACTAGCGAAATCTACTAAAGAATCTCAGGAGTTTACTAAAAATATGCAGGACGTGCTTACTTATGCCATATTTCCCACCACTGGCGCACGCTTCTTAAAATATAAATATGGCATAGACGGGACTATACCCGAGGATTGGAAGCCACCCCGTGCCCCAAAGACTCTGGAGGAAGTGAAGAAAGAGGATGAGCTTATTGCCAAAGCTAAGGCTGGTCAGTTGGTGGAGAGAGCAGAGCCAGTTGTGCCTGAAAAAGGGCCTGGCGTGAGAACGTTCAATGTTTTCGTCGATGATGAGTATTATAAAGTGGAGGTGGAGGCTGTGGGTGGTTCTCCAATTATCACTGTGTCTCCACCCACTATGTTATCACCATCAGGTGTGGTTGCTTCCTCATCCACATCATCTATCCCCACAGGAAATCGGGCAACAGTAGAGGAAAAAGAAACAACACAAGCCGCAGTCATGGAAGAAACGGAGGTACTTGCCCCTATGTCAGGGATGATTATCCGCTATTTAGTCAAAACAGGGGACAAAGTAAAGGCTGGCGATGCAATTCTTATACTAGAAGCGATGAAAATGCAGAATTCTATTCCTGCTCCTTGCGATGGAATAGTCAAGGCAATTAAGTTCGTACCAGGAGACCAGGTAAGCTCAAATGATATCTTAGCTATTATTGGCTGACTCTTTGGAAGAAAGCTGGTAAAATGTAGGAACAACTAATAAAAACGCCGGTTTTATTATTATCCCAGCCAACCTCTTCCAAGTTTTCAGTTGAGTAACAGATAATTTTTTTAAGTGAGAAGGGAAAACCAAATGAAGGGATGTCAAGATGAAAATAGATATTGAAAGATTGAAGCATATAGTAGGAGAGAATAATGTCAAAGATAACATAGCTGACCTTTACGTTTATGGCTCTGACTCCTCAGTTCATGAAGCTATTCCTTCAGTTGTTATCAGACCCGAAAAAGCCAAGGAAGTGCAGGAGATTGTACGCTATGCCAATACCGGGCTAATACCTGTTGTCGCCCGGGGTGCCGGTTCAGGCACTTCGGGACATACTGTTCCCATTGACGGTGGCATTGTCATGGATTTGAGGCGAATGAACCGAATCCTGGCTATAAGACCACGCGATATATTGTGTAGAGTTGAGCCTGGCGTAGTATGTGATGATTTAAACAAGGCGCTTCAACCCTATGGTCTTTGGTTTCCTTCGGCTCCAGAGTCAGGCAGAATTGCTACTATTGGTGGAACAATTGCCAACAATGGCTCCGGGGTAAGAGCGGTAAAGTATGGAACAATGCGGGACTACGTTTTAGGGATGAAGGTTGTTCTGGCAAATGGAGATTTAGTTACCCTTGGTGCTGATACACGAGCCCAGGCATCGGGTTATCAGCTTGATAGGCTTATAGTTGGTTCTGAGGGCACGCTGGGCATAATTGTAGAAGCAACACTTTTTCTCAGACACTTGCCCAAATTCAGGGCTATGGGGATAGCGAATTTCAATAGATTGGAAGATGCCGGTGAGACAATATCGGATATAGTGGCATCTGAAGTAACGCCTTCATTGCTTGAGCTTGTAGATGACGTAGCCATAGCGGCTCTTAACAAGACCCTTAACATGAATCTTCCTCAGGTAGAAGCGATTGTGGTATATGAGTGTGATGGAAGATTAAAAGAAGCCGTGGATTATGATATGAAAACGATCAAAGAGATATGTGAGAAGCATAATGCTTTTGGAATTGAAATGAGCAGCGATGCTAAGGAGATGGAACGAATTTATAGTGGAAGAAAAAAGCTTTTCGCTGCACTCTCAAGATATAGAGAAGGATTCGCCTGTACATCGTTGGCTGACGACATGGCTGTCCCTAGCTCAAAGATAGCTGAATGTGCTCGTTTGATTCATGAAATTGGAGAACGAAATAACGTGGTGATGACTGCATATGGTCATTGTGGTGAAGGAGTATTACATACAAAGATATTGATGGATGCTACTAGAAAAGAACAGTGGGAAGATGCCAGGCGGGCAGTTGATGAGGTATATAATTATGTCCGAAGTGTGGGAGGGACGACCTCAGGAGAACATGGCATCGCAATCTCCAAAGCACCCTCCTGGAAAAAAGAAAAGGCAGATTCACTGCAAATGATGAAGGCTATAAAAACGGCTCTTGACCCTAATAATATCTTGAATCCTCATAAACTCATGGATGCACCAGATGACTGGGTTACGGCAACCAAACTCAGATATCCAGTTCAGTTATAAATAAAGAAGTATGTCGAATCCCCAAAAGAAAGAGCCTGTGCCCTTCTTGCTTGGTATATTTGATGTAAGCCAGGGAAAATGGAATTTACCAGACTAAAGAAATGGGGAAACGAACTAAATATATGTATAAGGTGTGGCTATTGCTATGAACACTGCCCACTCTATAGAGAGTCCAATTGGGAAATTGATACACCTAGGGGCAAGCTATTACTGACTTATGGATTGCTCACAGGTGAAGTAGAGCCATCTGCACAAATTGCGGAGAAGCTATTTGAATGCTTTTATTGCAAAAATTGTAGCAGAAGCTGTTCGGCAAAAGTTTCACCCACTGATATCCTTACCGACGTCAGAGCTGATCTTATAGAATTTGGCTTCAAGGCACAGGGCACCACAGTCAAGCATAACGAAAAACTATGTATAGCTTGTGGAAGATGTGTCACGGTATGTAAATCTGAGGCACTTTCTATGGATATAACGAATACGAAAATCTTGGTCGACAAAATTAAGTGTAAGGGTTGTGGTGTGTGTGTGGCGGAGTGTCCTGTTGGAGCAATGTCGCAGAAATTGGGATTTGGAATATCAAAAGAAGAACTCTACGCAAAAGTTGAAAGTTCCCTTAGAAGTATGAATGGGATACCCAAAGTAATTGTATTCATTTGCAATTGGTCAATAAACCCCGGACTCCAACTATCCCGGATGGAACTTACAGAGGAAGGAGATTCATCTGGGATTATCATGACTTTATGTGCCGGCCGTATTGATCCAGGATTAATATTGGACACATTTTTCCAGGGCGCCTGGGGCGTAATGATTGCCTGTTGCCCGATTGATGAATGTGAACACGATGGAAACTATAGGGCCCAAGAGAGATGTGCCTTGGTGGAAAGACTGCTCGATGTACTTGGTGTTGAACCACAAAGGCTTAAGTTGGAATATTTTGCTAACGGTGAAGCTCAAAAACTTAAGAGTGCGTTAAATAGTTTCGTAAATGCAATGGCATCATTGGGACCTATATGAAAATTAAGAGGATGAATTTGGAAAGTACTTAGAGTCGGACTATCTGCGCTTATAGAGCTAAAATAGAGGACATAATTAGATATGATAGTAAGAATCCCTTACGGAAAGGAGCAGGTTGAAATTGAAGTTGAAGAGAGCAAGGTTTCCGAAATAATTGCACCAAACGTAGTTTCCGTTGGCGATGAAACAAAGACCATCCACACGGGAATTGAACAACCCATTAACTCCAGGAGGTTTGATGAATTTATCTCCGATGCTAGAGATTTACTATTCATTGTTAATGATTATACCAGACCCACTCCTACGTCAAAAATACTGAAAGCAATCTACACTAAGATTAAAAACAAAGATACAAGGTTCATCATTGCCACCGGAATTCACCGTTCACCAACTAATGAGGAATTCAACTTCATTTTCGGAGATCATTACAACTTGCTAAAAAACAGAATCTATATCCACGATGCCCGAAAAGATGAAGATATGGTATATTTGGGTACTTCTTCCACCGGGACAGAGATGTATGTAAACAGACTAGGCATAGAGGCACATAAACTGGTAACCATTGGTTCAGTAGAGCCTCATTATTTCGCTGGCTATACAGGAGGGAGGAAATCATTTCTACCAGGAATTGCTTCTTATAAAACAATAGAGCAAAACCATAAGCATGCCCTTAGTCCCCACGCCCAGACTCTGGTTTTGGAGGACAATCCAGTTCATGAA
>Ga0209636_10006782_pt1 | contig 11698 bp, 7 predicted proteins | sample DeeMarSWOR152_54_FD_187464 | JGI IMG/M metagenome (GOLD analysis project Ga0209636, IMG submission 187464) | Marine sediment microbial communities from White Oak River estuary, North Carolina - WOR-1-52-54 (SPAdes) (version 2) | ecosystem: Environmental > Aquatic > Marine > Intertidal zone >... | reverse complement strand
ATCCCTTATTTAGTTCCCATGCTGGAAAATGCAGGCGCCAATGTCTTCCTGCCTCGTGAGCGGGACTTGCAGACCGAAATGGTTATTGTGGACAATGATACGCCGAAAGAAACACATATTTTTGGAGAGTATCGAGAAATAACTCCGCAAGCCTGGCAAACTGGAAAAGAAGCAGGGTTCAGGATCGGCGATCCGCCTTATCCTGCTAATTTCAATCCGTTTTTTCAGGGAAGCTATCGAATCTGTCAATCAGATACAACAAATTCAGCGCAGGCTGAGTGGATTCCGAATATTCCTGAGACAGGAATGTATGGTGTTTATATTTCGTATCACAACTCTAACGAAAATGTACCTGATGCGCATTACACGGTTTATCACAACGGTGGCAAAACTGAATTTCTTGTCAATCAGCAGATTGGTGGGAGTACCTGGCTATATCTGGGACAGTTTAAATTTATCAAAGGATTTCAACCTGATTCGGGGAAAGTGGTTTTAACAAACCAGAGCGATTTTCCAGGCAAAATGATCACTGCTGACGCCGTCCGATTTGGCGGAGGAATGGGAAATATTGTTCGTGGCGGAACAGTCAGCGGTTATCCCCGCTTTGCAGAAGGAGCTCGGTATTATCTTCAGTTTGCTGGTATGACCGATACGTTGGTTTATCATTTAAACAACGACACGACAGATTATAATGACGATTACCAGTCCCGAGGTGAGTATGTCAATTACCTGAAAGGGCGCCCATTCGGTCCCAATAAAAATCGAGAGGTCGAAGGCTTGAAAATCCCGATTGATCTTTCGCTGGCTTTCCATACCGATGCAGGAATTGCTGTTGACAGTACCATTGGCACGCTGATGATTTATTCAATTATGGATGCCGAAACACTGGATGTATTTCCCGATGGCATGTCCCGCCTGGCAAATCGAGACCTGGGTGACATGATGCAGACTCAGATTGTGGATGATATTCGGCTAAAAGATCGACCTGATTGGACTCGACGTGACCTGAGGGATGCCAGTTACAGCGAAGCCTGGCGACCCAATGTGCCAGCCTGTCTGCTAGAACTGCTCTCCCATCAGAACTTTACTGATATGAAATACGCCCTGTCACCCCAGTTTCGGTTCGATGTCTCCCGTTCGATTTATAAAGGCATGTTAAAATTCCTCGCCACACAGTATCGATTCAAATATATGGCTCAACCATTACCGGTCTCACATTTTCACGCCTTTTTTTCTGATTCCGCTGAAGTTACATTGCGCTGGCAACCGGTTATGGATCCTCTGGAACCTACGGCTGTGGCAGAAAAATATGTTGTTTATCAACGAATCGAAGACGACGGCTTTGACAATGGCACCCTGGTGCTTTCGAACGAATTTGTAATCAAAAATCTCACACCTGGTGTCATTTACAGCTTTAAAATCAGTGCGGTGAACAAAGGAGGTGAGAGTTTTCCATCAGAAATTCTCTCAGTCTGCTGGATGGATACTTCCCGCTCTCCTGTTCTGATCATCAATGGCTTTGATCGTATCGCTCCGCCAGAATATATCGACGAGCCGAATTTTAAAGGATTTGCCAATTTTCTTGATCCAGGGGTCGCCGATAAATATACTTTCAATCTCACTGGTTCCCAATTCGATTTCGATCCTAATTCGCCTTATCGCACAAACGATGCCCCAGGACATGGGGCAAGCCTGGCGAATTTTGAAACCAGGCTGATCCAGGGAAACAAATTTGACTTCCCTTATATTCACGGATTAGCGATTAAAAGCTGTGGTTATTCTTTTGTTAGTACCAGCGATGAAGCTTTTATGAATGATCTGATCGATATCAACGATTATCAAATTATTGATTTAATTCTTGGCGAAGAAAAAACAGCCGATTTTCCTGATATAAACCCTGCTTACAGTAGTCTTATGAAAATCAATTCCAATTACAAAGCTTTTCCTGAAAACATGCAAAATAAAATCAAGGAATTTTGTGATCATGGCGGTAATTTATTCATCTCGGGTGCTTATGTCGGGATTGACTTAGAAGGAAGAAAAGAGTCCAGTGAAAAAGATACCGCATTCGCAAAACAGGTTTTAAAAATCGATTGGCAAACTGACCACGCTGTAGCCAAAGGAGGTATATTTTCTGTGGATTCATTATTTTTACCAAAATTTGCGACGTTTCGTTTTAACACCGAATATCGTCCAGATATTTACACCGTCGAATCACCCGATGCCATCGATCCCACCGAAGGAGCGAAGACGATTTTAAGGTATTCAGAAAATCGATTCAGTGCTGCCACAGCATATTTTGGGGATTATTCGGTCATCGTGTTTGGATTTCCGTTTGAGACGATTGTGGAAGAAGGCTGGCGGCAGCGGGTGATGGGAGCAGTGTTAACAAATCTTACTTCTAAATGAAAACTTGTTGTTCATCTCTATTGAGCTTTTATTTTTAATCCCTCTTATCTTTGATGCCATTAATCCTTGTTATCGCTGACGTCCTTAATCCCTGTTCGGCATTTTCACAGGAAACGGCAGCGGCGCAAGCGGAATCGTCTCCTTCTTCGTCTTCAATTCTTCCAAAATCACCTCAATCGCTTTATTCAACTGCTCATCAATCCCAGCGAATTTTTTAGCGGGATCATTATCCACATAAATATCGGGTTCAACAATGGTTTTTCGTCCTTGCTTCCCTGTTCTGTAATTTTGTATCATAAATAAAAAAAGGCACAAACACTTAACTTCAAAACGAAGAAAGCGTCTGCGCCTCTCCACATTAATCCAAAGCAAATGGGAGAAATAGGAGTCAATAGGCTCTTATCATCCACCGCGATTTGGATTAATATTTCTTTCCCATGAAGGAATGGGTAAATATTTCAATAATTCTTAGGATATTTTACCCAAAACCACTGATAATGAATTAAACAGTTCATTTAAATCTATTGGTTTTGGGAATATTTTTGATACTCCACACGCACTCGCAGTGTCTAACAATACCGTACTATCGGAAGCAGTTGTAAGAAAAAGAACCGCTTCAGGATTTATCTCTTTCAATCTCTGACACACCTGGATTCCGTCTACATCTGGTAAATTGTAATCACACAATACCATATCGATTGTTTGTTTCTCCGCGATTTCAACCGCTTCATTGCCGTGCATAACGCCATTCACTTCGTACCCCTCATCACTTAAGAGTTCTAACAATCCAGTAAGTGTGTTAGCGTTATCTTCTACAACTAAAAGATGTTTCATGGTATTTCCTTTAGAGCAACTGGAAAAGTTCAGCAGTTTCAATAAATTTCGTAAGTTAAAGCTATTTTATGAAACTATTTTTGACAGTTCACAAAATGAAGTGGATAGAACAGAATTATTTATCAGGATTATTTATCAGGTAAATTTTGCTAATCTTGTATGAATTATCCTCTGATAAAAACTATAAATTTTTTCACAGGAATTCAATAACCCGAAAGGGTAATTTTAGAAGGGAATCATTGAAAAATTTTATAGTTATAGGGATTTTTTGATTCAGTTGAATCTAAAAACTGTTAAATTAATTTCTCTTTTAGTGCTTTAGCTACTGCCTCAGACTTTGATTTGACCTCAAGTTTTCGATAAATATTTTTAATATGACGCCTTACCGTTTCTTCGCTAATAAAAAGAGCATCGGCAATCATCTTGTAACTCTTACCTTTGCAGAGTTGAATTAATACTTCTGTTTCTCTCTGAGTAAGTTCGGCATGAGGCTGGGTTTTGAAGGAATTGACAATCATTCTGGCAATCTGTGAACTCATCGGTGCACCACCATTATGAACTTCAGCAATTGCTTCCAATAGCTTAGCTGGAGGAGTATCTTTAATTAAATAGCCACAGGCACCAGCACATAAAGCTTCAAAAACCTTTTTGCTGTCATTATGTATTGTTAACATTAAAATGTCAATATCAGGTAATTTCTCTTTAATCTTTCTAATTCCTTCGATGCCTGACATTCCAGGCAGCCCGATATCCATTAACACCACATCAGGTGGATCCTCATTGATTTCTTTGGTAGCGGATTCGCAATCTGTAAAAGTATTGATACATGCATAGCCAGGTGTGCCATTTATCAATAATGCGAGACTTTCTCTGATTTCATCGTCATCTTCAACTATTGAAACGTTTATCATTAAACCGCCTTTTCTAAACTATCTCTTTGACCAATGATCAAAAAATTTAGTAATTAGCTTACAATAAAGTACGATACCTGATATTGAATTTTAGCCATCCAACATCAGGTATCTGGAGGAATTATAAACAGTAACATTTAATAATATAATCGGTTGTGTCAAATTATCAATAACCCATTTGGGGTATTTCTCCAACAAATTGAATTGTTGTTCCATTTCCCTCATCAGAGATAATGATTAATCTTCCATGAATTACTTGGGCCCGATTTTTCATATTTCTCAATCCCTGACCTAATGACAATTTTCCATTAAAACATCCCATTCCATCGTCTGAAAGCGACATCTCCAATCTATTATGATTTAAAGAAATATTGAGATTTAGGTTTGAACATTCAGCATGTTTAACAACATTGTTCATTGCTTCTTTGAAAATTAGTATAAGATGTCGCCTCCATTCCATGGGAAGCTTAAAATTTTCCAATTCTTTTCTGATACCACTCACCCTGAAATCGATGCCAGTTTTATCGAAAAGTTCATCTCCAAAATCTTTCAAATAGATCGCCACATCATGGAGCGAATCCTGAGCCGGATTCAATGTCCAGATAAAATCCCTGGTGCTGCTGGACAGTTCTTTTGCTGCTTTATTGATTTTATTGATATATTGAACATTATCTGGTGAACTATTCGCTAGCTTCCCTTTGATGATTTCACCAAATAAGGAAATTTTGGTCAGCTTCTGTCCTAATTCATCATGGAAATCAGCCGCAATCATCTTCTGTACTCGCTCTTTTTCTTGTGCTCTGACACGCTCCAACTCTAATGATCTTTTAATTTTAAATCGTGTTCTCCATGTGAAAAATAGGATAATTAACAAAACAAGCGTTCCGACTACCGAGGGATGCCACCACCAGGTTTGATAAAACCGGGGCTTAATCTTCAATTTAACGTAAGTCCCCTCTTCATTCCACACGCCATCGCAATTTGCGCCTTTCACCCTGAAAATATATTTCCCTGGATCTAAATTGGTATAATTCACATAATTTCTTGTACCACAGTCAATCCATTCTTCATCGAGACCTTCTAATTTGTACGCGAAACGATTTTTTGTCACATCGGTAAAGTCCAGCACTGAAAATTCAACTGAACAAAAGTTCTCTTTATGAGTGAGTTCAATTTCCTTACCTTTAAAAATTGGTCCGATCTGATCGCTAATTTCCTCGTCAAATACTTTAAAGGAAGTAATAACAATTGGAGGAATATTCTGATTCACCTCAATTTTATCGGGGAAAAAGCAATTGAAGCCATTTACACCCCCAAAAAACATTTCACCAGTTCGTTGACTTTTATGGTATGCACCAGCATTAAACTCATTACTTTGTAGTCCATCCAATAAATCATAATTGATAAATGTTTCGGATGCTGGATTAAATTTTGACAATCCTTTATTTGTGCTTAGCCAGAGATTTCCTTCATCATCGGGCAGTATACTGTAAACCATATCATTGGCCAGTCCATCTTCTTGAGTGTAATGCGTAATCGTTTGATTATTCAAATCAAATCGATCAAAACCACTTCCAAAATACCCGATCCACAACACATTCTTATTTTGCTGATCAATAAAAACTGTTAATACTCTGTCGTCGTTTAAACTATTCTCGTTGTTTGGATCATGTCGGTAATAGGTGAACTGTTCAGACTTAATATCAAATCGATTCACTCCCCCGCCAAATGTTGCCAGCCAAAGAGAGCCGGATTTTTCGCCTGTAATATGATAAATACGGTTATCACTGAGACTATTTGGCTTATCTGGATCGTGTTGATAATGAGTACAATCTCCAGTCTCAGGATCGAGTTTATCGAGTCCACCACCAAAAGAAGCGATCCACAGATCTCCGGACTCATCTTCATAAATCGAACGAATCTGATTGGCACTTAAGCTATTGGGATGAGATAGTTTGTGTCGATAATGAACAAATTTATTGTTTACTCTATCAAAATAGTTTAATCCCCCACCAAAAGTCCCGATCCAGAGTCTACCTTTGCTATCCTCAAAAATTGAGCGGATATGATTATCGCTCAACGAGTTTTGATCATTCGGATCAAGCCGATAATTAATGAATTCATTTTTTACGCGATCAAATTTATTCAATCCAGTCTGGAAAGTGCCGATCCAGAGGATGCCATCTCGATCTTCAAAAAGCGAGAATACAACATTTTCACTTAAACTATTCTGGTCAGATGGATCATGAAAATAATGTGTAAATTTATTTTTTCTTCTGTTGAATTTATTGGTGCCGTGCCCAAAGTTCGTTCCAATCCAGAGTATGCCCGACTTATCCTCATAAAGTGATAAAACTTCATTACTTCCCAGGCTATTGATATTAGCCGGATCATGCTGATAACGTGTAAAACGATTTTGATCGATTTCATATCGATTAAGCCCGGCGTCAAACGTGCCAATCCATAACTCATTGCAACAATCTTTTTGAATTGACATCACATAGTTCGAACTTATACTATTGGAATTCATTGGATCATTTTTATATAATGTAAATTGTTCTATGTTTAAATCGAATCTATTAAGTCCTCCACCAAAGGTTCCGATCCAGATTGAATTGTTTCCACACGATGTATCCGGATAGATTGAAATGATCCGATCATTGCTAAGGCTATTGGTTTTTTTTGACTCATGCTTGTAAAAAGTGAAGCCTTCATTTTGAATAAATTTTACCAGACCTCCTCCATAAGTGCCAATCCATAGCACGTTTGTTTCATCTTGAACGGTCTCACAAATTGACATGATATTATAAGCCAGATCATTCTTTTCTTCAAAATTAAACGGGTAATGAATAAATTGTTCTTTTTCTTTATCGAATTTATAAAGACCCGCACCAAAAGTCCCAAGCCAGAGCGTACCAAAACTGTCTTCATAAACTGATTTAATCGTGTAATAATTGAGATATGAGAAAGTAAATGGAAGCTCTCTCAATATTCTCTCCCGCAATGGAGAATTTACTGGAATCGGATTGAACTGATAATTTGTAAAATGTCCAGTTTGGCTATCAAATTTGCAAAGTCCTCTCGATAATGTACCAATCCAGAGTGTACTATCTTTAGCCAAACATAGCGATGTAATCCAATTATCAGCAATAGAATTGGAATCATTTGGATTATTCTGGTAGACCGTAAATTTATATCCATCGTATTTGTTCAATCCATCGATGGTGCCAAACCACATATATCCCTCATTATCCTGAATGATGGATGCGACTGTGTTCTGGGAAAGTCCTTGATCAAGAGTTAAACATTCGAAAGTGATGTTTTGAGGTTGGGCATTTAAATCAGTAGTAAGGACCGAATGAAAAAGAAAACCAAATAATGTAACTCCGAAAATTGGGGTAATCTTTACCATTTGATGTAAATCGATTAAAGTAAGCAGTTCTCTGGCAAAATATTTTTTCATCTTCATTTATTTGGGAATTAGAAGTTGGATGTTTACCCTATGAAGATTGTTTAATATATACCTATTCAGGATTAATTTGTAACTGAATATTTATTTATTCCATCTGTCTCAGGCTGATGGAATCAGTATGAGCTATTGTCATTTTAATCCAAATTGAGTATATTAAAACGATTTGATCAGAATAATCAATTCATAATACAGGTTTTCTGTTTATCAAAAATGGTGAAGACAATAATTTCAAGCAGGTTATACGGAAATCTAATATGAATGTTTCTGATTTAATTGGGTGATTTGAAAAAATAATGAAAGCAATTTTTGTGAAGATTTTAGTAAGGAGATATTCAAATTTTTAGTCTTGCCCATAGATAAATCTAGGGGCTATTTTCATACGTCCCTTCGGGACTTCTTTGCTAATATTTTTTTATTAGTTTCGGCAAACCAGGTTTCTCCAAGAAACCTAATTTGTTTTATAAACCCAACTACCAAATCACCCAGTTAACCAATCACCCAATTACCTACGAAACAATTCAGCCTTTGATTCTCCAATTATTGAGCCACTTTATCCAATTCGCATTGGGAAAATCTTTAAAGCAGGAAAAATGCTAAAAGATGATGTAAATTAAGGGGGTGAGAAAAAATTCCCTGCAATTCTTGAAATAAAGTCACATTGTTTTTACGTAAATTCAAGCAATACAGAAATGCATCTTATTTATTCTCCTCCCCTAAGATTGAATATAAATTATTAAATTTTAAATATCAAGTTTAAAATTGAAGAGTCAGGTAGGTTCGAATGGCTGGGCGAAAAATTTATACTTGTTCAGGATATTCGTCATCACGAGGAGCGTTAGCGACGAAGTGATCTTTTGATTCAGCGATCCATCAGGAGATTCCTCACTCCGTGGCACTCCGTTCGGAATGACATTGCTAATGTTGAACGTTTCTTAGAAGCGAAGCAATCTCATAACTGGCTGAAAATCATGAGATTGCTTCGTCGCTTTGCTCCTCGCTATGACTGGTGAAATACTGAATTCTCAATCTTTAACGAATATAACTTTTACATCCTGGCGAGCATCTTTTCAGCTTTGCTGCGGATGAATCCCTGGTTTAAGCTGTTCAGCGCATTGAATTTTGCTGCTTTCTTACAAAATGTTTTAAAATTTTCTACATCTCCTTTGCCTTTATAAGCAACTGCCAGTCTGAACAGATTGTATGGATTTTGCTGATTCGCCTGGTTAAGTTCTGCGACGGCTTTATCAAAATCATTATCTGCCAGGGCAATCATTCCATGTAATTCGTGATACAACTTCATCTGTAATGGATTGTTGACGGCTTCAATCGCTTGATGAAATTTTTCAGATTTGGCTTTTGCGGTCTCCAGATCTTTCTGCTTGATCGCGACTCGTGCCGCATTATAGAGAAATCCACGATTGGCATTATCTTTGATCTCCTGAGAAAGATCGGATGCCTGGATGAGTTTAACTGACTTTTCAAACATCGCCATGGCTTTGTCAGGTTTTCCAGCTTCCAGCAAGATGTTGCCCATGTTATTGAGATCGCCTGCCATAGCTGCGGCGTCATTGATTTTTTCTGCCAGTGCATATCCTTTGTCAAACTCGGCCAGTGCTTTTTCCAAGCTTCCCTCATCAACATAAGAGACTGCCATGCCAAAATAAGCCGCTCGTCGTTCGCCATCATTCCGAGCCATATCATAAAGTGTTTGCAACTGTTTTCTGGCATCCTCATGTTTTCCCAGGTAGTTAAGGTCTGTCGCGATGCCAATATGCGAAGCCACAAAATTCGGATTAATGGCTAAGGCTTTTTTATAATGCTCGACTGACTTTTCATATTTGCCCATTTTCATGAGCAACTCCGCATAAGAATCGTACGGATTCGGATCGTTCGGAATCAGCTCAATATATTTTTGAAACGCTTTTCCCGCATGCTCATAATCCTCTAAAAAGCGGTAGGCATAGCCTAACTGATTATAGGGCTGCGAAAAATCAGGATTGATCTGGGTTGCCTTGTTATACGATTCAATGGCTTTTTCCCATTCCTGTTGACCGAAGTAATGGTTGCCCAATAGATTATGCGCCCGTTCATCATTGGGATACATGGCAACCAATTTTTGAAAGTACTCTCGCTGCTTCATCGGAAAACCATTGACTCCTGCCTGAAAACCAAGAATCCATAATTTCTCCCCTTCTGATGCTTTTTCCGCCAGCGCTACCGCTTTGTCAAACTGCTCGAAGAATCCCTTGGCGCTGGACTGGGCAAACGATGAGAACAGGTAACCCATTGCAAAATTGGCATCCTCTGCCACCGCTTTCTCAAAATATTGCAGCGATTCCTGCGCCTGAAGCTTCTCAAATAAGTCCCGACCTTTCAGGAAATTTTCCAGCGCTTGTTTCGATTTAGTGGTAATGGGAATTTTATCACCTTTTTCAACGGCAAAACTACCCCCCACAAAGCATAACACACCTAAGATGAACACCACGATGCTCTTGAAAGATTTCTGGTACCTCATGCGACACCTCCATTTTTGGTTCATTAAGGGGGTGAGAAAAATAAATTTGTAATTTATACCATTTATAAGTGTCTAAAAACGAAAATTTAGAAAAACGATTATTTTATTTTTTCTCGCCCCCTGAAATTAAATGATTTAATAAAACTGGTTGATTTTTACGGCGAAGCGTCTGAATTGTTGCGTAGGATTTTAGTAATATTATATGTGGTATTTTTTAGAGGAAGGGCAAATACTCAGTTAGTTGATTTTCATTCGTCTCTTGCGGGACTTTTAAATTCCTTTGTTTCCTTTCTTTCCCATAGATAAATATATGGGCTATTTTCGTATGTCCCCTGGGGACTATTTAACTGACTGAAACACTTAATTCACTCGAAGACTAATAATTATTTATTACCTTTTCACTAATTTGCGCCTGACAGTCCCGATAGGGACAAAATGTTTATAAAAAAAATCGACCATACAATTTCTGTCCTGTCAGGGACAGGATGTTTTGAGTTCGATTATTTCTCAGAAAATGTTATTTTGAGATAATTCAGGTATCTTCCATTTCGTCCCCAAAGGGACGATTTATTTCTGGGAGATTCATCGGCTATTTCTAAACTGTTTTCTAATTTACTGAGCTATTTTTTAATTTTTGAAGATAGTTCTCTATCTCAATCTTAAATTCATCATAAACAGAAAAAATATCTTTCACTAAAGGCTGCAGCCGATTTTCTGCAATCATGAATCCATAAGCATGAGTAAAAAAATGGCGAAAGTAAAGGTATTTACCAAGCCTGTCCTGAGTCTCTTTTGAAATGAAGTGATGTTCTACAGAGAGATTCAATAAATCTTTATGCCAGGAGGAAGATTGCGGAATATCTATACCAATATGCTGTAAAAGTTGTTTCAAAATGTTTTCTATTCCCGTATAAATGTTTTGCAGGAATGAGCCGATACCTGCCAGTACTACGACTTCTTTTTCAGGTTTGTCTTTCACTTTTTCTAATTCTGAAAGGACTTTTGAAATGTTTTCCATTTCAGCATTTACTTTTTCAAAAATATCAGCCATAAATCACCACTCCATCGCGTTCAACGAGATCATTAAAGGCGGATTTTGTATCGAGATCGATTATATCGACAGGCAGGGATAAATGCTTATATAATTTCCAGCAGAAGTCGAAGAATATCTCGGGGCGAATTCCCTTTATTCCCAGGTCAATATCATTGGGATTTTCACTGGTGAGCGCAGAACCAAAAAGAATAACAGCGGATAACTTAAATTCATCAGCAAATTTAATGATTATTTCTTTATCGCTTTTTGAAATCATTTTAGACCTACTAAATTTATGAAATACATTTAAAAATAATAAAAGTATTTTAAATTGTCAAGAAATTTATGCTTCAGATGCATTTAATATATCAGTCAACCAATGTTCATTTGAACAATTCCAGAAGCTCTACATTTCATCCCCAGGGGGACGATTCATTTTTAAGGGATTCTTTGGCTATAAACATCAAGTCCCTATCGGGATTATTTCTAACGGTACAATTAAATTTAATTATCCAATCCTGGTA
>Ga0209636_10006781_pt1 | contig 11699 bp, 8 predicted proteins | sample DeeMarSWOR152_54_FD_187464 | JGI IMG/M metagenome (GOLD analysis project Ga0209636, IMG submission 187464) | Marine sediment microbial communities from White Oak River estuary, North Carolina - WOR-1-52-54 (SPAdes) (version 2) | ecosystem: Environmental > Aquatic > Marine > Intertidal zone >... | reverse complement strand
ATCTTAAGCTAATTGTCTGGATATAGAAAATGCTTAATTGTTTCCTGTACAGTACCAGCATGTCATCATCACTTTCCAAGACTTCCTCAGCTCTCAAGTTACCTTTCACATATCTCTCAAGAAAAGCCAATCCATACTCACAGATGACATCAGCCTGTTTCTGCCCCTCTTGCGCACCCATACCAGGCCACATATCCTGAAATACAGTCTGCCCAAACGAAAAGTGGTTGGCCCCCTTTATCACCAGCAAAAATTTTGGAGGGTGGCAGTTCTCATAAGCACTTTGCGTATCTGCTGCCTTATCATTGATGAAATCTCGTACAGTAGAACCTTCTTTTTCACCATACATGAACATGACTGGTACAGTAATAGATTCGTATTCTTCATCTTCAAACATGAACACACCAGCTGATAATAACAGCATCGCAGTAATCCGGGAATCATGATACTCATCAATACCCCCCACCATTAACATAGTGTACCCACCCAGAGAATGGCCCATACCTCCAATAGCTTCCTCATCAATGATTCCTTGGAATAATGATTCCGTCCTATTTAACCGCAGCATTTCATCAATAACTAAAGAAATATCTCTTGGGCGGTACGAGTAAGCTTCCCTGTCAAAGTCCTTCCCCGATCTGGCTAATTGAATTGCACTCCTAAAATACTCTTTCATGTCTCTATCGCCCCCACCACGGATGCGCATGACAGTAAATTCATCAGTGTGATCAGGAGCAGCCACCACAAACCCGTGACTGGCCAAATATTCTGCCAAGTAAATACCAGTGTAGGCTCCAGCTCCATACCCATGTGAATACACAACTAACGGGTAGGGACCATGGTCACCATCAGGCTCCCCTTCAAATGCCAGCATGCGCACTGTCTGATGAGGGTCCATGTACTGGTACTCTGTAGGAGCCTCCTGAGTAGGATACCATACAGCCACTGTTAGCGTCCTTTGTTCACAAGGGATGTCCACAATTTCAAATCCCACATGAAAGGGAGCAGCTTTTTGTGACGAATCCTGTCGTGCACATCCAGAGAGCAGTAATGTTGCACCTATTACCATAATCACAACAGATTTCATGGTCTCCCTCATTTATTCATACATTTGTGATATGTTCTCCTTTCATTGTCTTGAACACCATGGTGTATTTATCAGAAAGTATTACACCAGAATCTATCTTTACATTAACCATATCTGCATCAGCCCCAGAAAAGAAATTCTTCTTCTGAAAATCAAGTTCCACCAAAATTATCCGTGAACTGTACCTCCGGGAGGTTCTCACATCTTCATAGGCTACAGTAGCAGCTATTGCTGTACCCTCAGGGCTCCATGTACTGTCAGACACAATCACCTTCCCAGAATATTCAGAATCTGGCCCATTAAAATAGGTTAACTGCTGTTTATTTGATCCATCTACATCCATCACCCACAATTCTGTCTTCAGTTTTGACCCCCACATCTGGTTTGTTACATCTTCAAAAGTAATCCCCAGATCGCCGAGGCCAGTACTGGACATCCAGGCAATTTTTCGTCCATCTGGAGAGTAGTGGGCGTGCTCATCCCAATCATCAAAAGTATCGGTCAGCCTGGTCAGTTCTTTTGTTTCTAAATCCAATTCGTAGATATCTAATCCGCTCTCTAATTGATTTGTTATTAAATTCCCTGAAAACAATATTTTTGTGTCGTCCTTTGAGAAAGCATGACTTTCATAAAATCTGAGTGCTTCGCCAGGCTGGTACATTTCAATATTCTTTAGGTAACACCTGTTGTTATCACTGATGAAATCTGCCACTTTTAGGGCCCATTCGCCCCAGGGAGTTCCTTCCTTATTGGTCAGCCGTTCAGCCCACAGCAATTTTCTTCCATCATGTGAGAACTGGGGATGGATTAACCCTCTGGGATTTAAGTAATTAGTTTCATAATCTGTCAACTGCCAGAATTCACGTCCTTCATTGTCTGTCACCCACAAATTACAGTTTACCCCTCTTCCGGGGATGGCTACTCTCTCATATCTATCACCTGTAACATCGTCATTTTGGGCTGTAAACACTATGTATTCTCCTGAAGGATGCCACGCTGGATTTCCATTGTGTTTTTGAGGACATGCTGTATCACAGGTAAGGCATCGCTCTTTAGAACCATCTGCATTCATCACACAGACATCATAATAAGAATCTTCACCCATTTTGCCAAAGGCAATCAGGTCATTGGTATGGCACCAGTCCACACTTTTCCCATATTCTGCAATAGTAATTATAACCAGTGGGCTACTGTCACTCTCAGTGTCATTTCTTGCACACCCAGAGGCTAAGAGTACAGCTGTTATGACTGCTGCTATCAGTATGGGTTTCATAGGTGCCTTTATGTCTCAGTCCTTATAAGGTTCTCTGACATGGCCTGAACAGTGAGTAGTTTCAGCATCATCTATGGGTTATCAACACGCAGATCAATCTTGTCATGGTCTCTTTAGCAATTGACTGCCAATTTTGCAGGGAAACATACTCAAGAAAAGGGTTATTCCTGAATACTCTAATGAAATAAAAAAAGAATGAAAAAAAATAAAAACCTATTTGCCTATATTCAAAGAATCAGTATCTCCTCTTTCTTTTCATATAGCATTCTTTGCAGTAAACCGGTCGACCTTCTGTGGGTTTGAATGGAACTTCGCATTCTTTACCACATTCAGCACAAATCGCTTTATGCATTTCTCGTGGCCTATAGTTTCTTCGGCCACCTCTCCTGTCGCTCATAGTTGTTCCTCCTCATGGGACAACATAAAAGAATGTGTACGAGGTTTCTTGTAGAAGAAAGCTGTACAGAGTCTCATATGTTACATGTATCAGTAACGCATGTTAGTTTATAAATCTTTTCATTATGTAACAAGATTTGGAAAAGACAGAAGAAATCTGAGGATGTCCTTTTCAGGTCGAAAAAATAGAAAAAAAGGATATAACTTCAACCATACATATATCCATAAACAGCAATTACAAGGCCAACAATCACCACACCAATGGCCTTGATTTTCTCATTCCCCGGCATATTTATTATCTTGGTTAATGCAGGGACAATGAGTGCGGCAACTCCAAAGATCATCATTATGATGCCAATTCCAAATATGAGTGCATTCATATAATCACCAGATGCACTCTCTTTTTTGTACTTAAATATTTTGCTGTACTTGTTACAAGAAAGTCCTCTGTACTTGTTACAAGAAAGTCCTCTTGCATTCTAACGTTCATAACCTTTATATTTCTCCTGCACAGCAAAGGATCAATGCAGAGAGTTGTGGTCATTGGTGGAGGAATCAGTGGTCTCCTGACTGCCTTAGCACTCCAGAAAGAAGGAAAAGCAGTCACCTTGTTAGAAAAAGGAGAGCTTGGCAATGTGGTGAGATCGTACCAGGTGGAAGGTGATTCTGGCACGTATCAGGTGGATACAGGACCTCACATTCTGACCAGACTCTCAACAGGTCCTTTGCGGAAGTTGATGGATTTGTATTTTGACTGTAATCTCCAATTTGTTCCTCACGGAGATTATTACCTCCGAATGAATGGAAAGTACCAGAAATTTCCCTGGGCATTAGAAGAGATTGCCCACTGTGATGCAGTGCCAATGAAAGAACGGGTTACCTTATTACGATGCATTATCCAAGGTATTCTCCTTCAGGACAAGTCCATTACCATTGAGAAATTCATTGAATCCTATAATTTAGAAGCAAAAACCCGCAGACTCATAGATGCATTGTGTTACTTTCTAGCTGGCGTTTCCATGAGTAAGGCACCTGTTTCTCGATTCTGGGATTCGCAAAAGTACAAAGACGGCACCAGCACTCTCAAAAAGGGATTGAACTTGCTGAAACACGGCACCAGACATGATCAATACTACCCTGTAGGAGGTATTCAGACGCTTACTGACGCCATTGTAAAGATTCTTGCAGGTAAAACAAAAATAAAGAGAGAAGAAGCAGTTTACGTTGATCCACAGCAAAAATATGTATCTACAACAGAAAATGAATACCTGTACGATTTTCTGGTGTACTCAGGCATGGTAAAAGAACTCCCTCGTCTCCTAGAGGTCCCTCCGGCATACGAAGAAATGCTTTCTCAGTTAAAAACCACTACCTCTTTTACAGTGTGGCTGGGTATCCGGGACACTGTTGTTGAGAACACCGGCTCTGAAATTTGGGTGGATACAGATCCTCCCTGCTGGATGGTGCCCACGTCTGCGTACGATCCCGGGTTAGCTCCTGAAGGATGTCAATTACTGGGATTTGCTTTTGTTTACAAAGATACAATAGAGAAAAAAGCTTTGAATGTTATTGAACAGGTATTCCCTGACCTGTCTATTGATATGATCCACTACCAGGTGCTGCAGCCTGATAAAGCAGCATGGACCACTGTTCCTTTTCCGTCAGTGAAGACCCCTCTTCCTGATGTATATGCAGTAGGAACAGATACCATAAAAAAGAGTATGGGCATTACCAGAGCATCCTATTCTGTTCTGGAGCTTTTGAATACACTCAGAGGTGAAAATAACCTATGAACTTTATTATTCTAACTCCAGCATTAACCTGTCCTTTCTTAGCCAAAAAAGAAGGATATCTAGACGTTTTACTCCTTGCTAGGACCAGAAAAAATATATCTGAAGAATTATCCACCATGACCTTCTCTACATGGAAAAACAAAAAAGAAAAGAGTCTTGATAAAAAAGATATAGAAATTGTCCCCTTTACATCTTCAGACTACCATATATCACCGTATGTGATCTCAACCTACAGAAAAAGAGGGCTCACAAAATTAATCAAAGCCCGTATAAAGATTCAATTGAAGAAAGGTCTCTATCAGCTGCACAATCGGGAGCGTATCACTGATATCCTCAGAGAGTTGAAACCGCCTCTTCGTCAAAAATCCCCTTTATCACAAGATCGATGTACTCGCTGTTCTTTTTTCAGCAAAGAACGTGTTCAGGTATATCACCCCTTTTATGTGGGTGAGAAAGAGTATTTGAATATTGCCCATATTTCAGATAGTCATGTGGCAGCCCGCATGTGGATGCTGGAGGGCCGTTGGAATACCAATCACCATAATGTATGGAGTGCTTCTTCACTGTCTGGGGAGAAACCTGGTGAGTTCTCCAATTTCAATGAGCAGTTCCAGCATGTATTGCACACAGCTAACAAAGACAAAGACATTGATATTATCATTCACACAGGAGATATCATCGATTATAATAGAGGCTACTACAATGAACACGGAGAAAATGACCTGGCACGAGATTACTATTTTAACCGGAACTGGCTGCTCTTTTATGAACTGCTCCTTCGTCACTATGAAAAACCGTTTTTCACTGTTCTGGGAAACCATGATTACCGACTGCATCCCTATCCTCCAAATCCAGTGCTGCTTTCCAAAGAGCTGTGGGAACTGTTCAACATGGCTCCCACTGTTAATTTGACCCGCAGAGAGATGAGCTTCATCCACGAAGATCCCCATTCTCTTTTAAAGAATATTAGAAAAAACCATTTGAGAACTGCGCTCCACTCTGTACGCTGGTATTCACTGGTGATGAACCCATTGCTTGACTACCAGATCTTCTACCAGAACATGGCCTTTATGATGCTGGACTGGAACAGGTGGGAAGACCACGAACGGGGAACGCCCTGGGCTGCCCGAGTTATATCCAGAATCCAGTGGAACATGTTCAAGAGATGGCACAAGAAAGTTGTAAAACGCAGAAAGAAAAGGAGAATCATTGCTGTGGTGGCGATGCATCCTTCTGTTTTCAACCCCTTTTCAGAACTGGGAGATGACCTCATTTCCACTGATCCACAGACAAATATTTTCTATGAGAGTACGCTGGTGGACACGTATCAGCCACAGAAAGATCTGGTGGACGGCACATTCAGATTAAAGAGAAATGAATTTATCCGATTTTGTTTGGGCAACGAGGAATATGGCAGCAATGATTACCGCATTCTTCCAGAGAAAGGGATTGATCTTATTTTGAACGGGCATGCCCACAGGAGCGGAATATTTCAGGTGGAAGGTCTTCATGTGTACTCGCGGAAGCCAGATACTATTAAGGAGGGACCACTCTTCTGCAATGCTGCAGCGTGTGGACCTATTGGCATAAAAAATGATAAAGGTGGCCCAGAACGGATACAGCCAGTTCCTCCCGGGTATCATCGGATCGTGATTGATGGACCTATTTCTCTCACCATGGAGCATTCAGATTTGGTTCACATCCGTGAAGAAACCAGGCGTGATTATGGAGAAGTGGGCCAGGGTCCAGGATTCCAGGTGCTGGATTCAGTGAGTGAATTTCTGGCATTGAACCCAGAATATACATGGCAGGTGCAGAATCTCAAAAATGGAAGCACTATCACCCGGATTATTATTACCACAGGCTTTAGAACAGAACCCTCAGTGACTGTCACCTCAGTCCCTTTGGGATGGCGGCACTCGGTGGAGAAATCAGGTGAATTTTATACTATTGCGTGCGAGGCTCACGATCGGGGACAGGGCATCTTCTATGAGGAGATAGGAGAAGTTCGCATAAGAGTGGAAGACCACTGCACAGAGAAAATGGGAACCCTTACTGTATGCTGGGACATGACCGATAAGCTGGCTCCTGCTGTCTGTGTGCGGGTTCCTGGTGAATAAGAGAAACAGTTAGAGCCACCAGTACTTCATGGGGGCCCATTCTGCTATTCCTCGTCCTTTCATATCAATAGTATTCCCATCAATTAATGCTTCTCCTTCAGTCTCAAAGACGAAATTGGTATACTTGATATTGGCATAGTAATCAACGAATTCATACCGGCGGAAATCGGTAATGGTGGCTTCTACAGAGAATGAATCTCTCCCGTTCTTTCCTCCGCATCTGATTTTTTCCCCGATGATACGAGAATACTCTCTTTGCTTTATTGCTTCTTCAAGGGTTTCTGGAAATTGGGCCCAGTAGTCAGAGAAGGTATAGAACGTTTGCTGTTGATACAGCCAGCATTCATCCAGGGGGTGGATTTGAATGCCCAGTGATTTTACGATGTACACATCCAGGACTGCTCCATTGTCAAGATGAGTCATGAAAAAGAACCACTCTGACGGCCATAATATGATGACTTTGGACCACGTTCTCTCATACCAGCCCCTGTTCTTCTTGCTGGCAGAGGTTATATCCTGGTCAGCTAGGATACCCTTTATTGAAGTTGTTATATCTCCAGAGTGGAACCAGCTGGCAATCCTTTTTTCACAGGGCATCCAGGGAAAGATCTCTCGCTGAGCAACAGATGTGTTCGATTTGATGGTCATTTCAACCTCTACATCAATTGAAGGAGTTTGAATACCGATGGTGTAATGGGGATATTCTCCATTGACTGTACCAGTGTATATACGGCTGGGCTCAGGCTTTGCAGTGTATCGGAGTGTGTATCCTGTTTCACGCGGAGTAAACCCAAAATCGAGGGTCTGCAGCTCGTAGAATCCATCGTGATCTTTATCTTTAATGTTTCCCGCCAGCGAGTATTTTCTATTATCATACGAAATCCAGCCCAGAGCACCCCAACCTGGATAGGAACCTACAAATCCCAGCACAAAAGTCAGCGGCTTTTCGTCCACAAAGAAATCTCCTTCGTAGTGAAACCATTCCTTATACCCCATGAGACCATCACAGATGCCGTCATCATGAAGTTTTCTGTCCTCGTATGCTACATCCATGAATATGGAATAACCTGGTAATTTATAACACTTTCTGTCTGTAGAAGAGTGTAGACTGTTTGAACCTATTGTGGTCTGCTGGATCAGTCAGTTTGGTGTTCATTAAGAGGTTACTATTTACTTTCAGAGTGATGAACCTTGTTTGTCTCTGGATATGATATAGTCATCTTCAAGATTACATTACTGAATGATAGCAATATTTGAGAAAAATAGAAAATCCATGACCAGAAAGTTTATAAAATGCTTAAGAAGAGAAGAAAATGGAAGCAAATATTTGGATAGAAAAACACAGAATTATGCACATTGTTTTTATTGGAAAGAAATGTACTTTCAATGTAAAAAAGAAAAGCAAAGTGCAAAAAGACGAAAGGAGGTGCAGATTGGTGAGCAAAATTTCTATAGGAGTGATTATAGCCCAATAATGATGTGATCCATAACTTCAATCCCCAGTATTTAACCACACACAGAACTGCTGGGTCAACAAAATATCCTGCTCAGATGGCTCAGGATCTCTTGATGGATGATTGTGCACTAAAATGACATATTTGGCGCCTGAAGAAAGAGCTGGTCTGAAGACTTCTCTGGGCTCAACTAAAGATTCATTTAGGGAACCTAATGATACCCTTTGGTGATTGATTAATCTCTTTCTTGAATCTAAAAGGAGAACTCTGAACTCTTCTTGTTTCAGATACATCATATGCGGTGCCAGTAGCTTTACTACATCATCAATAGATGCAATTACTGGATGTTCCTCTTCGCAGTATGATGCTATCCTTTTGGATAATTCAAAGGCTGCCTTTATCTGGCAAGCTTTGACAAATCCAATGCCTTTTACTTTCGTTAACTGGTGGATGGACGCAGTGACAACATCTTTAAGATCTCCAAATGTTTGTAACAGATTAGCAGCAATCTCAGCTGGTGTTTTGCCCCTATACCCTGGAGATATTAATACTTCTAAGAGTTGTTCAGGTTTTAAATACTCTGGTCCATAGTGGTCTAGAGTGGTCCTTTTCAGTAGCTCTACTCATGCAGAATATACTGCACCATGGTTAACCGTTCCAAGAGTGGTGGAAGAAAATCCAAGAACTCCCATCTCGCATGAAAGGTAAGGTTTGACCTAAACAGTACAAACCCAACATTTAATAAGAAGATCAGCATTCAAAAAAAATGTGACTACACATCCAAAAAGGGGGTAACAAAAATGAAAAGCAAGAGATGCAATATATGTGGCAGAAAACTGACAAATCCCGTGAGTATTATCAGAGAAATGGGCCCAATATGCTACAAGAAATACGTGCGCAAGCATGGTTCCGTGAAAAAGACCACTGCATCACCTACAGAAACCCATCAACGAACCTTACTTTAGCTTGGGATGGAAAGACTGCTGTCAGCAAAGAGTTTCATCTTCGGAATCTCGGAACAACCCTAAACACCAAAAAATGACACATCTCAAATGAACCGGAGTTGCAAGGCTCTCACATATGCCTTCAGAGCTATCACCTGTTACACCTATGCAGGTTTCCGACTCAATGATTTCCCTCTAAGAGATTCTATGAGTATTTAATCAAATACTATGAGTATTTAATCAAATACTTTGCAGATTCAGCGGGAAAGAAAGGTGGTGAATTTTATACACCTACTGGTGTTGTACAATTATTAGTGCAGCTCCTTGCACCTCAAGAAGGAATGATTGTTTATGATCCTACTGCTGGTTCTGGCGGCATGCTTATTCAATCACAGCAGTATGTTGACGAACATGCGAATTTTCTGGGGTAGACTGCTGAGAGAAGAGTCAATACATGGAAATATGAAGGATTTTCAGAACTAAAAGAAGCATTTCTCCCAATACTTCAAAAATTAGCTTTAATAAAAAAGCCAGGAAACGTACTGTTTTCATTCATTGGTAACAAAAATATTATTTTGTAATATTTTGTAATATTCTTTCCCTCCTTTTTGAACATTTCGCAGTTACTAGTATGGAAAACTTTATAAGTATTCAATTGTAAACTTATATAGAAATTAAATCAACAAAAATCGAGAAGAGATTCAAAGCCAGAGTATAAATGCCCCTGCCGGGATTCGAACCCGGGCTCCAGGCTTACCCCGAATTTTTCTCCGGAGGCCTGTGTCATATCCACTAGACGACAGGGGCATCCACCATTTACTGACTATGATTTTACCGTCAATAATCCCAAAATATCAGAACGACTAATAACGCCTAGCGGTCTGGCCATTTCCTCCACAATGACCGCACTGTTCTCCTTTAATAATGAAAAAACAGATTCTAAGTTCTCATTCTTTGAAACTGTGGGAAGTGGATCATCCATCAATTCATATACATCTACTTTTCTGTATTTTTCCATTTTCCCCAGATCAATCCTCTTGATCAGTGATTTTTCAATAAGGCTTCCCACCACCCGTCCCCTCCTGGTGACTGGCAGCTGAGAAATATCATTTCTTGTCATCAGGCCTATAGCATTCTCTACTGAGTCATTGGCATCAATAGAAATCACAGGAGATACCATGACATCAGATGCCCGCTTCACCTCTTTCTCCACAGTCTCTAAAGAGGAAAGAATCCTCTGAAAGGTGGAAAGTTTGGGATCTGCCTGCCCACTCTCCAGTTTTGCAATATACGCTTGAGATACTCCTGCTTTCTTTGCCAATTCTTCCTGGGTAATGCCCAGCCGCTTGCGCATCTGTTTCAGCTCGTACAGCGTTACATTCCTCACAGTTAGAAAGTGATGCAGGCTCATAAATAGCTTTCGCTTCTAAGGTTCCTGAATCACACGCCATTATTTTTGACAGGTAATAATTTAATTCACTTTTTACAGTCGGATTTCTCTCCTAATTGCAAACAAGTGACAATTCATAACCACAACACCCTTTCCACACATAGTTTTGAATCTCTTATTCTGTAAAGTGGGACAATATTACCAACAGTTATATTGTAACCGAAAAATATAAATACCCCTACCGAAAACGGCATACGGTGATTAGATGAATATCAGTGTTGAACCACTAAGTGTGACACCATTGAACAAACAAGATATTGAAATCGTAGAAAGAAAGGGAATCGGACACCCTGATTCAATTTGTGACGGAATTGCTGAATCTGTATCTCGAGGCCTTTCCACGTACTACAAGAAACACTTCGGTAGAATCCTGCACCACAACACTGATCAAGTAGAGTTGGTGGGAGGAAGATCCAATCCAGTTTTTGGAGGCGGTGAAATTCTACGCCCCATGTATCTGCTGCTTTCAGGGAGAGCTACCATGTACTGCGGGGATGACAACATTCCTACTCACAGGATTGCAATTGAAGCAGCCAGGGCCTATCTGGAGGAAAACGTGCCCAATATCAATGTGGATAAACACATAGTGATTGATTCCAGAATGGGTGAAGGATCTGCAGACCTGCAGGATAACTTCGAGGAAAACCTGAGCATGCCCAGAGCCAATGACACTTCCTTTGGGGTGAGCTTTGCTCCCTTAACAGACACTGAGAAGCTGGTCTTTGATGTCGAACAGTTTCTGAATTCCAAGGAGTTTAAAAAGGAGTTTCCACCAGTAGGAGAGGATATCAAGGTCATGGGGCTCCGTATCAAAGACGAAATACTGTTGACGGTCGCAGCAGCTTTCATTTCCCCAAAGGTAGATACCCGTGAAGAGTACAACAGATTAAAGGACGAGATAAGAGAGGAAATCATTCAAAAGTTCTATGTGGACAAAAAGCTGCGGGTGAACATTAATACTGCAGATACTGGTCATTCTGCCTTCTTGACAGTGACGGGAACGTCTTCAGAAATGGGTGACGATGGCTCTGTAGGACGAGGGAACAGAGTAAATGGGTTGATCACCCCGTACCGACCCATGAGCATGGAGGCTGCTGCAGGAAAGAACCCAGTTTCCCACGTGGGAAAGCTGTACAATGTACTGGCTAAGAAGATGGCGCATGAGATTGCAGCTATAGATGG
>Ga0209636_10006780_pt1 | contig 11699 bp, 8 predicted proteins | sample DeeMarSWOR152_54_FD_187464 | JGI IMG/M metagenome (GOLD analysis project Ga0209636, IMG submission 187464) | Marine sediment microbial communities from White Oak River estuary, North Carolina - WOR-1-52-54 (SPAdes) (version 2) | ecosystem: Environmental > Aquatic > Marine > Intertidal zone >... | reverse complement strand
AACTCCAAACGTCAGCTACCACGTTCAGTCAGGTGATAATCCTCTGGGCAATTACCTCTACTCCCTTCAAAAAATTCGGAATTTGCCAGTGGACAGGGTTCTCCCTGCTCATGAGCATGTCTTCAGTAACTTGCAAGGGAGGATTCAAGAAATAGTAGACCATCACAACAGGCGAAAAGGCGAGATCCAGCAAGTTATCGCCAAAGAGCCTCATAACGCTTATGAGATTTCGTCCCAAATAACCTGGGACATCGGGCTTACCTGGGAACAATTTCCCGCTCTACAAAAGCGCTTTGCTGTAATGGAGACTATCGCCCACTTAGAATGCATGAGGTGGGAAGGCACAGTTCAGAGGATGGTTACAGGCAACTTCATTTTGTACGGGATGGGTGAACTGACGATATAGCTGAGGCTGGGAGAGCCAATCACCTTGTGGTTAATTGAGAGTACTGGTGACGGTTAATATTCCACTGTTTGGCTAATTTTATACTCAACACTAAAATGAAAAGTTCTCTCTTAACTGTATGGCTATACTCTCTAACTGGCTATACTGCACCTCAATCCGTACGATTCTACCAGCCGTTTCATGCTCTGTAAAACGTTATCTGGAACGAGAGGAATATTAGCTATGGGATAGGTGAGATTTAAGCTATCGTATCTCGCCTTCCCTAGATGGTGCAATGGTATAAGACCTACCTCCACTACTGAAGACAGACCTTGAGCAAACTCACAAGTAGCCCTGATATTCTCTTCCGAATCGTTGTAACCCGGGATAACAGGTACCCTGATATAGAGAGGGATATTTTTCTCAGAAACAGAGCGAGCGTTACTGAGAATTAACTTGTTGGAGACGCCGGTCAATTTCCTATGTTTTTCTGGATTCATATGCTTTATGTCCCAGAGAAAGAAATCGGTATAGGGCAACATCTGCTGAATGTCTGCCCATGGGACATGACCGCAAGTATCAATACCGACACTGATGCCCTCTTCTTTGAAGGCCTGGAGTAATTTCACAGTGAAGTCAGGGTCCAGTAAGGGCTCTCCTCCTGATATGGTAACACCGCCACGGGAGTGTTTATAGATAATAGTGTCTTTTTTTGCCTCTTCAAGCAACTCTTCAACGGTCATAGGTTGTCCAAGTAGCTTTATGGCTTCTGGATAGCAGATTTGAGCACATTCGCCGCAGTTGTTGCACATAGATCGGTTAATGTTTATCGTCTCATTTGTTAAGTTAATAGCATTTAAGGGGCAGACAGGGACACACTCGCCGCAATGGGTGCATTTACTTGGGTAAATGGCTATCTCAGGTTCAGCTCTTTGCGCCTCTGGCGTCGAACACCATAGGCAATGTAATGGGCATCCTTTAAATAAAATTAAGGTGCGTATTCCCGGTCCATTGTGAATGGTCATTCTGGTAATGCTTAGAACAAGCCGCTTTGCACTAGCACTTTCTGAGCTCATACTAACTTGCTTCACATGATATACCAGTAAGTGACGAGAGGTTCTACCAGCCTTGGTGCTCGGTACGATTAATGATATCTAGCTGCTGCTCTTTGGCCAAGTCGACAAAATAGGTGCAGTAGCTTGCTACTCGAACCATCAAGTCCTTATAGTTTTCCGGCTCCTTCATCGCCTTGTGCAGCAGGTCTGATGAAACTACGTTGAATTGGACATGATATATCCCCAGTTCCTCAATAGTCCTGAGAAGAGATACGAAGTTATCCAAATCGCGATCAGTGGCAACTAGCTGTGGACTTAGCCTCAGGTTGATAGCACCACCCAGAGCGAAGCGATGAGTTGGCAGTTTGCTAACAGACTTGATTACAGCTGTGGGGCCATACTTGTCCATGCCCTGAACCGGTGATAAAGTCTCAGCGTGAGGTTTCGGATAGATGTGTCCGTTAGGCAGGGCGCTGGCCATCTCCCCGAACATTACATTGATTACCGCAATATTTGTTGCGCCAAGGTACGTGCCGCCCCAGTAAGGTACTAAGTCTTTCCTAGTGTTAATCCAATCCACACTATCATACCACGTATCCATGACCCAAGCTGCCCAGTCATCGGCAAAGTCATCGTCATTGCCATACTTTGGCACACTATTAATGCAAAGCTGCCTCAGATTCTCGTAGCCATCCCAGTTAGCCTTAATGGCCTCAAGCAACTGATCCCAAGTAATCTTCTTGTCATGGTAGATTAGCTTATCAATCACTGCCAGAGAGTCAGCGGTGTCAGCAAGACCACCAAGGAATAGACCATAGTTAGTGTACCATGAGCCGCCCTGAGTGATATCGAGTCCCTTCTGAAGTGGGCCTTCTGAGAGGGAAGAGCAAAATGGAGCCGGCAGCCTGCTAGCTTGACCTTCCTTCAACACCTTTATGCCTTTGGCAAGATACTCCATCCAGTAGAATACCTGTTTTCGGAATGCTTGCCGCACCGCTTCTATAGACTCAAAAGTCCGGGGGTCACCAGTTAATGGTCCAATTTGTTTTCCACAAAGGGCACACTTTCCGTTGTTCAGCACTAATTCCAGTAACTTGGGTGTGCTGCTGATCCCCTCATACAAATGGCCCATAGTAATGTGAGGCAGATCTGTCTCTGTACATCCCAGTACAGCATAGTCTCGCCAGTCCTCTAATGTCTTATCAGGGTAAGCCTTAGAAACCATTTGGATCCCTTTCCGGTCGCCAACAAACTTCGGCTTACCCCGGCCCAGACGAATGACCTCAGCGGCTTTCTTGAGATATTTATCCGGTGTCCCTTCCCATATTCTCATTGCGGTTTCCGGCTGGACCGCGCCCACTTGCTCCTCGGCTTCTAGGCAGAGCATAGTAACTTCGTTACATGCGTCTTTGCCATCGCAAGTTTGGCCTCCGATCACCAAGGCCTGACTTAGTCCCTGCCCTGTCGTGTACACCGCATGCTCATAGCGGGTCAACTGGGTGAACTCTGCAGTCTTTATCCAAAAGCATTCTAATAGCTCTAGAGCCTTGTCGCGGCTCATTGCCTTCTCATCAATTATTGATTTCTTGTAGAAGGGATACATGTACTGGTCGAAGCGACCGAAGCAGTGTACCCAGCCAGAAAGTTCGCACCAGACGAGGGTATGTATCATCCATACCGACTGCAGTGCTTCCCACCAGTCTCGGGCAGGATTTGTCGGAACCTGCTCACACACCTCAGCAATTCGCTTGAGTTCGCGCTTGCGCGTGGGGTTGGCTTCCTTAGCCGCCATTTCCCGTGCCAAGTCAGCATACCGCTTGGCATAGGCTATAGCAGCATCAAGCGTAACCAGGACTGCCTTGTAGAAGTCCCGCCTCTCCTGTAGTCCATAATGCATATATGGCTGGTCGATCTGAGCCATGTGCCACTCGACTTCTTCTTTAATGCCTTTGAGACCTTTATGAAGCACCTTTTCATAGTTAGCCATCTGGTGGCCAACATCTCTTTTCATTGATGTATCACCGACGTTAGGAATATGCGGGCAAGAAGAAACCGTTGGGTAAGCCTTTTCCTTGACTTCGGCGTCAACTCTTTCCAACTGGTAATCGCCAATAGTCTTCCCTTTGAAGTATGGTAGAATCACATCCCGAAGCTCTCTCCTCTCTTCGGGGTGAACTATGTGTTTATCATAACGCCTGACCTCAAAGTCCTTCACTGGGTCGTCAAGCTCGGTATCCACAAAATCAGCCATGATCTCACCAGAAATCTGAGAGCCGCGAGGCTTACCACAGATATTCCCTACAATGAGCTCGTCCTCTAGAATGAAGATAGTCTTCTCTCTAAGATAAGTCTCAAAGACTCTAGCCCGCTGAATGATTCTAGGGTCATTCTTATATTTCTCATAGGTCGTCATTTCAGCACGAGCACGCTCTAGGCAAATTTCTGGTACTCGGAGCGCACGCTTTTTCGCTTTCTTAATACGCTCAGAATAAGTCGGCACAAAGAACTCTTGCCAGCTACCTACGCTTTTGCCCTTTTTATCGCTGAGTTCAATTGACATTTTATAATTCCTTTTAGGTCGATAAGCCTACACATCAGCACAATCTTGAACTACTACCTTGTAACATCCTGTAGATTGATTTTAACCAATGCACTCGCCCCTTTAAGTATAAGTAGCATTAGCTAACAAAGTCAATTTCCCTATGGCTGAGGGCTCCATACTTGACGAGGGTGGTAGCGATATATGATTTTTCAGGTGGGCTAAAAACTAATTAGCTTTTGAATGCAATCAATAACTACCCTCCTCTCATTATAGAGGGGAGCCAGGTACTTAATTGGGGGAAGGCAATTAGGATGCCTAGGAATATCACCAGTACAGCTAGGAAAGGTGCCACGCCACGGATGAGTTCAACAATAGGCATACGGAAGGTGCCACTCACTAGAAACAGGTTCAACCCTACTGGCGGTGTGATTAGCGCTATCTCTATGTTAACCGTCACCAGTACTCCAAACCACACAAGGTTGAAACCTAGGGCGCTAACCAGTGGGATAAAGATAGGCATAGTCACCATAAGGATGGCAAGTCCGTCCATAAAGCATCCTAGAACAAGAATAGATAAGTTTATAAGGATTATTATCCACCACGGGGATAGCCCTGAAGACGTAAGAAAACTACTTAGATCCTGTGCCAGCCCGGAAACCCCTATCAGAAAGGTGAAAACCGTAGTGGCAATAACCATAAGGCCAACCATAGCCGTCAGCGTTGCCGCCTGTGACATTGCCTGGACTAAATTGGGCAGACGAAATCGATAAAACACAACAGCTATAAACAGGATAATAAGAACTCCTATGCCCCCTGCCTCAGTAGCCGTAATCACCCCCATGTAAATCCCGCCTAGTATGCCAAGCATAAGAGCAACTACCGGCCAGACCTTCCTGAGAGAAAATAGCCTCTCTTTCCAACTAACTCCCGCTGGACGTGGAGCGAGTTCAGGACGTCTCACACAAGCTACCATAGCATAAGTTGCCAGCATGCTAGCTAAGAGGATGCCGGGTATTATACCAGCCATGAAGAGCTGACTTATAGATTGCTGTGCCAAGATGGCATAGACAATGAATGGGATGCTGGGCGGGATCAATGGACCAAGAACACCCCCTGTCAACAGTGCCCCCAGGCTAAATTTCCTATTATAGCCGAGCCTCTCCATTTCGGGTAGAGCCACTGTGCCCACCGTAAGTATGGTTGTTCCGCTAACGCCCATCGTAGCCGCCATAGCTGCTTCAGTATAGATGCTGCCGACAACTAACCCTCCAGGGACACGCGACAGCCAGTTATTAGCTGTGCTGAAAATATCTCTGCCTATATCAGTTTCGCTGATGATATAAGCCATCAGGATAAAGAGCGGAAGCGGGAGCCAATTTAAGCTGTGAAACACAGAAAAGGTGGTCAATCCCAGCTTGGTGAGAGGGGCTACTCCTAAGCCAAATAGGATACCGAGAATAGTGCAAAAACCCAGAACATAGGCAATTGGTATTCCTATTAGGATTAAGACAAGTGACAAAGCGCAGCATACAATAGCTATGGTCAGAATATCCAAGATAACCTCCTCAGCAGCAAGCAAAGGTGGATACGTTGAAATGCCATAACGCTCTCAGCTATTCTTTCACTGTTTTGCCCTTACTCCTTAATGAAGCAAGATAACGCAACATTTGGGCTATAAGTACTAGGCAAAGCAATCCGGTACCAATAGTCACTGTCATCTTTATCGGGAACGTGGGTATGACTAAAGTACCTCTAGTGACCTGCCAGTTTTGCAGCGCAAGCCACGCATCCCCCCAGGTCTTCCAAGCAATAACACCACAAAAAACCAATCCCACAAGAGGAGTGACAATATTCTGCAGAATTCCACGTACTGACTCGGGGAAATAGCGATCCATTAAATCAATCCTGAGGTGCCGGTCGAGCCTTTGTGTGTGAGCTAGGGTGAAAACTACACAGACTAGCATCATAATACAGAGGATCTCGTATGTGTAAGGGTCCGGGTTCCTTAATGCATATCTCGTGAACACCCCATAACCAACAACAAAGGCCATTAGGACTATCAGCGCTCCGGCCAATAGCCAAGTTAGACGGGTTATACGATCAAGTAATGAACCTAAAAGCTGAATTACTCTTTCAACCTTATTCAATAACCAATCCAATTAATACTTATTTAAAAAGCCCTAGGAAGCATAGCACTGCCGCCAAGTTTTATTTGCCCATTTTTATTAATCTTCAAAATTGCCGTTAATGGCACATAATTATAGTGTACAGTTTCCTCCCTTCAAAGAGGGAACTGTATACAAGAATATTCGCAATGCTGCTAGTCGCACTGGTTAATCTTACCGAGGAAGTTACTGGTTAGCCTGTCCGGCAGCATCTAGTATCTTCTGAGCGTCCGCTTCTCCAATCTGTGCAAAAAAGTCATCAAGAACTGATTGGCTAGCCTCTATCCATCTTGCTCGTTCTGCCGCAGGCAGATAATAGACTTCCACACCAACGTTCTCTAACTCCGTTAGCGAGGTCTCGGCGTAATCTGCCAAATAGTCGTTGAGCTCGGTTTCACATTGTTGGCATTCCTCGAGCAATATTTCTTGAAAATCATCCGACAGCACATTGAACGCATCGAGGTTAATGTAAATATAACCCGAAGTAGCAAACATGTTGGCGGCCGTAATATAACGGATAGCTTCATACCATTGGAAATTCCAGACGCCAGTTGGGTTCACACCCACGCCTGCATCTACTGTTCCCTTCTCTATTGCTGGGTAGCCATCGAAAAATGGTAGAGGTACAGCTGAGGCACCCAGAGCTTCTACAGTAGCTGCCTCTGCGGAGTTGGCAACCCACACTAATAAGCCTTCCCAGTCTTCTAGTGTCTCTACAGGCTTAGTCGCACCACAATATGTGTGTATGCCGGTCGACATTACAATCACCGGCATGGCGTTGAACTTTTCGGCGATTATATCATTAAACAGCGATTCGTTTAAGAGTCGTAGGAATTCCACGTTTGCATCAAGGCTGTCGACCATAAAGGGCAGCGTTACCGCCCCAAACCTCATGTCATCGCCGGTTTGGTATTCTATCGGAGATTCGGCCATATCAATTGCCCCTGTTCTCAACATTTCGAAGGTTTCCTCCATAGAACAAAGCGTCCCCCCAGCATAAACCTCGATTATAAAATTGCCGTCGGTGCGATCACTGATTCTATCAGCCATTTCCTGAAGCTTCACCACTACAATATCTACAGGAGGAAGTGACGAGGCTAACCTTAGAGTTACCGGCTCAACTTCTTCCTCCTCTCCATCGGCTGGTGGCACTACTTCCTCTTCACAGGCGATAGCGAAAACAGGCACGGTTAGCAGTGCTAACATTATCAGACTAATAAGCAGTTTCTTTTTCACCTTTCTTCCCTCCATATAATTTGTTTGAAGGATTTTTAGTAGCGTAACACAAAGGCAGGACCTGAGTTAACGGGTCCTGCCAACCTAATTTGGCATAACTCTTCCACCTCCTTCCTCGGAATTACTCTCTGCCTTCTATTACAAGTATCTCTAAATCATTTGTTATCTTGGCACTTAAGCTTACTCACACCTAAACCCAGTGCTTATCTGCAACAGGGAACCTGCAATGTGCACCTGGGCATTCTCGGCAGTCACCGAGACGCAATTGGGGTAGTCTAGCCCCCTTTGATTGCTCAACGTAATCAATCGCTCTTTTAACCTGTTCCTCGTTGCCTTTCATAACCATAGTTATCGCTCCCTCCGCTCCACCCAAACCACCGGCAGCCATAGGCACAGCAATAGCTCCGCTTAACATTTGGATAGCCTCTATTTCGGTTATAATATTTACCGTTTCCCCTCTTGGGCAAGGGAGCAGCCCAGTATCTAACCCCATAGCATAATCATATTTAGTCTGTTTTGCCTCTTTCGAGGCCTGGCTTATGGAGATGGGTATCAATTTCTCCAGTCCAACGGGGAAAACCAGGTGAAATGACATTTGTCTCCAAGCATATAGGATGCGACCTATGGGTCCTCCTCCTATAGGGTCACCTATCAGGATACCCACGTTACCTTCGGGATCCAAGGCATTTACCCCCTTGATAAAAACATCCGAGGGTTTCACCTTCTTCATTATTTCTGAAACCTTCTCCCCTATTGAAAGTTCCCCCTTTCTAATTACCCACCAAGTTTTGAACTCTCCCGGATCGGTGGCAGCACTCCGTGGGAGGTAATCTCCCACAATTATTCCCATTTCGATGCAGGTCCCCCTAGGGGCCACTACTCCGCAAACCCAGTAGTTAGTCTTAGGTTTAGTGCCAGTTAGCTCCTCGACGATAAAGTATGTGCTACTACTAGGATGTAATACGACCATACCCTCTGTCGCTGCCTGTCTGACGATATCCATATTGGCAATGGCTTTGGCGATCAGTTTTTTTGATTCGGTAGGGGTAAGGATAATCTGGGCTAACATGGCTCCTTTGTCTAAGTCATCCTTCTATCCATCGAGGCAAGACTTTCAAACAATAACTTTCCCTTTCGGCCCGGTAATTGCCTATTTATTACGCTGGCGACTATCTATTACCAATTTGAGTTAGGTAAATTATGAACTATTCTGTTCTTATTGACAACGGACTATTGACCGTGTCCTAAAGTCCCTCTATTTAAAAGGCGGGTACATTTCGTTGCGCGCGAATTTCATTAATGCTAAAATCGCCATAGGGGGAAGATATGGTTGAGGTAACGTTAGAATCTGGTTCAGAACATATCAAACCTAAAAAGTCTAAAAAGACTAGAATAATGCTGGCTGACGACCATCCCCTGCTACGTCAGTCACTAAGGGACGTCTTAGAAAAACAACCTGACTTTGAAGTTATCGCCGAAGCTAGCGATGGTGAAGAAGCGGTCAAACTCGCCACCAAGCTGGTTCCTGACGTTGTGATTATGGACATAAGTATGCCTAAGCTCAATGGTCTGGAGGCAACTAGGCAAATCAAAGAGAACTGTCGTACGATAGCCGTATTGGTACTAACTGTCCACAGCGATAACGAGCACATACTGAGCATACTCAAAGCTGGTGCTGGCGGCTACTTGACCAAGAGCGTATACGATGACGAAGTCGTTAATGCCGTTCGTGCTCTGGTCTCCGGAGAAACAGTGTTGTCTCCCTCAGTTTCAAAACAAATTTTAAAATATGCTTTTCAACATATCACCAAACCGAAGATTTCGGACATAGGTGATAGACTTTCGGCTAGAGAGTTAGAAACACTTAGGCTAGTAGCCCGAGGCATATCCAATAGAGATATTGCCATCAGGCTGGGCTTGAGCCTGCGTACTGTGAAAGGTTACTTAGCTGACATTTTTTTGAAATTGAACGTGGGCTCGCGTACTGAAGCTGCCATTGTTGGCCTGCGGAGAGGCATTCTCACTCTAGATGATCTTGAGTGAAAGTGGCTGACGGGAAGCGAATGTTAGGTATATTCCAACTAAAAACTAGAGGCAGGATTGTAAATAATCCCCATTTCTGGGCGATTATCGTTGTTACCCTGGCTCTAGTATTTCTTTATCAGGCTTGGCCATGGAGAGCCTGGACGGTAGGGCCGTTTTCCTGGCTTTCTCCGCTGTATGACTTGGTATTAATAGAGCTGAGGGGTCATATTGTTGGTATCCTCTTTTTGGTACCAATTATTTATGCGGCTATTGTTTTCTCATGGCAAGGTGCTCTATTTACTTTTCTTATGTCGCTTATAGGAGTGCTGCCGATAATAGCAGACATTTGGTCTACTAGTTCCCTAATAACTAACATAATTTTGTTGCTACTGCCATTTTTGATTGTATCAATAATCACTTTTGAGCTAGAGTGGCGCCGCAAGGAGAGAAAAACTTTCGCTGAACGAGAAGCAGAACGTCGGGTATACATATCGAAAATACTCGAGTCCCAAGAGAGTGAACGACTACGTATTGCTCAGGAGCTCCATGATGATACCATACAGACATTATTGGTTATAGCCAATCGTGCTCAAAACTTGATTCCTTCTAGCGATGGTAACATGACGGAAGCGAAAAGAAATGCAGACTGGATCAGGGACGCAACTCTTCAAGCAGTTGAGGATGTGCGGAGGACAAGTCTTAACTTAAGGCCAAGCATCCTTGATGATCTTGGGCTGGTACCAGCATTGAGATGGTTGGTGGACCGTATGAATAAGGAGTCTGGTATTAATACCCGTATTCTGGTAAATGGCGTAAAGCGTAAGTTATCCCCTCAAGCCGAAGTCACTATATTCCGTATAACACAAGAGGCTTTAAACAATATCAAGCATCACTCAAAAGCCAAGGAGGCAGTCATCGACTTGGAATTCGCCACAGAATGCCTCAAGATGAAAATAGAGGACGATGGTCAGGGGTTTCGCCCACCCGAAAAATTCGAGAGGCTTATTACTAGAGGTAAATTGGGGCTAATTGGGATACAGCAGAGAATTGACCTTCTTGGTGGAACGTTCCAAATCCGTTCCAGACTTGGTGAAGGAACCTCGCTCTTAATTGAGGTAAAATGTTAGTTCATCAGCAATCATTAGTTGGCCTTAAAAATTCGTGGCAATTTGATATACATTTGACATCGTTAAACTAATTCAGAAGGTGATAGGAAATGAGTAGAGTTGCCAAAGAAAGACTCGGGATAGGAGACAAAGAGAGGTTAGGCAGGTTAAGGGAAGGAGCACTTGGTACACCCGAGCTATGCATTGAGAGAGCTTATTTGATGACGGAGTCATATAAAGAAACCGAGAATGAACCACACCTGATTAGAAGGGCCAAGGCTCTGGAAAAGATATTGAAGGAAATGACAATTCATATCGAAGATGGAGAGCTGATTGTAGGCAGAGCTACAAGCACGCGACGCGGTGGTCTCCTAACTCCAGAAATTAATTGGGACTGGTGTCTGGAACAAATGGACACCATATCAACAGATTGGGATGAATTTGCACCTGTAGCAGAAGAAGAAAAGGCGAAATTTATGGAAATACTTACATATTGGAAAGGAAAGTCGCTATATGACAGGTTGCGTGCTTTAGTACCAGAAAACATACTAAGACTGCATTATAAGGCAATACTACCAGCTGGTTCTTCTATTAGCAACATGCATCTAGGCACACATAACAGTCCCGATTATCAAATGCTACTCATCAAAGGGTTGAATGGCATAAAGAAAGAAGTTGACGAAGAACTAGCAAAATTGAACCTCACCGAGATCAAAGATTTTAGGAAGCTCCAATTTCAAAACGCGGTAAAAATCACTCTTGAAGCAGCGTGTAGTTTTGCGAAAAGATATGCCAGGCTTGCTAGAAGTTTAGCTCAGAAGGAGACTAATGTTCAAAGAAAAGCCGAGTTAGAAAGAATAGCCCAGACATGTGACTGGGTGCCAGCAAACCCGGCTCGAGGCTTCTATGAAGCTTTACAATCAGTGTGGTTCACGTATATCGTCCTTATGATAGAGGGGTGGGGACCAGGCAGGAGCTTCGGAAGGCCCGACCAGTACCTGTATCCCTTCTATAAGAAAGATCTAGAAGGAGGAAGGATTACAAAGGAAGAAGCACGTGAATTGATTGCGCTATTTTGTATAAAAGTGAACGAATTGGCAATGCGTTTCAGTTTTGTAACAGTAAGAACTGCGGCTGGTCTTAATATGCTGTCAAACATTATACTTGGAGGTTTAACTAAAGATG
>Ga0209636_10006779_pt1 | contig 11700 bp, 11 predicted proteins | sample DeeMarSWOR152_54_FD_187464 | JGI IMG/M metagenome (GOLD analysis project Ga0209636, IMG submission 187464) | Marine sediment microbial communities from White Oak River estuary, North Carolina - WOR-1-52-54 (SPAdes) (version 2) | ecosystem: Environmental > Aquatic > Marine > Intertidal zone >... | reverse complement strand
CAACACCAACGTCCCCCTGCAATTGATGTCCAAATCCTGAATGGGGTTCCTGACGCTCTCCACATGGTTTACCTGCCCGGCCAAATGGAAGATATAATCCTGTTCCTTCACGAGGTAGTCCATGGAGAGTCCATTCCGAACATCGCTGAAGTTGATGTGTACCCGGCCTGCTATCTCCGAAACGTTGAACAGGTTCCCCCCCTGCCTCGGCATCATGTTATCGACGAGGGTGACATCCGCCCCTAAGTTCACGAGCCGGATGGACAAATTCGAACCGATAAACCCCAGCCCCCCCGTGATGAGGACCTTCTTGCCAGAAAAGATGCGTTCGTCGTTTTCCATCCTATTCCCCCTCGTCGCCTGATTCGGACACTTTCCCCAATTCCCAGAGCTTTGCGTATTTGATGAAGACGTAAAACATGGTGGAAACCGCTATGATCAACCCCGGAAGCCCATCCCTAAAGCCGGCCTTGAAAATATATTCCTTCAGGAAACGGAATGGGGGCCGCAGAAGAAGTCGAAAAAGGCTGAACTGCTGCCCGGAGCGTATCATGTCCTCCGCGGCAGTCCGCGAATACCTGTCAATGGTTTGAATCTGGTCCGAGATATCCCGATACGTGTAGTGGAGGTAACGGCCGTTCAACTGCTTAACCTTCCCTTCCACGGCCACCTTGGCATGAAGATCTCCCACCCACTTTCCCTTGTCCCTCCGATAGAGGCGGATTTCATAGTCAGGGTACCATCCCCCGTATCCGATCCACCGGCCCAAATAGAAGGTCTGGCGGTGGCAGATGTATCCGTCCCACTGCCCGTTATTCCCTTCTAATTCCTGCCGAATCTCATGGACTAATGTGGAGGGAACGACCTCGTCCGCGTCCACGAACATGACCCATTCGTGTTTGGTCAAATTCGCCGCATACTGATATTGTTCGCGGTGGCCGGCCCATTTCCTCCGGTAAACCTTGTCCGTGAATTCCTTGGCCAACTCAAAGGATCCATCATCGCTCAAAGAATCGACCACAATCAGTTCGTCCGCCCACCGAAGGCTCTCCAGACACCGCTGGAGGGTTCTCCTGTTATTGTATGTCAATACGTAGACGGAAACGGGCACCATATCAATCTCCCCCGATGATTCTGTTCAATGCCTCCTGCACATCATCGGTGCTGATCAAATCCATACACCGGTGATCCGTTGGGCATACCCTCTTGAAACAAGGGCTACAGGAAACCTCCTTTCGGACAATAATATGTCCGTTTCCGCGGGGACCCGTGGTCACTGGATCCGTCGAGCCGAATATGGCCACAACGGGGGTCTTAACCGCGGCCGAAATATGCATGGGCCCCGTATCATTAGTCACCACCACATCACAGCTTGCCATCAAGGCGGCCAGCTGAGGAAGGGTCGTTGATCCGGCTAAATTCACGGCCATGCCATCAATGCCACGGGCGATCATCGCGGCCAATTCCCGTTCACCTTGGCTTCCGAAGATCAGGATACCAGCGCCTTGATCGCGACAAAGCCTTGACCCCAACGCGCTGAAGCGATTGGGATCCCAACATTTCGCCGATCCATACGTCGCCCCTGGATTGAACCCAACCACGGGACGATTATCCCCCATTCCGCAAGAACGGAGATACCCATGGGCCCATCGCCTCATGTCCGGTGCCACCTCGATCACGGGGGCATCGCCCTTGGTAACCCCGCCCATGCACTCGATGAGGTGAAGATAATACTGTGTCCGGTGAAGCCGAAGCAAGGAGCCGGTCCGGGGAATTCCATGGGTCAGAAGGAAACCGCGTCCTTCGTCTACATAACCGACCCGAACGGGAATTGCCGCTAGATAAGCTACCAAGGCCGAGCGCAATGATCTCGGAAGGATGAGCGCTACATCGAACCCTCCTCGGCGAAGAGCCCGGACCATGCGAAGCTCGTCCGCCCAGCGGTTAAACCCCGTCCGGGTTTGATACGGGATGACCTCGTCGACATCGGAGACCTCCCTGAGGAGATCTCCCAAATAGGCCTTGACCAAAAAGCCGATGTGAACCCCGGGAAAGAGCCTTCTGAGCGCCTTCATAGCGGGCAAGCTCAAGACCATATCTCCAACCCAGTTGACCCCTATCACCAAAATCTTCTTGGCATCTCTGAATGGTGCCCTATTCACCCGAATTGCCCCTCATTCCCAGCAGCGTCTTTACGGCATCGAGGACATCCTGGCTCGTGATGGCCTTCACGCACTTCACATCCTTGCATCTCCTGTTGCGGCAGGGGCTGCATGGCAGATCCTTTCGGACAATGACATGGGGCGTTCCCTCATAGGGCGCATTCACGGAGGGATCGGTGGGACCGTAGATTCCCACAACGGGAGTCCCGACCAGGGAGGCAATATGCATGGGACCGGTATCGCTTCCAACGTACACGGTGCATCGCCTCAAGATCTCCGCCAACTGCTTGAGGGAACGGGTTTCAGGGGCCACCAGGGATCCCCTCTGCATCTGCCCCCTTACCTCATCCACCATCGGCCTCTCCCCGGGACCCCAGGTGAAGAGAACCGAAGCCCTAAGCTGCTCCACAAGACGATCTGCCAGCTCGCTATAGTTGGCAAGCGCCCACCGCTTGTAGGGAGTCCTCGGACTCGTTCCCGGGTGGATGGCAACGACGGGGGGCGAAATCTCCTGGCCATGATCCCGGAAGAATCGGTCCACATACTCCACATCCTCCTGGGATACACGGATATTGGCATCCCTTCTCCCGCTGTCCACGCCCAGATAGCCGAGCAAAACGAAGTTTCTCTCGAAACGGCTCATGCGTTTGGATCTGGGGCTCACCTTTCGGTTATTGAAGAGGTGGTTCCACTCCTTGCAATATCCCCGAGCGAAGCCCACCCGTTCCTTGGCTCCGCTGACGTAGCTGATCAGCCCACTCTTCAAGATACCGTGGAAGTCCAAGGCGATATCCCAGTGCTTGCTTCTGAGCTCCCTGACAAATCCACACAGCTCCCCGATGGTTCCGAAAAAAGTAAGGGGGTTCAGGATGCCCTTTGTCCAGCTCTTTCGCTGGAAGACGATGGCTTCGTCGACCTCGGGTTGACATGCCAAGACATCCCGGGCCTTCTCCTCTACCACCCATGCGATGTGGGCCTTCGGAAACTCACTCCGTAGGGCATTTGCCGCTGGAAGGGTCCGGACCACATCTCCAACGGCGCTCAACCGAATGATCAGTATGGCACTGATAGTATTTCTATTCATAGGCATCCCGCGCCGTTTATTCGGACCAGACGAGTTGGCTAGCATCCTTGTCCCGCCACTATCCTCAACCAAGAGGACCCGGAGATCCTGGCCCTCGGACCGGGTAGATATCCGTCAGATAATCATTCTCTCCCTTCAGATAAGCCCTGGCACTAGAAAATTCGTAGTCGATTTCGTTCTTCACGATTCCCCTTCGCACCGGGTTCTCGAATATGTAACGAATTTTCCTCTTCAAGTCCATCTCGTCCTCGACGCCGTACCCGAAGAATTGCCTCTGCCAGACCTTTCCCCTCTCGCCCCGCATCATTAAGTACTTCCGACCAAAACTCCCCTTGATGGCCTTCATCACCTCCGACAAATCGTATCTCTCATTGGGTTCTATTAAGAGGTGAATGTGATCCGGCATTACCACATAGCTGTAAATCTTGAAACCCAACAGCGGCTTATAATAACGCAGGGTATTCAAGAAGAAATGAGCTATGCCGGGATCCTTAAAAATCCGCTGTCTCTTGTCCGTGTTGGTGGTCACGAAATAATACATCCTTCCCCTACTCCTTTTCATACGCCAAGGCCCCAAGGCCATTCAAACCATTAAGCGAGAATGTTAGCACAACGAGCGACCCGGGTCAATTTTTTCCCATGATTTTCAAAGAATTAGGGGAATTAACATCTAGACCTTAGAGGTTTGAGTGACCATGGTGGGAGGAACGTGGGAAAACACATTGAAAGAGGCCGAGGAAAAGGACCATTGGGGATGCTTGAGATCCGGATAAGCCTCAACTCCGCAGCCTTTTCAGGAATTTCTCCGGCATGCTGCAGGGATTTCCCTTCTTATTGAGGCAGAGGTGTCTGGTCTCTCCCTGCACAAGGACTTCCTGGGTCTCCTTTTTCAGAATCCGATAACCAAAGGTAACCATCCGTGTTTTCAAATCCCTCAGATGTGTCCGAACAACGATCAGGTCATCGTACTTCACCGATCCCTTATACCTGGCGCGAAGGTCAACCACCACCAGCCTGTGTCCCCCTTCCTCGAGCTCCCTGTAGCTGAACCCCTTTGCCCTGCAATATGCCGACCGTCCCACCTCGAACCAGACGACATAACTCCCGTGATGGGCGACCCCCATCTGATCCGTTTCAGCATAGCGCACTCGAACAACAACATCCACAGAGTCCTTATGATTGATCTCCTTACTCACTGCTAAGCCTTATCACTATTTATCGAACTGGTAGACGATCTCCCCCTTCTTTACCAATCCGAGTTCCCTTCGAGCCAGTTCCTCGATGTACTTCTTATTCGTCCTCAAATTGTTGATCTCCGCCCTCAGCCTTTCATTCTCCTGCTGTAGCTCCCTGTTAACCCGCTCAATCTCCTTGAGCTCCCTCTTCAAACGGTAGACCTGTAGAAGCCCCTTATCCCCGAAAACGGTGAAGAAGATCATCACCGATACAATAAGGAGTATCGGGATGAGGATTCTCCTGTAGCGTACGTTAAAAAGGCCCACCGCCCTTAGCCTCTACTTCAACCTGAACTTAACGCTAATGGTTCCCCATTGCTCAACTGTTGACCCGCCCTCGTTCAATGGATTGAATCGCCACTGCTTAAGATAGTTCGTAGCGATGCTTTCCAATTCAGCATCTCCTCTGAGGAGGGGAACCACGCTCCCCACCGATCCGTCGGGAAGTACCCAAAACTTCAGCTCAACCTCCCCCTCCCTCTCGATCTTGACCTCGGGGATTTCCGGTTTATAGAGGATTTCCCTGCTACCAGCTGGACCCCTAATTCCCGTGATATCGTTCTTCAGGATGTGGGAAGAGGGTTGCCCGGGTTGGATTGAAACCGTCATGCGGGCGATTATGTCATGGGTTCCCTTATCCTCGAGGATTCGTCTCCTGGGGATCTCGGATTCCCCCACGTCCAGTGACAGGGACCTCCCCCGATAATCGCCAAGGGGTCTTGAGGAATCCCGGAATATCCTGTTCAAATCCTTAAAAAAGGGGGAACTTCTCAATACTTTCACCCTTTCCTCGGGAGGGATCTCCTCTTTCCGTTGGGGGACGAGAAAAGAGGGGCTCGGGGCATCGATGCTCTCCCCTAAGCTCAGCTCCTTCAACTTGCTCATGAGGAACTCCTCGAGCCTCTTGCGGTCATCGACGAGGAATTTCCGAATCAACTTCTCCTTCCCCCCTCCCCCCTCTTCCGTTCTCTTGGGGAAAGGCTCTAGATAAAGCTGCTTCGGCTCCACTAATTCAATGGGAAAAATCCTCAGCTTAGTCACCGCGAAGTAATTGGGCACGAACAAGACCATGCTCACGTGAATGAGGAGGGATACCAGGAGGAAAAGGGATAATTTCATGAAGGCAATTCCCTGGGCCTATTTCTTCCTCTCTTTGGGCCTCGTGGCGATGGCCAGCTTATCGAAACCAGATGTCTTGGCCACATCCATCACCTCTACCACTTTCCCATGGGGAACCCTCTCATCGGCCTGAATGATGACCATCCCTTCTGGACTCTCCCTGGCAGCCTTTGTGAGGTATTTCCCCAACTCCTCGAGGCTCACGAGCTTCTGCTCCACGAAGATCTTATCGTCCGTGGTCATCACCACCCTTACCTCTTTCTTCTCCCTTGAAATCTCCGTCGATGAGGATTTGGGAAGTTTCACTTTGATCCCCGGGGCCACGATGAAGGTGGTGGAGAGCATGAAAAAAATGAGCAACAAAAAGACGACATCCACCAGCGGTGTTAGGTCAAACCCCGAAGTCTCCCTTTTTATCGCTTTGAATTGCATAACAGCCCCCTTTTGCGGATCAGCCCTGTGCGGGGCGCTCCCTCTGCTTAAGGAGATCCACCATCCGGATTGAGTTCTCTTCCATCTCCACGATTAAGGCATCAGCCTTATTGGCGAGGTATCGGTAGAGTACAAAAGTCGGGATGGCTACCACGAGCCCCGCTGCCGTCGTGATCAACGCCTCTGAAATTCCACCTGCAAGGCTGCTGGGGTTTCCGACCCCCTGAATTGATATGACGTTAAAGGCCTTGATCATCCCAAAGACCGTTCCCAACAGCCCCAAAAGGGGGGCGATGGCCGCGATGGTTCCGACCACATTGATATACCTTTCCAGGGTAGCCGCCTCCCTCCTTCCGATTTCCTCTATACCCTCCTTGACGATCTCCCTCCGTTTGCCGAAATTACGGATCCCGGCCAGAATGATATTGGCCATTGAAGAGCTATCCTTTCGACACCGGGTGATGGCTTCAGGGATCTTCTCCCGGCGAATGAGGTCCTCGATCTCGATCAAGAAATCCCGGGGGATAACCCTTGACCTCCTTAAACTCCAGAGCCTCTCCAGGAAAATGGCCAACGCTATGATCGAGCACAAGGCAATGGGAATCATTAAAACTCCGCCCTTCACGACAAAATCGTACATAACCCCCTCCTATCTCTTGGACATTTCCTTCTCCACCCGTTTCAGCATCTTGCGGGCAATCTTTTTGGTCTCCTCCGATCGGGCGGTTTGAATGAGCTTCCGGTAAATTTGTCGAGCCTCGGACCACCTCTGCTGATCCACATAAATCTGGCCCACCTTTAAAAGGGCTTCTCCAACAAACTCATCTCGATCATGGTAGAGGTAGAGAACCTTCATGAACTCCAGCTTGGCCGACTCCTTATCACCTAACGCCAGATAGGAATCGCCAATTTTCAGTTGGGCAAGGGAAGCCTGAGCCTTATCCGACGAACCGGTTACCCTCTTAAAGGATGCAATAGCCTCCCGATAGTCCTGACCATGAAGGTAGAGCATTCCCAATTTGAGCGAGGCCTCGTAGACGATGGGATCATCGGGATACAGCGCTATGAGCCTCTTGAGGGTCTTCTCGGCCCAGTTGGGCCTCTTCAATACCCGATAACACTCGCTTGCTCTCAGGTAAGACCGCTTATCCCATCCCGACTTGGGAAATCGATACACGACCCGTTCATAACCTTTGAGGGCACTTCTAAAATCCCCAAGGGCGTAATATGCTTCGCCGATCTTATACCAAGCCTCCACCACATGGCTGCTATCCGGAAAATGCATGGTGACCTTCTCGTATTCGGCAACCGCCTCAGGAAACCGCTCCATATTCATGTATATCTCGCCGATTCGGAATTGAGCATCGTCAGCGAGGTCGCTCTTGGGATAGGTGCGGAGCATTTCCCGATAGGCGGAGATGGCCCTGTCCCACTGAGCATTCTTTTCGTAAAACTCGGCCAATTGGAGTCTCACATTGACCCCCAAGGGGTGTTCTGGATACTTCTGGAAAAATCCCCCGATCTCCTCGACGAAGCGATCGTACTTCCCCTCTTGATAGTAGGAGAGGATAACCCCATAATCGGCCTCGGGAGCCTCCTTTGACTTCGGGTAACCCTTGATCACCTGCAGGTAGGCGAGTATAGCCCTGAGATATTCCCCAAGGTTGTAATAACTATCCCCGATCTTGAGGAGAGCCTGGGGGACAAGCGGACTCGATGGAGCAAAACTGACCAATCCGGAAAACTCGTCTATGGCCTCTTTGAAGGCCTTTCTCCTGAAATGGGACATCCCCAACCAAAAATAGGCATCATCGGCATAAGCGCTCTTGGGGAGTTCATCCACTATGTCGTGGAACTGTTCCGCGGCTTCCGCGAAAAGCCCCTGCTTGTAGTAGATCCATCCCGTCAGGAAATAGGCCTTGTCCCGCCCTTCCCCCCCGTAATCCCCCTGGGTCAGCCGGGCCAGGTAATCCAGCGCCCTCTCGTACTGTTTCAAGTTGAAATAGGCCTCCGCCAAGAGGAGGATGGCCCCGGGATAGAGTTCATGCTCTGGATAGGTTTCAACCAGCTGATTGAAGTACGATGCCGCCTTTCTCCACTTTCCCAGCTGAAAATAATACCATCCCAAGCTATTGAGGGCTTTCGCAAAGTAAAAGCCGCTATCGGCCAGCTCATTGAAGTAGCTTACCGCCTCGGCGTAATTCCTCAACAGTAAGTTCGCCTCTCCAATCCAATAGATGACCTCATCCCTCTGAGCGAAATCTGGATGTCCCATGAGGATCGGCTTCCAAGAGGAAATGGCCTCGTTATAGGACTTTTCCTGGAAATGGGAGAGGCCGATTTTGAACAGGGCCTGGCTCACTAAGCCGCTCCCTGGATATCCATCGATGAGGAGCTGATAGGAGTTTCGAGCATTCCCATAGTCCTTGAGATTATAGAAGGATTCCCCGATATTGAAATATACTTTGTCCCTGAGCTCGGTCATCGGATACAGCTTGACGAGATCCCGATACGATTCGATGGCCTTCTGAAATTCCCCTTCCTGGAAATAGTGGTAAGCGATTTCGTTAAGCCCTGTGCCCCCCCATTTCGACTGGATATAACGCTCGGCAAGTCTTTGGTGGTATTCAATCGCCCTCTCCGTCTCACCTTGACCCACGTATGACTTAATCAACCCGTAGTAGGCAATCTCGGCCAATTCGCTCTCGGGAAACCTCAGCAGCAGCTCCTCCAATACCGACGCCGCCTCTCCATATTTGCCCGAGAAGACTAAACTCCAGCCGAGCCCGTAGAGGGAATTCTCCAGGAGGGGATGGAAGGGAAAGTCAGCATTGAAGTCCCTGAAGACCCATTCCGCTTCTTCGAATCTCCTGAGATGGAAGAGGTTGGCCCCGATGAGGTACTGGGTCTCAACTCTCAGGTTGCCACGGGGAAATTTCTCCACCAAGCGACGGAATGTTTCCAATCCCCCGTCGTAATTATTCATGCGGATCGAAGACTCCCCTGCCCAGAAGAGAGCCGATTCCGCAATGGGACTCCCAGGACGAAGCCTATAGGCTTCAGTGAGGAATTGGTGGGCGGTTTCATAATGGCCTTGCTTGAAATGGATCCACCCGACTGAATAATGCGAGTAATCGATGAGTTCGTCCTGGGGGTATCGATGGATTACCTCCAGGAAACACTTCAGAGCACCCTCCAATTGATCGAGGTGAAGCTTGGACTCCCCTAACCAGTAGTATGCTGACCCGAGAAGGGAACTCTCCGGGTAGTTGATAATGAGCTTTTCAAATGACTGAACGGCATCACCGTAACTCCCCTTCATGTACCGGTATTTCCCCTGCTTAAAGAGGGCAAGCTCCCCCTCAAACACTTTGACCACGGAGGTGCTGACAGAGCTGGAGTAAGCGCAACCCGGTGATTTGGTCGTGGGCCTGGCCTTTTGCAACTTGGCCACCATCTCCTCGTCCATGGCCCTCGATTCTATCTTCGGTTCCGCCTTAACCCCTTGGGCCACCACGAGAGGAAGGGGGATCTCGCGGGTATCAATGAATTTCGATTCATCTGGGCTGGTGATAACAACCTCGGGGAGCCTTATCTGAAGCTGTTCCTCGGTACCCTTCAGCTTTGGAACGAGGGATGTGCAAAGGAGGGCAAAGAATGAGAAGGCCGTGGTAAATTTTATCGCTTGCTTGAACATGGACAATTCCTCAAGGGAAATGTTCCACCGGCCTTGCTGATAAATTGACAAAAACGTATCAGAATCAATACCCCTTGTCAAGGAAGGGGTCTTTCCCGCTGCGTTTGACAACCATCTGGATGCAAGGTAGTTTGGTCAACCAGGATTTATGGGCTTTTGATACACCATCGAACATGGTTTCGATGATTCAGGAGACATCGCCAAGAGAAGATCGAGCTTCTGTATTTGAGCCAAAATGGCTGTTTTGGGGAAAAACCCTCAATTAGGTAGGCTCCGCTAGGTGGGGATGGGTCTACGCCGGAGGAATTTTTTTATAATCCCTCTTAGTCGTTTCGGCAAGAAATCCCCCAACTTTCTCATTATATTGAAATACCGCTTTTGACCGGGGTGTATTTTCCTCCGTTGCTTTTCGGGCCAGTTTTGCTCCGGTAGCAGGTTCACCAGGGGAGCCGAAACCAATGTCTCATGTCGTCCCTTTATTGCTAAAAGGGTAACGCGGTCGTACAGTCTCCCCAATTGAGGGGGATTATGACATTCGTACACGGAAGTAAATCCCACGTGCGATAGCAGGTTATACAGCGAAGGACGAGTAAACCAGAAGCTCATTAAATTATCTAAGGATGCCCATAATGCCTTGGCTCTCTCCTCGGGGGTAGAGCTGCGACTATGCTCCATAAGCCTCTTACCCCAATATTTTCTCCCATTGTAAAGAAAGGATTCCTTGGGAGCCGTGCTCACATGCGTATCGATTATTGCAAACCTCTGGCAAACCTCCGCTATCCTTTCCACGAGGGAAAAAACATCTGGGTCACCAAGTGGTAAAGTATGCCCAGGCATAGGACCACATCGAAAGAGCCGTACTTTTCCTTACTGAGATTTCGGACATCGTCTCGGAAAAGCTCAAGGTTCTCCAGGGAAAGTACACCTTTTGCAAAACGTGCCTTTTCAATATTTGCCTCTCGGCCTTCTATTCCGACAACTCTAGACCCATGAAAACCAAGTTCTATTGGATACAGCCCCTCCATGCAGGCGAGATCTAATATACGAAGATTCTCCAACGGCTCGCCGGCAATATCGGAAATTATTTGAGTGGTACGTCTCAATAGGATTTCATCGCCAATAATACGTTTATCGATCGTATAAAGACCATCGGCCAGCTGGATGTTGTGAGCGGTCCATTCACCATGCCTCGCCACAATCTCTGCTTTTCTCTTCTTGATTTGTTCAACGTTCATTTGTCATCTCCTCTTAATGGTGTCAATGGCCCAATTATGCCCGAGCGTCCATATCAGCAACGCTACACATTTTCTCGTTATTTTGTCCATTATCTTCTATCCCTCTCTCAAATCCCCATTATATCGATCGCCTCAACCAACGATGGCAAAACCGTCGCCTGCTTGGCCTGTGATCTTGGCTTTATGGACCCACAATACCAAAGACAAACGGTGTTCACAAGGAAAAAGCTCGTGCGGGAGGCTCCCTAAGGAGCCCGGGTTTCTAATCCTCAAACAAATTGATGGCTCGCTGTTCCCACAAGGCTCGCAGCGGTATAACCCTGTTAGGGGGTTTGCCACTTCAGGCTTAGTTGACAAGCCTCATGGTAAGTGATAGCTTAGGCCGTGGGAGCCAGGGATGCCGAGAAATCGTTACCTCATTGTCTTGATTTTTTTTTGGATTGTCCTCTCTTGCGAGGGGACCAACTCCGATAGGCTGCAAAATCCCATCGAAGCGAATTTTCAATCCATGAAAGAGGAAATGGTAGAAACCCAAATACTGACAAGGGGGATCAAGGATGAGGCGGTATTGAATGCCATGCTCAAGGTGGACAGACACAAGTTCGTTCCCGAGGAGATCTGTCACCTCGCCTATTCAGATCGACCGCTGCCCATTGGCGAAGGGCAGACCATCTCCCAGCCCTATATCGTGGCCTTGATGACGGAATTGCTCGAATTAAAGAAGGGGGAGAAGGTT
>Ga0209636_10006778_pt1 | contig 11702 bp, 9 predicted proteins | sample DeeMarSWOR152_54_FD_187464 | JGI IMG/M metagenome (GOLD analysis project Ga0209636, IMG submission 187464) | Marine sediment microbial communities from White Oak River estuary, North Carolina - WOR-1-52-54 (SPAdes) (version 2) | ecosystem: Environmental > Aquatic > Marine > Intertidal zone >... | reverse complement strand
ATCAATAATTTCCAGGAGGCATGCTTTCAGGCTGTTGGTCAGCTTCTCCAGGTTCTCTCTAGCCTGTCCAAAGTTGATTCTGGAGATCACATCATCTCCAAAGCTGATCTGGGGATTCATCCTGGCACAAACTGCTAATTCTTCTCCCGTGGTCAAATCCACAAGATATCCCACCACTGTGGTCGTGCCAATATCAAAGGCTGCCCCATAATTTTGCTGGGAGGTATCTCCTTGTTCACATCCTGCCAGTTCACTTCCCAGCAACACCAGGGTGACTTCAAAATCAGAATCTCTGAGCACTGAGGGGAGTTCATCCAGTGCTTCAATGCTCACTCTGCTGATCTCAGGTTCTATAGAATCTCTAATTCTTCCAATATCCGTTCTTTGATCTTCGAGAGTGGGTTTGGGAAGCTTCAAGAAGATTTTTTGTACATTGGGGTCCAGTACAATTTGTCTGGTAACTCCCTCCACCAGAATGCGCTGTTTTCTTACAATGGATTTTTCAGGGATGTACACTGTTAAATTTCTGTCAATGATGACCTGGCATGCCAGACGAAATCCCTGTTCTAATTCATCTGTTGAAAAGAATTTTGTTTCTTCTTCAGTGTATGATTCGTATCCTCTTACCTGTACCTTGCACTTACCACACAGCCCTTTTCCACCACACACAGCATGGAGCTGGATTCCCGCAGCATGAGCAGCCTCCAAAACAGTGCCACCATTTTCAAAAGGGATTCGCCTTCCCATGGGCTGGAAGGTGATCAGAGATTCTGTCATGGATGTCAATGGTTTGAGGGCAATAAAAAGGTTTGCCACCTGAAATGACAGCAGAGAACAGCGATTTTAGATAACACCTAATAAGTGCGCCCGTGTCTCTACGTGGGTCTCACAATGGAGAGAATAGAGGTTTTTAAAAAGAAGTAGAATGAAATTCATGTTGCAGGTTGAAGGTAATTGGCAAATAATGCGTGAGCATTGGTAACCTAGTAACCCAAAGGTTTTTATCTCTTGTACCATTCTTCTTTTTATGGATTTAACTAATTTAAAGAAAGTATCAGATTATGAATGGGAACTCCCTCAGCAAGGGGAGATGCGGGTACCTGGAAAAATCTTTGGGAACAGACAGATTATCGATCACTTGGTGGTAGATGTAAAAAAAGGGAAAGAGTGGAATGCGTTATCCCAAATAGCAAATGTAGCTTGTTTGCCTGGAATTCAAAAAGCTTCCATTGCCTTGAGCGATGTCCATCCAGGATATGGATTCCCCATTGGAGGAGTGGCTGCTTTTGATCCTGAAGAAGAGGGGGTCATCTGCATGGGGGGAATTGGGTTTGATATTAACTGCGGTGTGGTAACTATTAAAACAGACTTAGAAAAAAAAGACATACAACCCAAAACCAAAGAATTGCTGGACATTCTATTTAAAAAGGTCCCTGCAGGGCTGGGATCCACAGGAAAGATACACTTAAATACGAAACAGCTAGATGAAGTATTAATCGATGGCGCTCAATGGGCAGTGGAAAAAGGATATGGGAGAGAGGAAGATCTTGAATTCATAGAAGAAAAGGGAAAAATGCCTAATGCTAATCCAGACGCAGTTTCTCCCAAAGCAAAACAACGGCAGTTCAAGCAGGTAGGCACTTTGGGATCAGGGAATCATTATCTGGAGGTTCAGTACGTGGCTGAAATCTATGATGAACAGGTGGCCAACGTATATGGGTTGAAAAAGGACGGCGTGGTCATCAGCATACACACAGGATCCAGAGCCCTGGGCCACCAGATTGGTACCGATTACCTGAAAGAGTTAGCCAAAACTACCAGAAAGTACAATATCAAAATAAAAGATAAAGATCTGGTTTGTGCACCAATCAAATCAAAAGAAGGAGAACGCTATTTTTCTGCAGTCTGTGCCGGAATTAACTGCGCCTTTGCCAATCGAGAGGTCATCACTCATCTGGTGAGAGAGTCCTTCCATCAGGTGTTCCCAGATACTACCCTGGATTTGCTGTACCACATTGGACACAATACCTGTAAGAAAGAGGAGCACGATGGCAAATTAGTGTACGTTCACCGGAAGGGGTCTACTCGGGACTTTGGACCAGGTAGAAAGGAAATACCTGCGCCCTACCGGGACGTTGGCCAGCCAGTTATTGTGGGAGGTACTATGGGAACCTGTTCTTTCATTCTATATGGTACCAAAGTGGGCATGGAGAAAAGTTTTGGATCAGCCATTCATGGTGCTGGAAGAAGAATGAGCCGGAAACAAGCCAAGAAGTCGTACTGGGGATCTGATATCATCAAAGATTTGGAAAAGAAAGGTGTCCATGTCAAGGGCCATTCCATGGCGGGGATTGCTGAAGAAGCCCCTGGGGCGTACAAGGATATTGTCAATGTGGTTGACTGCATGCATCACTCAGGGATTTCGAGAAAGGTGGCCATGCTGAAACCAATGATCAATGTCAAAGGGTAGCTTTTTATTCTTTATTCTTTATTCTATACATACCTACCTCTTCATTTCGATTCCCTCTACAAGGCAAGAAGGAGTTATAATGCCCTGGTATTCTGGGACTGCAGAATCTCCCAAAAGTCTTATAGTTTTGAGAGCTTGGAAAGCATCTCCTGAAAGGGTAACCTCTTTTACAGGATGAATAATTTCTCCTTTTCTCACATAATGGGCCTGCTTGCACACACCTGAAAATAATCCTGTGGTGGCGTCAACGCTTCCAGAAAAACGTTCTACCATCAGCCCTTCTCCTAATTCTTCCAAAAGTTCTGGGAGAGATACTCCTCCTTTCTGAACAATGAAGTTAGTAGGTCCCACATTAACATCAGATGTGGCAGTTCGCACAGCATTTCCTGTAGAACTGCATCCTGCAATGTTGGCTGTGTACTCAGAGTGGAGCAGTCCTGAAAGGTACCCTTTTTCGATTATGACCGTATTATACGTGGCGGATCCTTCTCCATCTATAGGTTTTGACTCACAGCCTCCAGGTAATGTTCCATCATCTGTCACAGTTAGAATATCAGAAGCCACTTCATCTCCCATTTCTTGTGAGAAAGGACTCCTATCCCGGAGGTATGCTTCAGCACTGACAGCTGCTGCCAGCGGCGTAAAGAGAACCTCTGAGGCTGGATCTGGCAAAAGCAAAACTTTTCCTCCAGCACCAGATTGCAGTTTCCTCGCTCCCATGGAGGCTCGGGCACTTCGAGCTACTTTTTCTCCCAGAGCAGTAAAATCGCAGTCTGGGGACCTGGAACTCACATAATCGTAGGCCATGCACTCAGCTTGCCCAGAGCGCTTTGCTGCACATAACACATCTGCTTCTAATGTTGTGGTTTCATACCTTCCTGATAACCCGTGGCTGTTTATGATGAAAAACGCTTCAACAGAGTGTTTTATGTGACCCTCTTCCATGTCTACATCTTTTATACTACTAGCAGAATCTAAAAGGGTGCGGGCAAGTTCGAAGAGACCCTCGTAGGAGAGCTCTGCCAGTTTTTGAGAGTATATTCCCTCCACTTCAGCAGGAGAACATCTGTAGGGGAGATGTTCCCAGAAAGCATCTTCAACAGTTTCTCTGGCTAAAAAAACTGCATGTTCTGCCAGATTTTCAGCATTCTGGAAGGGAAGGTTACAGGACGTGAAGCTGTGTTTCTTTCCTATGATTACCCGTATCCCCATGGCAGCTGTTCTGCAGTCTTTCTCACTGTGAATACCTCCCCTCTTCATAACAATCTCTGTATCTCGAGCAGATTCCACTACTACTTCCACCTCGTCTGCTCCAGCTCTTTCTGCTTTCTTCAGCACCTTTTCTGCAAGGTCAGTATACATTCACATCATCCCCCGGAGTACAGCTTTCGTCTTGATGGGAGGTCCCCCTACGCCCACAAAAGCGGGCTGATCTTTGCCACATATAGCAATGTTGAACTCAAAGGTTTCTGAATTCCCGATGGCCTCTATATCCTGCAAGACCTCAAACGCATTGCCCGTTATCACAGGGCCACGATACAAATCATCAGTGAGGGTTCCTCCCTCTATTTTCTGACAGAACCCTGTGCCAAACATGAATTCTCCATTGAAATCACTTTGCCCACCCATGTAGCCTGCCACCACCAGGTATCCATCATCCACTTTCTCAATAAGTTCTTCATACTCATGATCTCCAGGTTCCAAAAAGGTGTTGCTCATGCGGATGAGAGGTTCACAGGAGAAATTCCAGGCGCGCGCATTGCCCCTGGGTTCAGCCTGCATTTGAAACGCAGTTTCCCGATTGTGTAAAAATTTTTCAAACTTCCCCTCTTTTATTAAGATAGTCCCGCGTGCAAGCACTCCTTCTTCATCGTAGCCAAAAGAACCCGGTCCTGCAGGGTAGCTGGGATCATCTACTATGGTCACAGACTCTGCTGCCACTGTATGACCCTCTTTACCATACAGGTAAGAGCCACCCATGCCAATGTCAGCTTCCGCTGTGTGTCCTACAGCTTCGTGGACCAAAAAGCCCACCAGGTTTGAATCTAAAACCACGTCTGTCACTCCTGAAGGAGGAAGAGAACACTCAGTGAGTCTGCTGGCTATTTTTGCACATGCCTGACTTTCTGCTTCCAAAATGTTCTTTGATAAAAATTCTGAACCGTACTGCCCACCAAAACTCTTATTGAAGCTCGCTATCTGTGAATTTCTAGCAACAGCTGAAATAGTACCCAGGATTCTGTGCTCTTTTTGAGTTATGTGCGTTCCTTCTGACGTACACAAAGTCTTGGTGTCTGTCACGATATTGAAACTAACAGTGGAGGAAACAACATTCTTCACCTGCTGCATTTCCTGCTGACAGGATATGATTGATTCGCACAGTTCTTTGATAGCAGATTCATGGAACCCTCCTTTCACCCCAGGAGAATGCCAGTTACCTCTGCACGGGCTAACAGGGGCAAGGGTTACAGACTGCTTTTTGAGGTTCTGTGAGCGACGAGCAAGCTCTTCAGCACTGACCAACGCTTGTGCCAGGTCTTCTCTTTTCGTGGTGGAGGCAAACCCCCAGGAGCCTTCTACTAGGGCACGTGCACAAAATCCCTTTCCAAAAGTAGAGGTTACAGTCTCAGGGATGCTGTCTTTGAAAACCAGCATGATTATTCTCCTTTTTACTTCTCTTAAAACGGCCCACTCACCACGGGTTTTAACCACAATATCATCCATTGGATCTTCTCACTTGATAGATCATATAAACCTATTGGTTTATTACGAACCCCTACATTTTAGGGCTCCGCTTTAAGAACTACTCCCTTTTTTTTAGAATCGATGTCAACATCCGAGCTGGAAATGAAAAAAGAGATTGACTTCATCAGAGGACTTGCACTCACTGTGGGAGGAATCGTAGGTGTAGGCATGCTCATCATTCCGGGAATGGCAGCAGGTCTTGCAGGACCTGCATCTCTTCTAGCATGGCTGCTTACCGGGCTGCTCTGTCTCTTCATGGCTTCAAGTTTTGCTCAGTTGGCTTCCATGTTTGATGAGTCTGGTGGACCTTACATTTATGTTTTGAATGGCCTTGGAGAGAGAATTGGTTTTCTCGCTGGGTGGTCAGGGCTTTTAGGGGCATGGATAGCGCTTTCTGTGCTTACACTTTTAATTCCACAGTATCTTGGTCCCCTATTGTCTCTTTCACAATTTGAGCAGACCTGTGTATCTCTTTCAATTGTTGCAGCTTTGAGCCTGATCAATATTCGAGGAATAAAACAGGGCGGATGTGCGCAGCTTCTTCTATTCTCCGGTGTGCTCATAACACTACTTCTTTTTATAGCAGGAGGAATTCTCAATTTTGAAAGTCATAATTTTACTCCTTTTATGCCTTTTGGATGGAAATCAGTAGGAAAAGCAATGGGATTGACAATGTGGGCTTTTCTTGGCTGGGAATATGCTCTCATACCCGCATCAGAGTACAAAAACCCAAAAAGAGATTTTCCGTTGATCATTGTTTCTGGCACCCTCCTCATCATTGTTCTTTACTGCGGTGTGGTTGCAGCCTGTTTAGGGAGTGTTCCCTGGCAAAGCCTGGCTGAAAGCACGACACCGCTGGTTTTGGCAAGTGCTACATGGGGTGGCAGTCTTATCATTGCTGTAGGTTCTGCAATCATCATGACTGGCTGTCTCAATGCAGGCCTACTCTCCAGCGGAAGACTTCTCTATTCCATGGCAAAGAAGGGGGCTCTGCCTGAAAAACTGGCTCGTATTCACCCCGTATACCGGACTCCTCATGTTGCTCTCACAGTACAGTGGGGCGTCATGTCCCTACTCGCAGTGTTGAGACAGGTGGAGAACTTTGTCTATATATCTAATGTGCTTTTCCTTACAGCGTACCTTCTCTCTTTTGTTGCTTTAATCCACTTGAAGAAAAAGGTCACCTTCATTCCAATAGTTTCTTGTATCACGTGCAGCTTTCTCATCTCACAATTAGGAGCAGGAAAAATTCTCCAGGCTTTTACTGTCATGGTGGTGGGACTCCTCTTTTTTGAGATAAGGTTCAGAGTTTTGAGAAAATGTTGGAGTACCTGAGCAGCCTGAATAGTATAAAAAAAAATAAATAAAAAAAGATAGATCAACGTGCGCTAGGTTCACAATGGTTTAGCCACCCTTGGCTGTGTTGAACCTGATAATGGCTCCAAGCTCGGCAGGTCTTCCATTCTTGCCGTAGAGCTTAATCACGGGCTCAGAGAATCTCATATAGTCACCTCCTTTCTATTTTGGATTCGTGAAGGAATCCTCTTTAAGGTATTCTAACCGTTCCACTTCCAACAGACCTATAGATGCTAAAAGCCCTACATGGTTTCTCACGGATTTTGTAATAGTTTCTTTATCCCCTTCAAAGACATCTAAGAGGGTTTTCATCAATTCTTCAAAAGTACAATTATCACAGTGTTTCATGATTTCATTTCCTATCTCGTTGGTGGTGAAGAATAAATCCTTCTGGTTGCAGTATACAATGTAATCATCCATAACCTTGGTGACAATAACGCCCCGCGGTTTCTTGATGACATCATCATCTTGTATCTCCACAACTCCTTCATCCACCACTTCAATCGTTCCATCCTCTTTCATTTCTATGCTCATACTATCTCTCCTCGCCTTTTTCTTCAAAATGCTCATGATGATCCAGCATGATAGCAGCTTCAACCCACAAAGCACTGAGCTGATCTGCTGTTAAATGGGGGGTCTTGATAACAGAAGGCGCATTCCCCATGCAGTGTTCCAGGTTTCCATCAACGAACTCTATGCCATACTCCTCTAGATTGTTGTAGATGCGGGAGCCCACGTCAGGATGTAAAAGACTCCATATCACTTCAGAAGAACCTAATCTGGTAACAGCAAACTCTATATTCCGGCGGATATCTTCTTCTTTTTCCCAGGGTAATCCCAAGAGAAAAGACGTGGTGGTTTCCAACCCTGCTTCCTTGGCCATTTTTACCGCTTCAAGATTGTCTTCTACTGTGGTGCCTTTGTTCATTTTATCTAAAGACTCTTGGGAGCCAGACTCCACGCCAATGAAGACACCAAAACAGCCAGCAGCTTTCATGTGTTTTAAGAGCTCTTTGTCCAGGGAATCAGCTCTTACACTGCAGAGCCACTCTACATAGCATCCTCTTTCTTGTAACTCATCACAGATTCTGTGGACTCTCTTCTTGTCAAGAGTGAAGAGATCATCGCCAAAGACAATCCTCTTTGCATGAAAGTCGTGCACGAGTACATCCATTTCCGCAAGCACTCTTTCCGGGCTCATCCCTCTCCAGAAGTGACCCCAGTACGCTGAAGTAGAACAGAAAATGCAGTGGTTAGGACACCCTCTGCTGGAAACCACAAGCTGCGACTGAATCTCATTGTACTTTTCTATTGTTTCCAAAAGATGGTAAGCAGGAATAGGCAAATCGTCGAGCTTCTTCATAAAGGGCCTGTCAGGGGTCCGCCTTATCTCACCATTGTCTCTGTATGCCAACCCTGAAATAGATGAGAAGTCTCCTCCCTTCTCCAAAGCTTTTAGAAATTCCAAAAATGTGATCTCACCTTCCCGACGAACAATGAAATCTACACACTCATTTTCAGTCATTGTTTTAACATCAGTAAAAGTGGGATGAATACCACCTAGAACAATAGGGATATCCGGGAATTCTTCCTTCAAATAGGAAGACATCTTTAGTGTCCGAGGAAAACTGGCAGTTAAAGCACTTATCCCAATGATATCAGGGCTAAACGCTTTCAGTTTTCCCTTTAAATAGTCGTAATCCCACCTGATGACAGCTAAGTCTACAACCTGAACATCATGATCTGCTTCTTCTAACACAGCTGCCAAGCTCAGAATCCCTAAAGGGGGAAACTGAAGCTCAGGCCGCTCATCAATGCCGTAGGGCATACCGGGGGAAATCAGGGATACTCTCAAAATATCACCATCTCTTTCGTCTTGAGTTATATCCTGGGGATATCTTATAAGTGTTTCGGCAAGTAAATTCACTCTTCTAGTGTGTTAATAACTGGAACATCTCCGTTTCAGTGTAACACACCTCATCCCGTGCGGTTCATGCTGAAACTAACTATGAAAGGAAAGGAGCTCTTTTCGAAATATCTTTTGACTTCCTTCTTTTCAGTTTCTGCGCATGTAGACATTTTCAATAGTATTGTGAGAAGGTATTTAATTCTTTCGGTTGCAATTGCTGAATATCGTGGAATATCTCAAATAATAGAATAATTATTACAGCATTTTTTAGAGAAAAGAACGAAGAAATTACTAGATAAATATCTATATATTTTACATATAGAATAGATTTGAGATTTTAGATCATAATGTAGAAAAAAGACATCTTTGCAGTGTTCTATTGCAAAGATCTTGGAGAAAATATTCATTTAGGAATAGAATTCAATGAAATTAATAGTTACTCTGTGATTCATTGTTCTGACAAAGAGCGCCTCATTTTCTCAAAGAAGTAAAATCCTGCCAGAGCAACTACCCCTAATATCCCTGAGATATACCAGACAGCCTTCACGTTTATGTCGAAGACGTACCCTCCAACCAGAGAGTCAAGAGCAAACCCAGCATACACAGACAGGTTGTAAAGACCCATGTAGCTTCCCCTGAACTCTTGCGGTGCAAGCCCTGACACCATAGCAGTTGTGGTGGGAATAATTAGAAGCTCTCCCAAGGTAACCAAAGCCACAGCAATCAACACGTGGACGTATGCTACAACACCTATCATGCCCAAGAGCCCTCCTGTGAAGAAAAGGCATCCTGCCACCAGGCTGGAAGTACTCCCCATCTTCTGCGATACCCGAGATACAGGATACTGGAAAATCACCACCATGATACCATTGAGGGCCAGGAAGGTACCAATGTGGCTCTCCGTCAATTCCAAGACCAGTTTGCCATATATGGGAAGAATTATGGAAAGATTACCCAGCATGAACCCGATGACAACCATGAGAAAGCATACAGTGAGCAGTTTTCTGTCACCCAAGACCGTAACAAAGCTTTGGGCAGCAGCTTTCCTGGAATAAGTCTCTTCAAGTCCTTTAAACACCAAAAGCGAGGTAACCCCACAGAGAAGGGCAGCTCCAGCAAAGACTGCAGGAAGATTTCGTGCAGCTATTATCCCACCTGCAGTAGAACCAGCTATTAAGGCTCCATTTATGGCCACTCTCATGATGCTGTAAGCTTCCACTCTCCGCGCTTCAGGGACGATATCTGCTACCATAGCATCACGTGCAGGATCTCCCAAAGAGATGAATATACCCATGAGGCAGTACAGGACCATAAAAGAGAGGACATCTTTGACCAGGAACAATCCTGCAAAGATTATCATACGCGTCAAAAGGCTCAGAAGCAAGAGAGTCCGTCTCCCCAGTCTATCGCTGAGTTCTCCTGCCACTGCAAGGGAAGCCATTCTCAAGACCGTATTTACAGCCAAGACCAATCCCCCAATGGCGACAGAAATTCCGAGAGAAGTATTAATGTAGATGAGAATAAAAGGGAGAAAGAGCCACATAGAAGTATTTCCCAAAAAGGTGACAAAACAGAGAATCCAGAACTGGGAGCTAAACCGGGCAAAGCTTTCAAGACGCTTCAATCTCCTCCTCTCCTATTCTGTGATGCACAAAAATAGCCACAAGGTTCCAGGCCACAGTAAATATTCCTGCTGCTAACAAGACCATTCTCACGCCAATAATTTCTGCAAAATAACTCTCAATTCCTATGGATATTAAAGAACAGGTATCAATCATGGCGCTCAAGTTGCTGAAGATTCTGCCCGTTATGGTTTCTGGAAGGAGTATCTGCAGTCTCGTATAGGTGGGAACCTGAATAAAAGAAACAGATAACCCAATAATGAACATAGCAATAAAACTGATAGGCAACAAAGGGAATAAAGCCAGGAGACTTAGAAAACTGCCAAGAACAAACATTCCACCAAGAATCATGCTGTAATGGGAAAGCTTACGGCCCAAATATCCCACAGCTGCTGCACCCAGAAACATTCCCACACCACTGACAGTTTCCAAAAGCCCTATTCCCTCAATGCCTAATCCTAAAACCTCTTTTACAAAAACTACATACAAAACGTTGACACCACCAAAAGCCAACATTATGCCAAACCATATACCAACGATAAAGAGCACTGGACGGGAGCTTTTGATGTATCTGAAACCCTCTGCCATTCCGTGAAATATTTCCTTTACAGAGGTACGTCCTTCAGTCTCCATTTTCTTTAAAGTAATAGTGAAAAGCGCTAGAGCTGATACAAAGAAGGTAGCACTGTCAACGAAGAAAACCAGTCTGTACCCAATGAGAGCCACCAATCCTGCACCGAAGGCAGGCCCCACAATGACGGAGAAAAGCTGGGTGCTCTGAATAATGGAATTGGCCGCTAAAAGCTGTTTCTTTTCCAAGAGCATGGGGATGATGCTGGTTCGTGCGGGGTGAAAGAACCGAGAAAGACACGATATGAAAAAAGTGAGAATGTAGATCTGGTACAAAGCAGTGGTAAATGGTATGGCTAACACTAATAACCCTCTTGCTATGTCTGCTATTATCATGAGTTTTCTTCTGTCTACCCTGTCCACGAAGACACCTGCAATAGGGCTGAAGACTACAGTGGGGATGGTGGCAAAAATCAAAAGCTTCCCCACATCTGCGGCACTTCCACCCAGCTTGTAGAGAATGAGCGCCAGCAGAGCCATGTAGTTGAACCTGTCACCCATGGTAGATACGAGCTGACCAGCCCATAGAGCAAAGAAATATCTGTTCTTCAGAACAGTTCTAAACCCTATCTTGGAGTCCTCATTTCCTGCATTTTCGTGCACAAGAAGCTCATTCCAAAATCCATTTAAAAGGTTTGTGGTCGATTTTAGCTAATGCAGCAAAAGTGATTCTACCAGAAATTTCTTCAAACAGATACAGGTCAGATCTGTACAGAAGTTGGGTTAGAAATCTTTCCTTCATTCCTTGAGGGAGGATGAGAATTCTCGAACGTATGGGGAATCAGCATGCCCACATTCCACTCCACCTAATCGTTTGTGGTCTTTAAATTCTGGTCTATTAATCAGATCACAGAAAAGAGTGTAACTTGTAGACAATTCGTTTTTATATATGTGACAGTACAACACAAACCATGCTACGTGTCCACAAAATTCACAATTTCTCTATCCATAAATTATATTAATTCAGCTA
>Ga0209636_10006775_pt1 | contig 11704 bp, 12 predicted proteins | sample DeeMarSWOR152_54_FD_187464 | JGI IMG/M metagenome (GOLD analysis project Ga0209636, IMG submission 187464) | Marine sediment microbial communities from White Oak River estuary, North Carolina - WOR-1-52-54 (SPAdes) (version 2) | ecosystem: Environmental > Aquatic > Marine > Intertidal zone >... | reverse complement strand
GCTGGAAGATCGCTCAGCAAGCGTTGGTAGTTCTCGCTGCGTACAACCTGCTGAGGCTGGGCCGACTGGCGGTCCTTGCCGCAGCGGCCTAGGCCACGGTGCGGCGGCTCGCTTCCGAAAAGCGACCAGCGCCCCACCCGATTAGCGAAAGCGCAGTAATTCACAGCTTGGAACCAGAAAGATCTGCTCGCAAACTAGGCTTTTTCAGCGACCTGCTAGTTGTGCGGCGGAGGCGGGGGTAGGGCCTGGCGATGTCGGTACATAGCGCCTGCCCCCATCCCGGGACCGTGCATGTATGGCGTCCCCTGCAAGTAGTGATGCCGGAACAGGCGCGCGCCCTCGTTCCATGTCTCAAGCTTCTGCCGCTGTGACTCGTTCAAGACCTGCAGCGACTCGCGCTCGACGTTCAGGTAACTCTTGGCTATGCCGGCCTGCATGCGGCCCATTTCGTCGATGGCCGTCTCCAGCGCGGCCCAGTCGCGCTCAAAGCGCGCTCTCAAGATCGACTCACGCAGCTCCTGCAGGTTCTTGTGCATCGCTTCCATGAGTGCATGGTGGTCCTGGCGGATCTTCTGCAGTCGGCTCACCTGATCCTCCGAAAGTCCCAGCTCACTCCTCAAACCGAGCAAAAGGCCCGGGCCCACGTGTTCGAAGCCCAACATGCCAGACATGCCGCGCATGCCAATGCCCTGCATCCCCATTCCAGGCATCATCATGCCGGGCATCATCATACGGTGCATCCCCATGTGCGGAGCCATCCACATCCCCTGGGGAGCCATAGGCTGTGTCTGAGTCGTGTCCTGCGGCGTTCCCCACATCGGGCCGTGCTGGCTGGCGTGAATGGAGCCGATCGCGCCGATAGACGGCAAGATGGCCAGCGCCATCGTCAATCCAAGTCCCGTAAGGCGAGTGTGCATCACCAATCCCTCTTTCCTTGTTCCGTGCTACAAGTCACGCTACGTTGACACCATCGCGGCCGAGAATAACCCCATCCGCCGCTCATTCTGCCGCCTCACTTCAGCGCAAGTAACGATACAGCAGATCGACGATCTCCTGCCTGACCTGCGCCGCAGGTTCGCCTCCCTGTTGGATGGCGTGTGTCGCGCAGCGCTCCAGGTGATTGCTCAGCAGCAGCTTCTCCGCCCCGCGCAGCGCCGAGTGCACGGCGGCGAACTGCTGGAGGATGTCAGGGCAGTAGCGCTCGTCCTCGACCATGCGCTGGATGCCCTGGATCTGGCCGCGCACACGGGCAAGGCGTTTGAGGAGATCGCGCTTGGTCGGTGCGGCGATGCCCATGGCATGAGGTATCTCGGTGCGGGGAGGTGTCATGTGAGGTGCCTCTTCGGGTTCGTTCCTTATGCTATACAGGGGTATAGTATATTCTAGGCGTGCCTGCCGTCAAGACCCGACAGCCATTACCCTGCCCTACAACACCTCTGACTTGGGAGTCCTACATAGAAGTGCGGGCCGGGGGGGACGCGTGGCTCGAGGGGACTCGCGGCTGCCCCCTCGACGCCTCGCGCGCCACTCCCTGCCCGCGTGGTGGCGGTCTGATATGCCCGCTGCGATTAGTCCTCAGGGGGCGGCGGCGGTACGGGCCAGCGACGCCAGCGGCGGCCCCGACCCCCCGGCCTGCGACCGCGAAAGTCCTGCCAGCGCCCCATGCGGTCCCGGCGGTACAGGCCAACGCCTTCCTGCCAGACCTCGAGCTTTTCACGCTGTTCGTCGCTCAGCACACCCAGCGATTGCCGCTCGACCTCCAGCCCGCTCTTGGCCCCTTCGGCGCTAAGCCGCGAGAACTCGTCAATTGCGTCCTCCAGCCCATCCCAGTCGCGCTCGGCGCGCGCCTTGACGACGGATTGGCGTACCTCAGCGAGCTCGTCTCCCAACGTCCGAATGGCGGCATAGTGGTCGTCCCGGATCTGCCCTAGACGTTCGACCTGATCGTCAGACAGCTCCAGAAACGACCTGAGCCGCACCAGCATGGCGGGGCCCACGTGGTCAGGATCCATGAAGGCACGCAGGCCCAGCCCAGGACCGAACCCCCTACCTCTCCAGCGGGGAGCCCACGGCCATGCCTGCGTCGTATCCTGCGGTCCCCACATCGGCCTGCGGGGCGCCACCTGGGCCAGGCCCGTGCCGCTGGTCGACAGCAGAAAGCCCAGCGCCAGTGACAACCCGAATGCCGGAACACGAATATTCATCGATCACCCTCCATTTCGGTTGCGGGTGCTTCCCTCTCTCGTTAGCAAAGACAGCTTCCCAGGCCAAAACGTTAACTGGGCACTGGCGGCACGGTGCCATTGCGAACGGCGCTCCTTGCCCGGGCGACGAGCGAGGAGCGCCGACGATACTGGGTGCGTCGGGAGGCCGCTAGCGCGTTGCGCGACTGCGCAGATAGGCGGTGATCGAGTCCAGCTCCTCGCTGGTCAGGGGCTGTACGTCGCTCACCGCCATGATCGCCTGCATCTCGCCGATCAGACGCTCCCACCCGGTCACGGTATGCGCCCTGGGTGAGGGTGTCTCATGGCAGATCGAGCACTTCTCGACGAAGAGAGCCCGACCCGGGCCCGGCGTCAACTCTCCGGGTTGGGCGACGGGCAGCGCGTACCTCTGCAGATAGTCGAGCAGGGTATCCACATCCTGCGGCGCGGGGAACTCAGCGCTCTCGTAACCCGCCAACACGACTTCCCCTACCAACCCAGTGGTGAGCGGGCCGCCTAAACGGTCCTTGAGCTGCTGCATGCGCAGGAGGTTACGCCGTACCAGGATCGGCCACTCCGCGGCGCTGTGCATCTGTGGCGTTGGCAGCCAATGGCACTGTACACAGTAGACCTGTAGCAAGCCGGCACCTCGCGAGCCCGGCTCGGGAAGCTCCTCCGGTTGGAAGTCGTTGGGCGGCAGGCCCACACCGATGGAGCTGATCATTCGCCAGCGCTGCCCGCGCTCGAGGTTGGCTGTGAGGGTCCCACCCAGCTCAGCCATCACGCTGTCGATCACGGCCACATCGACCGGCTGCTCGGAGGCACCTTGATCACACGCGGCGACAGCTGTGGCAAGGACGATCGCCGCGACGATGCTGCTCGCACGCAACGGGCGTTCCAGCCGCAGCGGCCCAGGCCTTTCCTTAGCGCTGTCAGCCCCGGATCTCCTGTACATTCTCTCTCCCTTCCGCATGACAGAACGGTCGCGATACGCGTGAGTCTAGGCCGCCCGCGAGCGACCTCGAACACCAGCCACACCAACCAGCGTGTAGTCCACTATCGCGATCGCCGAGGCCACCGCTACAGCGACCATGAAGACGCCGACCCGATCAGGCGCCAGGAGCAGCACAAAAAGCGTCACAATCTGCAGGAACGTGACCAGTTTGCCACCGGGGCGTGGCTGAGTCGGAATGCCGATCTTCAACAGCTTCGCGACCAGGTAGGCCGTACCGACGTAGAGATCTCGTGAAACCAGAATCACGAATCCCAGCCAACCCAGATAGGGACCTCGCAGGAAGGCCGCCAGCGCGACCGTGACGAAGAGCTTGTCGAAGAGCGGATCGATCAGTGCTCCCGTCCTGCTCTCCATCCCCAGGCGCCGGGCGAGCCAGCCGTCCAGCGCGTCGGTGAGTGCACCGAAGAACAGCAACACGCCGCGCCAGAGCAAGCCGTCGACGGCAAAAAACGCGGCGGCGATGGGCAGTCGCAATGCGGAGACGACGTTCGGCACGCTAACCAGCCCTGTGCGCTGCCCCGCCGTTGCCTCGGCTCCCTTCACAGGCGGCACGTCGTAGCTAACCACTGATGATCCGGCATTCTCTCGGTTTCGGTTCCTTGTTTACACTATAGGCCGCCGCCGCTGCAACCGCGAGGCCCGACATCTACCCGTGCGCCCGAGCTGACACTCAGTCTCAGCCCTTGTCGCCCACCAAACGCTGTAACACCGAGCGAAACGGGGTCGGATCGATCCCGAAAGTCTCGCGCAGCACGTTCTTCTCCCCTGGCACGATGCTCTCTTCGAGCAACATGGTGAGCTGCTCCGAGTTGATCGGCGTGGGTAAGCGCCAATTCGTTGCCAGCTCGACGAACGGGCTGATGAGCCTCACCGGGACGTGAAGCCTCGGCCGCTGCAGCCTGAACTCTTCGCAGACGATCTCGAGGATACGATTGTAGGTCAGCTTATGGGGCCCGCCGATCTCGTAACATTCGCCCGCCAGGTCGTCACGCTCGACCGCCAGAGCGAACGCTGCGGCTACATCTTCCACATCCACAGGTTGAAGTCTATAGCTGCCATCACCGATCACCGGCGTTACCGGCAGGAGGCGAAGCAGGCGCAGGAGCATATCGACAAACTCCCCGCCTTCTCCGACGATGATCGACGGCCGGAAGATCGCGTAGGGGAGGTCGGATCGGCGCACGAGTTCCTCCGCCTCGTACTTCGTCCTCTGATACGCCGTACCCTGCGGGCTTGCACCCAGCGCACTCATGTGCACGAACTTCTGAACGCCCGAACGGCGCGCTGCTTCCAGCACACGCAGGGTTCCGCGTGTGTGAACGCCCTCGAAGGTTACGGCTGGTGGTCTCTCCCGGATGATGCCAACCAGATGAACCACCACATCACAGCCGGCGATCACCGCATCCAGCCCTGCCTCCCGACTAATATCGCCGCGCACCAGCTCCGCTCCCCGCTCACGCAGCGCGACAGCTGTTTCCGGCTCGCGAACCAACGCTCGCAGGCGATGCCCACGCTCGGCCAGGTGCCGGGCGACATAACGACCCACGAACCCCGTTCCGCCCGTGAGGAAGACCGAAACGCCTCGCCCGGACGCTATATCCATGGTCCTCACTTCCCCCATGGCGGAGGCTCCAGCCGTGTGCCGGGAGGGCGCTCAGCTTCGATAGCCAGCCTGAGCACGCGACGCGCGTTTGCGTAGGTGATGCGGGATAACGCCGCTTCCGGGCTCAGCCACTCGAGCGCCTGGATCCCCTCACCGCTCTGCGGATGCGCGGCATCACCGGCATCCGCTTCCAGCAGGAAATAGTCACAGTACTTGTGAACCAGTGTCACGCCGACTCGGAAGTACCAGTCGGTCGTCGCCAGCGCATCGCGCATCCGCAGGTGTCTCAGACCGGTCTCCTCACGGCACTCGCGTAGCGCGGCGTCCCGCGCCTGCTCATCTCCCTCCACGTGACCCTTGGGGAAGCCCCAGTTTCCATGGCTGTCCTTGATGAGCAGCACCTCCACCTCACCGTCCGGCCGGCGGCGATAGATCACACCGCCCGCGCTAAACTCGATCCTGGCAGCCTTCACCGCAGCCATCGCTGCCCCCCAGCACGCGACCGGCGCTCCGCGGGCGGTCGATCAATCGCAGCCAGGACGCTCGCAGCGCACCAGATGCCGATCCGTCCAGCGGAGACTATCTTGACCCCAGGCTCAGGGGCTCCTGGGCTGCCCGGGGAGCAGACGCCGGTGGAGTCTCGGTCGCTGTAGTCGTTATCCCCACACCTGAGCATGGCTGGGCAAGCTAAGACGAGGGAGAGGCGCCGGGCAATGCTGCAGCCCTGGCGAGCCGCCGGAGGGCGATGATGCCAGCACGCCGAATTCTCTGGTCGCAATTGCGCATCGGCGTGGTGACAAGCCTTGCCGTCACGACGATTGCGCTGGTGATCTTTTTCGTCGACCAGGTCCGCGACGCGGTCGAGCCACGCTATTCCCTCTGCTTCCAAACGTTTACCAGCCAGAACCTCCGCCTACGGGCACCGGTCTGGTTGGCCGGTCAGCCCGTGGGCTACGTAGTCGGGGTGACCTTCGGACCGCCCGCCTCAGGCACGCGCGAGCGTCTGCGCGTGGAGCTCAGCATCCGCGCCGACGCACGGCCCTTCATCACGGAAGGAGCCACCGCTCAGGTGATCACAGCCGGGCTGCTGGGCGAGGCGGTCGTCAACATCGTGCCCGCCGTAGAGGCCGGCGAGCCGCTGAGCGATGGCGCCACGCTGCCGGCAGCGTCTGAGATCGACGCGCTGGAAGTGACCCGACGTCTGGAGACACTCAGTGACTCGGTACGGCCTGTGGCCGATCGCTGGACCGCAGTACTCCGCCAGGCCCGAGACGGCCGCGGCACGCTGCCGCAGCTTGTCCGCGAGCCCGGCGAGCTAGGCGAGCTTCGGGATCGGCTGAACCAGATGAGCGAGGCCTTCGCCGACCTGAGCGGCGCCGCTGGCGGATTGTCGAGCTTGTTGTCCGACCACGAAGTGCGCGCGGCGTTAGGGCGGATTGGCCCTCGCGTTGAACGTTTAGCCGCGCGCTGGGCCGCTGGCGAGGGCACAGCCGGGCAGCTGGCGCGCGACACGGTTGTCAGGGCTCACCTGGCGACGCTGACTCGCAGTATCCAGAGGCTGAGCGAGCGCCTGGAGTCGGGTCACGGGACGCTCGGTCGGTTCCTCAACGACGAAGCGCTGGCCAGCGAGTTCGCCAGAACGCGAGCGATGTTGCGGGAGCTTGAGGCCGGTTTGGAGGCGCTGCGGGGAGGAGCGCGACCGCGGAGCTAGCGCCCGCGGCGCTGGCGCCGACGCGCCCTACCCAGGTCACCTGGCCCGGGAAGCGCACCATCAATGATGAAGGTGATATCCCCCTTGCCATCCGTAGCCCGCGAGGTGACGACGATCTGGTCGATCTGACGCGCCTTGTCGTTGATCGTGATCTCGAAGTCGAGCTTGCCGTCCTTCGACGTCACCCGCGTTCGTACCCGCTCGCCGGGAGGCCGCTCCGCACAAATAGCCGGGTTGCGGAATAGGGTCTTAGTCGACTGGCGCTGACCCCCCGCCAGCGTGCGCGAGATCTTGATCTGGCGAAGCCAGTCGGGCTGGTAGCTGATGGTATACTCAGCACCGTGCTGATCTGTACCCTGTCCGTCACGGTTATGCCGGGCCATGCAGACTCGATCCCCCCAGATGGAGTGCCGGCGACCACGCAGGTGTTCTCGGAAAAGGACTATCAATCTCTCTGCAGGCGCGTGACGCGTCAAGACACCCCATGGCGGGACCCCACCACACCTCAGAAGCGGAAGGGCACGGGTATGAAGCACAGCAAGAACACGAACGCCGCCAGCAACACGAGCGCCCTGCGTCCACGTGTGAGGCCCCGCTCGGCATCGAATAGGGGCGGGTGCTCGACGCGGCCCCGCCCGACCACGTAAACCAGTACCGCCCAAACCCACCAGCCCGCCCAAAGGAAGCCCAGCGGGATCAGCGCCAGGAAGAACAACCAGGCCAGGGGGCGCTGGTAGGACCCGAAGGCCGCGTAAAGGATATGGCCGCCGTCCAACTGCGAGATCGGCAGCAGATTCAAGGCGGTGACGAACAGGCCGAGCCAGCCCGCGAAGGCGATGGGGTGGAGGACGAGAACCTGGTCGGAGGCCGAGAACCCGATCGCGAGACGGGCCAGACCCGACAGGGCGAGTGACCCACCCAGCCAGAATCGCTCACCGGCGAAGCGCAGCAGGTAGGAGCCCGGCAGATCATGCACCACGGGAAGGACGCGGCTGTGTAACAGACCCCAGTAGAGGAGTGGCAGCGATGCCAGGAAGCTCACCAGTGGACCCGCCACGGCTACATCGAGCAAGGTGCGCCGGCTGATCACCGGGGAGCGCAGACGGATGAAGGCGCCCAGCGTGCCAATGATCGAGAAGTAGGGCGGGAACGGAATGAAGAAGGGTGGCGTTACGCTGATGCGATGGCGCTGTGCCATCAAGTAATGACCGGCCTCGTGAAGCGCCAGCAGCCCGACAAGGGCCAACCCGAAGGGCGCGCCAGCCAGTAGAGCGCCGGCATCGAGGCCGGTGGGGACCGGTACCCACCAACCGTCGAACAGGGTCAGCGCTTGGAAGAAGAGCGGCGCTCGGCCCGACAACAGGCTGCCAGCCACGAAGGTGCTGAACAGGGTGGCCAGCAGCAACAACGTGTGCAGCCACCAGCGCTCACGGTGTGGCGATGGCTGGAAGAGCAGTAGCTCCCAGCCCTGGGCTCCCGGGCGGCTGGCGAAGGAGCCGGGCCAAGCGGCCAGGAAGTCGCGGACCGCGGGCGAGTCCGGCGTGAGTTCGGAGCGCAGCCGCCCGCTCAGCACTCGGCCAGCCCGGATGGACTCTGTATGCCAGAGGACAAAGATGGCGTACTCGTCGCCGGACTCTTGACCGCTCGAACCGGGATTAGTAAAATTCAGCGACACCAGCCGACTGTCCGCGTCGCGAGCCGCGCGTTTTCACTGCACCACAGCATAAGAGCACCAGGTACCAGCAAAAGGCACAACACTAACGGATCTAGCAACTTATCGCGGTAGAGCCACGCGCGCTCGCTGATGGCCGGGCAGCGCTGCAGGTGACCCCTGTCAAGTAACTCCCCTGACCGCGAACACATCTCACAGAGCAGAAACACATGAGTACATCCCTAGACATTGCCGAGCTCAAAGCGAAGTCGGTCGCCGACCTCCACCAGATGGCGGAGGAGCTGAACATCCAGAACTACTCCTCCCTACGCAAGCAGGACCTGATCTTCCGCATCGAGCAGAACCTGCTCGACTCGGACGTGATCCTCCGCGCCGAAGGAGTGTTGGAGATCCTGCCGGAGGGCTACGGATTCCTGCGCAGTCAGGACTGGAACTACCTGTACGGGCCGGATGACATATACGTGTCGCCCTCACAGATCAAGAGGTTCGATCTGCGCACCGGCGACACCGTGCTCGGCCAGGTCCGGCCGCCCAAGGAGGGCGAGCGCTATCTGGCGCTGCTCAAGGTGGAGCAGGTCAACGGTGAAGACCCGGAGAAGTCGAAGCACCGAATCAGCTTCGACAATCTGCGGCCGCGCTACCCTGAGGCGCGGTTGCGTCTGGAGCGGGACAACGGCGACATCGCGAACCGGGTCATCGATCTGATCGCGCCCACAGGCAAGGGCCAGCGCGGTCTGATCACCTCACCACCCAAGGCTGGTAAGACGATCCTGCTGCAGAAGATCGCCAACGCGATCACCGAGAACCATCCAGAGGTGCATCTCATCGTACTGCTCATCGACGAGCGGCCGGAGGAGGTGACCGACATGGAGGAGCACGTCGACGCCGAGGTGATCTCCTCGACCTTCGACGAGCCGGCGGACCGTCACACCCAGGTCGCCGAGATGGTGATCGAGAAGGCCAAGCGGCTGGTGGAACACAAGCGAGATGTGGTGATTCTGCTCGACTCGATCACGCGCCTGGCCCGCGCCTACAACGTCGTTGTACCTCACTCAGGCAAGATCCTCTCGGGCGGCGTGGACGCGAACGCTCTCCATAAGCCGAAGCGTTTCTTCGGGTCGGCACGCAACCTCGAGGAGGGCGGCAGCTTGACGATCATCGCCACCGCGCTCATCGAGACCGGATCCCGCATGGACGAGGTGATCTTCGAGGAGTTCAAGGGCACCGGGAACATGGAGATCGTGCTTGATCGACACATCGCCGATAAGCGGATCTTCCCGGCCATCGACATTAACCGATCGGGCACCCGTCGCGAGGAACTTCTGCTCGACGAGAAGACGCTGAATCGAATCTACCTGCTCAGGAACTTCTTGGCCGACATGCCGCCAGCAGAGTCGATCGAGTTCCTGCTTCAGCGCATGAAGCGAACGGGTGACAACACGGAGTTCCTGAACAGCATGCAGGAGGCGTGAGGCAGAGCTAACCGCAGGTTCAGTCCTCGGACAGTCCCTCGTACTCCGGGTTCAGGACCAGTCTGCCGGATTCCATGACCTCCCGGTCCCACGGGAAGACCACAGTCGCTTCGGTACACAGCGCATAGAAGTCCGGCACGTAGCCACCTTCGTGGATCAGCGAGGTGGCCGTTCGCACCTCTGTGGGACCTATGTCACGTACTGCGGCGAGCGCCAGGCGAAGCGTATCACCGCTCTCGCAGATCTCATCCACCAGAAGGACCCGCTTGCCGGCCAGCTCCGGCGGTGCGATCGAAAGGATCTCTGGCCGGCTACGCGCGCCGCCTCCGCTCTCACGCCGCGTGATCTTGATGGCGTGGAAGTCCCTCTGCAGCATGGCGGCGATGACCGCTCCCGGAATTACGCCGGCCGCGGCGATCCCCACGACGACCTCCGGGTCGAAGTCTTTCGCGACCTTGACGGCGAGGGCACGGCAGAGCTCACCGAACAGCTCCCAAGAGAGCTCCAGCACGCCCTCATCCGCGGCATCGGGCAGTCTCGGCTCCGTCACCATGGTACGCCTCACCTGAACGCGTATGGGTCGCTTCGTCGTGGTCGCCGGCAAGATACCCGGTAAGCGAAGGCGCGAGCAAGCGCCTTCTGAACGTGCTGCTTGAGGCCAGCCGCCGTCCAGCTTAAGTTGGCTCTAGCTTCGGCTTATCTTCGCATCGGCCACCGCGGGGAAGAGGAGAGGGGTTGTGGTCAAGGTCGAGAACGCACGCCGCGAGCGCATCCTCGAGCGCTACCTGGAAGAAGAGCTCCGCGAATCGTTCATCGATTATTCGATGAGCGTCATCGTGCAGCGCGCGCTGCCGGACGCCCGCGACGGACTCAAGCCTGCCCAGCGTCGCATCCTGTACGCCATGCATGAGCTGGGGCTGTCGCCCGAGCGTACTCACAAGAAGAGCGCGACTGTGGTCGGCGACGTATTAGGCAAGTACCACCCACACGGCGACGTCGCCGTATACGAGACCCTGGTGAGGATGGCGCAGCCCTTCTCTACACGGTACCCACTGGTGGACGGCCAGGGTAACTATGGCTCGCTGGACGGAGATCCCGCCGCGGCCTACCGCTACACCGAGGCACGGCTCGCATCAGTCGCCACCGACCTGTTGCGCGACATCGAAAAGGATACAGTCGATTTCCGACCGAACTTCGACGGGCGACTCAAGGAGCCGGAGGTGTTGCCCGCCGCCTTGCCTCAGCTATTGGTGAACGGCAGCGATGGTATTGCCGTCGGCATGGCGACCAAGATCCCGCCGCACAACCTGCGGGAGATGGCTGCCGCGGCTGACCAGCTGCTAGCCCGCCCCAACACCTCGCTGGGTAGGCTGCTCGAGATCGTGCAGGGCCCCGACTTCCCAACCGGTGGTTACATCTGGGGCCGCGAGGGTATCGACGAGGCGTACCGCAGCGGTCGCGGCCGCATCGTCATGCGCGCCCGGACCCACGTGGAGCACGGCGCCTACGGCAAGCCATCGCTGGTGATCACGGAACTGCCGTACCAGGTGAGCAAGCAGCGGGTGATCGAGAGTATCGTCGAGCTGGCGCGGCGCGGGAAGTTAGAGGGGCTAACGGATGTGCGTGACGAGAGCGATCGCGACGGGGTGCGCATCGTGCTCGAACTCAAGCGTGACGCGAAGCCGCGCAAGCTGCTGGAGAGGCTGTTCCTGAAGACGCAACTTCAGTACACCTTTGGGGTCATCGCGCTGGCGCTGGTGGACGGCGTGCCCCGTCAACTCAACCTCAAGGAGATGCTCGAGGTCTGGATCGAGCACCGGCTGTCGGTGATCGTGCGGCGCAGCCGCTTCAATCTGGCGAAGGCGGAGGAGCGAGCTCACATTCTCGAAGGGCTGCTCAAAGCCCTGGAGAGGATCGACGAAGTCGTCGAGATCATCAAGGCGAGCCGCACGCCGGAGACCGCGGCGAGGAACCTGCGCTCGGCCCTCAAGATCAGCGCCAGGCAGGCGGACGCGATCCTGGCGATG
>Ga0209636_10006774_pt1 | contig 11704 bp, 10 predicted proteins | sample DeeMarSWOR152_54_FD_187464 | JGI IMG/M metagenome (GOLD analysis project Ga0209636, IMG submission 187464) | Marine sediment microbial communities from White Oak River estuary, North Carolina - WOR-1-52-54 (SPAdes) (version 2) | ecosystem: Environmental > Aquatic > Marine > Intertidal zone >... | reverse complement strand
CCCTTGCGGACGAGCTCACCTAACCTTTTCTCTTCCTTTTCGGTAAGAGGGGGGAATTTGCTTATTTGATCTAGGTAAAGCCTTAGATTCTTCGAAGTGAGGTAATCGTCGTATTCGCCTTTCATTCTTTATTTTTTACCTTTTCAATTTTAATGATTTTGGCAGGCATGATTCGGACTAAACTGTTTCTTTTCATCTCAAACTCTTCCTCCCGCCCTTCGAAGAATTCTCTTCTGACATATTCTAAAAACTCGTTGACTTCTTTTTCCATCTGTTCGATTTTCTTTCTTAAGTTCAAGATTACTTCTATCCCAGCCAGGTTGACACCTAATTCTCTCGACAAGTTCAAAATCAATTCAAGCTGTTTTAAGTCTTCATCAGTGTAGAGTCGGGTGTTTTTTTCGCTCCGTGATGGCTTTAACAAACCTTCCCTTTCATACAACCTGAGAGTCTGGGGGTGGATATCATACATCCGAGATACGCTGCTTATGTGATAATATTTTTTTGTCTCTTCGCTTTCACGCATTTTAGTGTATTCCTATTTTTTCACGAGGATTTTGGATGGACATTCTCTCCAGTTCTCTCATCAATTCTCTTATCCTCTCATCATTGTAAGGAGGAGGAACGATGGAAACTTCAACAAACTGATCACCTCGAGCTTTTTTCCCTGGAATGGGAGCACCTGTATCTCTTAACCTAAATTTTTGTCCGCATTTTGTGCCTGGAGGAATTTTGATTGTTCTCTGTCCATAGAAAGTGGGGACTTCAATCTTTGCACCCAGCGTGGCTTCGGGGACCGTTATAGGCAGTTTCAGATAAATATTAGAGCCTTCTCGCCGGAAGAGAGGATGAGGATTAACTTCGATGGTAATAAATAAATCTCCTGGAGGTCCTCCAATTTTTCCTCCGTTTCCTTTTCCAGCAATCCGAACTTTTGAGCCTGTATTCACTCCTCCTGGAATTCTGACGTTAATCATTTCTGTTTTTAGAACTAGGGCTTGACCGCGGCAAGTCGAACATTCCTCCCCCGTAGTTTTTCCGGTGCCCCCGCAGGCAGAGCAAGGAGTTGAAAACTTCATGAATCCTCGCTGGATTGACTGTTGTCCACTTCCTCCGCACAGGGGACAGGTGCGCTGAGTTCCCTTTTGGATGTAGCCATGACCGCCGCAAGTGGAACAAGTTACAAGGCGATTCAACTTTATCTTTGTCTGCAAACCATGAATGGCATCTTCAAAACCCACTTTCATGGTATAGTGGAGGTCCTCTCCTTTCTGGGCTTTCATCCGAGTTTGAGGAGCAGCTCCTCCGAAGATATTTTCAAAAAAATCTCTGAACGTCGAAGACCCAAAATTAGCAAAGTCAAAACCTTCAAATCCCCCAGTATAAGTCCTGTATTGAGCTCCACCAGGAGGGACGTCTCCCACGAAGCCGAACTGATCGTACTGACTTTTCTTCTTGGAGTCGCTTAATATAGAATACGCTTCCTGAATTTCTTTAAATTTTGCTTCTGCTGTTTTATCACCTGGATTGAGGTCAGGGTGGTATTTTCGAGCTAACTTCCTGTATGCTTTTTTGATTTCAGCTAAGGAAGCCTTCCTGTCTACTCCTAAGATTTTGTAATAATCTTTATCCATTCCTCATTCCATTCCTCATCCAGAGGCGCTAGAGATTATGATACTTTGGGATAAAGAATTCAATCAAAATTATTTTTTCTTCTCTTCGTCGACAACTTCAGCATCTATGACTTCCTCTTCAGAAGCACTTTCACCAGAGGCCTTTTCATCAGACTGATCAGATGCTTGCTGTTGTGCCTGCTGTTGAGCAGCCTGTTGGTACATCATTTCGGTGAGTTTATGGGAAGCTTGAGAGAGAGATTCTACAGCTTGCTTTATTGCCTCGACGTTATCACCTTCGATGGCCTTCTTGGTATTCTCAATTTCGGACTGAATTCGCTTGGCTTCATCCTCAGGAATCTTATCCTTATTTTCTTTTAAGAGCTTCTCCAGATTATAGACCATTTGGTCAGCCTGGTTTTTAGCGTCGATAAGCTCTCGTCGCTTTTTATCTTCCTCAGCGTGAGTTTCTGCGTCTTTGACCATATTATCAATTTCTTTCTCATCGAGTCCGCTATGTCCTGTAATGGTAATGGCCTGTTGTTTTCCAGTTCCCATGTCCTTAGCAGAAACATGAAGAATTCCGTTGGCATCAATATCAAAGGTGACTTCTATCTTGGGAATTCCTCTTGGAGCTGGAGGAATTCCGTCGAGATGGAACCGTCCCAAAGTGCGGTTATTAGCAGCCATTTCTCTTTCTCCCTGGAGAACATGAATTTCAACACTCGGTTGGTTATCAGCAGCAGTGGAGAATATTTCAGTTTTCTTAGTGGGGATGGTGGTGTTTCTAGCGATCATCTTGGTGAAGACTCCGCCCAAAGTCTCAATTCCCAGAGTCAAAGGAGTAACATCCAGGAGAAGAACATCCTTGACATCCCCGGCCAAAACCGCACCTTGAATAGCAGCCCCCACGGCTACCACTTCATCGGGATTCACACCTTTGTGGGGTTCCCTTCCAAAAAGTTCTTTAACCAACTGTTGAACCTTGGGTATCCTGGTTGATCCTCCAACTAAGATCACCTCATCGATATCCCCTGGCTTCAAATTCGCGTCGGCTAAAGCCTGCTTGCAGGGTTCAACTGTTCTCTGGATGATGCCATCCATCAATTGCTCTAATTTTGCTCTGGAGAGTTTCATCAAAAGATGCTTAGGACCTGAGGCATCTGCCGTAATAAAAGGAAGATTTATCTCTGTTTCTACAGTAGTAGAAAGTTCCATTTTCGCCTTTTCTGCAGCTTCTTTTAACCTTTGCAGAGCCATTTTGTCTTTAGTCAGATCAATTCCTGATTCTTTCTTGAACTCCGCTACCAGCCATTCCTGGACTTTCTGATCAATGTCATCTCCGCCGAGGTGAGTATCACCATTAGTGGCCTTGACTTCAACCACTCCTTCGCCAACCTCAAGAATAGAAATATCAAAAGTTCCACCTCCAAAATCATAAACAGAAATGGTTTGGTCTTTCTTCTTTTCCATTCCATAGGCTAAAGCTGCAGCTGTAGGCTCGTTAATGATCCTTTCAACCTTCAGACCGGCAATGGTTCCTGCATCTTTGGTAGCTTTTCGCTGACTGTCGTTGAAATAGGCTGGTACAGTAATGACCGCCTTCTCGATTTTTTCACCCAGATAATCCTCGGCAGCTTTTTTCAATTTTTGAAGAACTAAGGCCGATAACTCAGGAGGCGCATATTTTTTACCCAGAGCTTCGATTCTTACATCTCCGTTAGAATGCTCAGTGACTTTAAAAGGAACTTGCTTGATTTCTGCTGGAACTTCTTTGAAACGACGGCCCATAAATCTCTTGATGGAGTATATTGTGTTTTCTGGATTAGTAACCCGCTGCCTCTTGGCAACCTGGCCTACCATCCTCTCTCCTTTTTCGTTAAAAGCAACTACAGAAGGCGTTGTTCTTCCTCCTTCCTCATTAGGAATTACAGTTGCTTTATCTCCTTCCATGACAGCAACAACAGAATTTGTTGTGCCTAAATCAATACCTATTGTCTTGGACATTTTTTCCTCCTATTTAGTCTATTTATAATATAAAATATGAGTATATAATTGTCAAGTATTTTGATTTATTTTTTTGAGGCTAAGATTGTTATAAAAAATTTGGGATTTTGAAATTCTTAAGAGAATTGAGTATTCTTTCTCAGTAATATCTATTTTTTTTCGTCAGGGTCAGTAATGTATCCTTCCTTCATCAGCATTTTGACCTGGTCTCTGGCTGTTTTAATTATGTCTTCTGCCAGTTTAAATCTATCTCCGGAGGAAGTCTTTATCCTGGCTACTCCTTGCTCAATACCTTTAGATCCAACTGCTACTGCTTCTCGGGGAAAAACTTCCCATTCATCCATATTAGGAATGATATATTCTTCATGGATTCCTTTATCCTCAGCGACCTTGGCTAACTCTCGGGCAGCTTCAATGCACATCTCATCCGTAATCTGTATAGCTCTTATATCCAAAGCGCCTCTGAATATACCTGGAAATCCAAGAGAATTATTGACTTGATTGGGAAAATCAGAACGCCCTGTGGCAATTATTCGAGCACCTGCTTCCTTTGCTTCCCAGGGCCAGATTTCAGGAATGGGATTGGCTTCAGCAAAAACAATTGCATCTTTAGCCATTTTTGCGACCCATTCTTTCTTTATTGTTCCTGGTCCTGGCTTTGAAGCTGAAATCAGGACATCTGCCCCTTCTATGGCTTCAGGGATATCTCCTTTTTTCATTTCAGCATTTGTGGTGAGACAAAGATGCCACTTCTCCTTGTACTTCGTCTTTAATGTTTCTCTATCTCCTCGATCTTTATGCAGTATTCCTTTTGAATCAACGGCAATGATATTTTTAGGATCAACACCAGCGACTACGATTATTCTCGATATAGCTATATTGGCTGCTCCAGCTCCAACCATTGCAATTCTTACCTCATTAATTTTCTTATCGACAATTTTCAAAGCATTAAGAAGCCCCGCTAACGTTACGCAGGCTGTCCCCTGCTGGTCATCGTGCCATACAGGGATCTCCATTTCTTTTCTTAGTGTATCTAAAATATGAAAGCATTTTGGATGGGAAATATCTTCTAGATTAATCCCTCCGAAGGTGGGTTGGATCCATTTCACTGCCTGAATGATTTCCTCTGGGTCTTGGGTATCAAGGCAGATCGGAAAAGCATCCACTCCGCCTAAATACTTATAGAGGAGGGCTTTTCCTTCCATAACAGGCAATCCAGCTTCAGGCCCGATGTTACCCAAGCCTAGGACTCTCGATCCATCTGAAACAACCGCCACAAAATTCCATTTATTAGTCATTTCATAGGCTTTTTCTTTATCCTGATGAATCTCCTTGCAGGGCGAGGCTACTCCTGGAGTATACCAGATACCAAAATCATTAAAATCTCTGATTCTGCATTTGAGGGTTACTCCCACTTTTCCTTTATAATATGGATGAAGACGCAAGGCATCTTTAGAGGGTTGTTCAGCTTTCGCTAACAACTCCTCTACTGTCACTTCTTTCATGTTGTTACTCCTTATAATTACTTAAATATAATATTTATGATAATGGTTATTATATGAATTTCTTATTATAATCCTTCGATATTTAAAGTCAAATTGCAATGTGAAGCTTTTCATTCATTCTAAGCATATCCTGTATTTCCTGTGATTCTTGAGTAAAACTCGCAATGTTATGAAGTTCAGCCTGAGGCCTTAATTCAAGAAATCATGTTCACTTATTTTCTTTCAAGATAAAAAGCATGAGGTGTTTACTCAGACTTTCTCGGTAATTGTGAAATTATGGTTCGGTTAACTATACATGAAGGGGCTGGAATTTGTATTTATCCCCTTCTTTTAGGACTTTCCCAAAATAATGCTCAGGGTCATGGTCAAAAACTAAAATCCAGTCCTTCTTTATAGCCTCTTCATAATATATTTTCTTATTTTTTAAAGTTTCTAGAGGAAACAGATCATAGCTCATGATATAAGGCAAACCGATATGCGCCGATGTGGGGACTAAATCTCCTAAGAAAAAAAGAACTTCCCCTTGAGACTGGACTTTGACACACTGATGAAAAGCGGTATGACCAGGGACTAGAGCTACCTCCACTCCTTCTGAAATCTTTTTGTTTCCTTCGATTATCCAGGCAAGGTCATGTTTTTCCAGGGGAAGAAAATTATCAGCCTGATAGCTGGTTCTGTCCCTTTCACAGGGATGAAGAGCATACTCCCATTCTCCTTTCTGGACAATGTATTTCGCCTTGGGAAAGGTGGGGACTATTTTCCCTTCTTTGTTTTTATGAGTATTTCCGCCGCAATGGTCAAAGTGGAGATGGGTGTTTATAACAAAATTGACATCCTCAATCCCCACTCCTAATTTCTCGAGAGATGGGATAAGCCCGGGCTCTCTCTTGACAGCATAAAGATCAGAAGATTTCTGGTCTAATTTGGCCCCTATACCCGTCTCGACCAAAAATAAAGCCTTTTTTGTTTTGACCAGTATACAATTCAGCGAGAGTTTAATCCTGTTCTTTTCATCAGCCGGGAATCTCCGTTGCCAGAGAACCTTGGGGACCACTCCAAACATGGCCCCGCCATCCAAATGAAAATGCCCGTCTTGAAGGCCATATATTTCAAAGCTCCCTAAGGTGAGCTTCTCAATTCTCATCCTATCAGCTTATCCAAGTCGTAAATTAAATCTTGGCGGTCGTATTCGGCAATTTCAACCCTGCCGGTGTCCATTCTAATGGCATCTTCAGGACAGGCTTCAACACAAAAGCCGCAAAAACAACAGCGATTGAGGTCAATCACAAATTTAGCCGGATACTTCTGGATTTCAGGATCAGGGTCTTCAGCGGCTTCGACATAAATACACTCCGAAGGACAAACGGTAACGCATAACATACAAGCAACGCAGCGGGGCTTCCCGTCTTCTCTACTCATGATGCGGTGCAAACTGCGGTGTCTTGAAGCCAGCTCTTTTTTCTCTTCGGGGTATTGAATAGTGACCGCCCCTTTTCTCTTGGTTTTTATTCCCAAAACCTTCAGGATATGGAAGAACATATTGACGATAAAATGGCGGGCAGTGATCAGACTTCCCCTGATAATTTCAATAAAATATCCTAAAGCTCTTAGCATCTTATAAACTCATAATAATGCCTGTGCCTACGATATTGACCAGGCTTAAGGGAATAAGGAGTTTCCAGCCTAGGTCCATGAGTTGGTCATAGCGGAAGCGAGGGTAGGTCCAGCGGAACAAAACTTGGAGCCAGCAAAAAAAGAAAACCTTCAGGTTAAAGGCCAAGACTTGTAAAATCACCACGATCCAGTGGGAAATAAGCCACTCCCCTCCCCATGGCCAGTGGAATCCATCAGCAGAAAGCCAGGGAACCTGCCAGCCCCCGAAAAAGATGGTTGTAATCAGGGTCGAAACAATGACGATTTCCATTCCATCAGTCATCATAAACAGTCCCCACTTCAGACCGCTGTATTCAGTATAAAAGCCGATGATTTCCGATTCTCCTTCTGGAAGGTCGAAAGGGACCCTCTTCGTTTCTGCTAGGGCAGCAAAAAGAAAAACGATGAATCCCAAAGGCTGGAGAAGAATCCCCCATTTGGGAATAAAACCAAAAAGCAACTCTCCCTGGAAATGAACGATGCTGGATAATTTCAAGGAAGGATAAATCATGATCAAGCCGATCAAGGATAATCCTAGAGCGACCTCATAAGAAATCAGCTGAGCTGCACCTCTAATCCCTCCCAAAAGCGCAAATCGGTTATTAGAAGCCCATCCAGCAACAATAACGCCGTATATTCCCAAAGACATCATCGCCAGAACAAACAACAGGGTAACATTTATATCAAGAACCTGGAGTTTTATGGTTTGCCCTCCGATTCGGATTGTATCTCCAAAAGGAATAGCGGCAATAGTAACCGCGACAAAGAAGAAAGAGAGAAAAGGAGCAATGGTATGCAGTAATTTTCTGGAAAAGGAAGGAGCAAAATCTTCCTTAAAAATCATTTTTATGGCATCGGCAAAAGGCTGGAATAACCCGATTATCCGGAGGCCAAAGATTGAGGCTCGGTTCGCGCCGATCCTGTCATGTATGATTGCACTTTCCTTTCTTTCTACCCAATCGGCCGTGTAAAGGGTCAGCAGGAGGAGCCAGACAAGGGCTAAGACAACTTTAATTAAGGCAATCAAAAATACGATCATTTTTCTTTCTGAAAAAAAGGAATTTCTTCTTCCATCTTCTCCAAAACCGCAGCGGGTGACTTAAATTGACTATAATAATGAAAATTTATTCTTAATTTCTTGCCCACATCCAGCAGGATTTGCCACTCGGGACGACTTTCTCCTATTGAATCCAAGACTGGGCCAAAACTCTGTATCTTTCCCTCGCAGTTTGTCAGAGAACCTCCTTTCTCAGCGATTATAGCCGTCGGAAAGACCATGTCGACAAGAGGAATGAGTTCAGTATCTTGTGAGGAATAGAGAATTTTTGTCTTCACTCCCTCGAGCGCAGTCTTAATTTCACTTGCATTAAACTGGTTTATAAGATATTCACCGAAGATAATGACCATGTCTGTCGCTTTGGATAATTCTTCCAAGTTCAAAGCTTTAAAATCAAAACCTATCTCTTGAGCGCCTTTTCTATTCGGACTTCTTTCTGCAGTCAACAACATTTCATCTTTCTCACCTTGAGGAGGATCAATGATGAATATTCTCTCCATTCTCAAATCGCTCCTAAAAATTCTACTAACAAGAAAGAGCTCTTCGTTGGTGAGCCACGAATTGAGAATCAAAGCAATTCTTGAGGTTTTTTTCGTGTTATACAATTTTCTTATCTTTTGAACCATGAATTGAAGAGCACTTTCCTGATCAAGTCCTTTGTTATTTCCATCAATGTTCGAGATAAAATTTGTTAATCTATTTTCATCAAAATAGGAATATTCATAACGTCCTAAATTACAAATCCAGAAATCGTTAACCTGTGGATTCTTCCTGGAGGTAATCCGATAGACTCTTTTTTTCCGTTGTATTCGAGCAAAACCAGGATGATATTCAATAGAAATGTTACAGCCACGACCGCAAAGAGGGCAGATGGAATCACCTTTCTGGAGAAACCAGGAGCGAATTTGGAACCTGAAGTCAGAATCCGTAATGGCTCCCACCGGGCAAAGCTGCACTAAATTGCCCGAGTAATTATTATTGACCAAATCTCCATCATAAGTCGAAATCTCAGAGTACACTCCCCGATTGAAAATCCCCAATTCTTGAGTCTTGGTTATTTCTCTCAAGAAGCGAACACATCTTGTGCAGAGAATGCACCTTTCACAGTCGAGTATCAAGTTTTCTCCAATATTGACTTTCTTCTCTCTTTTTTCTTTGAATTCTTTGAACTGGCTATCGAACAAACCATATTCCTCATAGTAGTCCTGCAACTTGCACTCTCCTGCCTTATCGCAGATGGGACAATCGAGAGGATGTTCAGCCAGAAGAAATTCCAAGACTCCTTTTCTGGCTTCGATAACTCTTTTGGATTGAGTCCAGATTCTCATGTCTTCCTTGACTTGAGTAGAGCAAGCCAGTTCTAGCTTGGGCATGCCTTCGATTTCGACTAAGCACATCCGGCAGGAACCCTCGGGAATAAAAGCAGGATGATAGCATAGGTGAGGAATAGGGATTCCTGCTTTTTCAGCAGCTGCGAATACGGTCGTCCCCTCTTTGACTTCTACTGGTTTGTCATCTATAAAAATCTTGACCATCGTTTTCTTAATTGGAGAGAGTGGATTCTAATTCCTCGCTGAATTTTTCGACGATGGAGTTTATGGGCATCGCTGCAGCATCTCCCAAGGGACACAAAGTGTTTCCCAGAATATTGTTGGCTAATCTATGAATAGCAGTTATATCTTCTTTTTTTCCTTTTCCCTGAATCATACGTTTCACAATCTTATTTATCCAAGAAGTGCCGATACGACAGGGTGTACACTGCCCGCAGGATTCATGGGAATAGAATTTAGCCAAAGATTTCAATACCTCAAGAATAGGAGTCTCTTCGTCGACAACAATGATGGCAGCAGAACCGAGCATAGATTTTGCTTCCACCAAAGAGTCGAAATCCATCTTTACATCGATTTCATCGGCTCGCAGGATGGGAGCTGACATTCCACCAGGAATAACAGCCTTGAGCTTTTTCCCTGCTTTCATGCCTCCAGCGTGTTTGAAAATTATGTCTTTCAAGTTAATTCCGATCGGGAGTTCATAGATCCCAGGTTTCTTGACCATGCCGCTCACCCCAAAAATCCTTGTACCTCCATCTTTGGGCAATCCTTGCCTGCAAAACCAACCCGCTCCTTTGAGGATGATTGCCGGAACATTAGAAAGAGTTTCAACGTTGTTGATGACTGTAGGACATTGGAAAAGGCCTATGGAGGCAGGAAAAGGAGGTTTTAACCGGGGATGTCCCCGTTTGCCTTCGAGTGACTCCAGAAGGCCTGTCTCCTCTCCGCAGATATAGGCTCCAGCTCCTCTGTGCACGATTACATCCAAATCAAAGCCTGTTTCGAGAATATTTTTGCCTAAGAATCCCCTTTCATAGGCTCCAGAGATAGCCTGCTCGAGTCTTTGAGCAACGATCTCATACTCTCCCCGAATGTAGATGAATGCCTTGTGGATACCCACACAAAAAGAAGTGATGATGATTCCTTCGAGTAGTAGATGGGGGTCGTGAATCATGATATAACGGTCCTTGAAGGTTCCTGGTTCTCCTTCGTCGGCATTAACGCACAAATATTTAGGTTTATCGACTTTCGGAACAAAGCCCCATTTGACTCCAGCCGGAAAACCAGCTCCTCCCCTTCCTCTCAAATTGGCTTTTTTGACTTCTTCCAGGATTTGCTCAGGGGTCATCTCCTTCAAGGCTTTCCTTACAGATTGGTATCCTTTTTGTTCCAGATAAACTTCGATTTTGTAATTGTTCTTCAGGCCAAAATTTTTGGTTAAGATTTTCTCTTTCACTTTTCTATTTCAAATCGGCAAGAATGGAATCAATCTTTTTCTTATCTAAATTCCCGTAGTAATCAAAATTTATCTGCATACAGGGGGCTTCTTCACACGCTCCCAAACACTCCACTGTAGAAAGAGTAAATTTTTTATCTGGAGTTGTTTCTCCTGGTTCAACCTTCAGCTTCTCCCTCAGGTAATCAATCAATTTTTCTGCCCCTAGAAGAGAGCAACTTAAGTTCGAACAGACCTGAATATGATATTTTCCCATTTTCTCGCGATGAAGCATGGTGTAAAAGGTTATCGCTTCTCGCACTCTGATGGGTTTTACTCCCAACATTTCAGCCACAGATCTCTCGGCTTCTATCGGAATATAACCGAATTCTTGTTGGGTCAGATGCAAAACAGGAAGAAGGGAAGCTTCCTTTTTGGGATAGCGAGAGATGACCTCCTTGATCCTCTTTTTTGTCTGCTCAGAGAATTCAGGACTCACCGGTCTAACTCTCCTCCTATCATATTGAAAGAACCAAAAGTAGGAATAACATCAGCCACAAAACGGCCTTGGATTAACTTTTCCATGGCTGAAACAATATGAAAGCAAGGGCCTCTGAGATGAAGCCGGTAGGGCTTATCAGTTCCATCAGACACAATATAATAGCCGAGCTCCCCGTTACCTCCTTCAACGGAAAAATAGACTTCCCCTTTTGGCGGCCTGATTCCATGTCCTTTCATGAAAAATTTGAAGTGATTGATTATTCCCTCGATGGAAGTATAAATGCTCTCTTTAGGAGGAATTATGTATCTTTTGTCTTTTGTTAAGATATCCCTATAAATGTTTTCCTCTGAACCTTCTAGATTCGGCGAAAGTTTAATCCTTTCTTCAACTCTTTTTTTCCGGGAGGATTTAATAGCTTGGGCAGGCTCTATTCCTTTGGCCATTAGAGGACCTTTTGATTTAGGTATTTTTTCCAGGCACTGTTCTATAATGCGCAGGCTCTGCTCCATCTCTCTCATCCGGACATCATAGCGGTCGTAGTTGTCTCCCCTCTCACCAAGAGGAACTTCAAAATCCATCTGGTCATAAACGAGATAAGGAT
>Ga0209636_10006773_pt1 | contig 11710 bp, 13 predicted proteins | sample DeeMarSWOR152_54_FD_187464 | JGI IMG/M metagenome (GOLD analysis project Ga0209636, IMG submission 187464) | Marine sediment microbial communities from White Oak River estuary, North Carolina - WOR-1-52-54 (SPAdes) (version 2) | ecosystem: Environmental > Aquatic > Marine > Intertidal zone >... | reverse complement strand
CACCCGGCACTTCACCAGAAACCGGTGTTGAGATTGCAAGATTAACGAAACCCAAAGTGGCTGTCCCCTACCATACAGGCTTAACCGTAGACCTTGACAAATTCGCTGATCTTCTGAAGGCGGAAATGCCAAACGTCACCTGTTTAATCCCAGAAGTAGGTAAGATATACCAAGTTTCCAAGAGGACGTGAAGCATTGCCCAAAGAAAAAGGCAGAGACTCCATAAAAATTGAGATTTGCAAAATTCTGAACAAGATAGGTGCCTTACAGTTCGGAGCCTTCAAACTAACTAGCGGAAAAATAAGCCCATACTACATAGACTTAAGAATAGTTCCAAGCTTTCCAGATGCTTTTCAAGAAATTTGCGACTTCTACGTGAATTTCATAAAAGAAGAAATAGGCTTGAAAAACTTTGAAAGAGTAGCTGGAATTCCAGTTGCTGGCATACCCTTTGCGTCCTTAATTGCCTACAACTTGAAGAAACCATTCCTCTATATTCGCAAGGGCGTGCGACTTCATGGGAGGCAAAGGAGAATAGAGGGGATTCTTGCACCTGGTGACCGTGTTCTACTAATTGACGACTTGATTACAACTGGGTTGTCTTTAAGAAAGGCATCGAAAGCCATAACGGCTGAGGGTGGATTGGTGACTGATGCAGTTGTGCTTCTAGATAGGGAAGAGGGCGGAAAAGAAAAACTTAGAGAAAGTAGAATTAAGCTTTATGCATTGCTTAATATGAGCGAGATAGCCAACAAGCTATGTGAAATAGGAGCAATAAATGAGGAGCAGCTGAGAACTATTTTGAAGCAGATTAGAAGGGTGAAAAATAGCTGAAGTTTAAGAAGGCAGTTTACTCATAGAATATGAGTTCTTGTTCCTCCAGTATTTTGTGGAGCTTACTCACTGCATCGTAAACGTCTTGTTCTTTTTTTGCTCCTGTACAAACAAGTTTGCCGCTTGCAAATAATAGTATAACAACTTTAGGAACAGGCATCCTGTAAATCAGTCCAGGAAACTGTTCCGGTTCATACATTGTTTTCCCAAGGGAATAAGTTGCCTTTTCCAAGTCTATCATTCCGCCTAAACTAGCGGAAGCAACGATGTTCTGAATTTTCAATTCTGGCTTGCTAATGATTATTATCCCACCTTTTTTCAATTCCTTAACCACTTTCATGACTGCTCTGCGAGCTTCTTTTTCAGATTTTGCACCTGTGCAAACCATTTTTCCAGAATTGAAAATCAACGTGGCTGTCTTCGGTCTTTTCAGTCTAAAAACCAATCCTGGAAACTGTTCCGGACGATATTCCACACCAGGAAAACTCTTTACAACAGCGTTTAGATCGACCTTTTGGTTCAAAGTGGCAGAAGCAACAACGTTTTCTATTTTTATGATTGCCTTAGCTTCCGGCATCAATATCACTTCTTATAAGTGGTTTAAATAGGCTTTATAAAACCTTAGGTTTCAGAAGCTTTCTCCACATTTTCTTTTTGTTCAGCTTCAGCTTCTTCACGGGAAAATAGCGGAATAATGAACTCCATGATTACTACAATAATTATTAGAAATACTATTATGAATATTCCAGAGGAATTATGCATGAAAAGAGCGATGTGTCCAATCCAAGGAATGCGTAAAACGACCTTGCCAATCACGTTGTCCTCTGGAACTGGCTGAGGATCTGCTCCGCTGTTGCCATCACCTTGCGTTGTAAAACGGATCTCACCGTTTACTGTTTGATTTGCAATCGCCCTGTGGACGATCAATTCTTTAGTAGCTTCTGGATGACGAAATACGATAATATCACCATCAGGGTACGGAGCTGCCTTAATCTTTTCAGGATCTACTCCCTGAATGATAATCAAGTCTCCAACATGAAGTGTAGGTTTAAACGGGTGGGACCATCCATCGCAGTAGGAACCAGGCAAAGTGCACATGCTGCCTGAAGCCACTGCCAAAGCGGGGTATGAAGTGTTCAAGACTAGTTGTGAGCCGAACCAAACTCCAAAAACTAATGCAACGATAAAAATGATCATCAATGCAGTTTTGAAATACTCGTTCTGCCACAGTCGTTTTAAAGTTGCTGCAGTCAATGTTTCGCCTTCTCTTAGGTTAAACGCTCTTGATGATTTAGACTTCCATATTTTAAAACTTAGCGCTTGCATTTTGAAAAATAAAAAGGGAACTGGTTGTGGCTGTGAGCTTAGAGCTCTATGCCTTCTGAGCCTAGTTTGGTTTTACTTACAACTCCTCTGAATTTCTTACCGCATTTGGGGCATTCGTACATGCCGAGTATCGTTACAGTGATTCGCATCTTCTTATCCGGAAATGGAGCGACAAGCTCCCATGTTTTGTACGGTTCCTTTGCAAATGTTCCGCATTCTGGACAGGTGTTTTGCTTTGTACGTTTTTTCGGCATGCGAAGACACCAGTGTTCAGAGACGTCTAAATCTTCTTTTTGTCCTCTACTTTTCGGAATGTCTTCTTACACTTCGGGCAGTCGTAGAGCCCGATTGTCAGTTGCATTCTTTTCCCTTTTCTGTCTGGACGTCCAGCCATCTTCCATGTTTTTCTCGGCCTTGAAACGTTTGTTCCACATTTCGGACATTTAGCCATTTAATTTCCTCCAACATTCTCGATAACCATGGTTTCCAATGATGATAGATAAAAGATTTTCCATTGTTTTCGGATAGAAAATCTCCATTTGAACATTGGGTTTAAACATATTTCTTACAAAGAAGGAAGTTGTTACTGCAAAAACTTTTAAATTAAAATCTAAAAATGCCTATGTAACTGGATGGAATAGATTATGGAGGAAGATTCGGCTTTATTTGCTGTCGGATATGCTTCTAAACTTGGTGCAGACTATGTTGACGCTAGGTTGGAAGACCATTACAACGAGCTTATTATAGTTGCTAATGGCAAGGTTCAGCGTGGAGTCATCAATCGTAAACGTGGAATGGGCATAAGAACATTAGTGAATGGTGCATGGGGCTTTCAGTCAACAACAAATTTAAATAAAAAAAGCGTGAGACAAGCAGCCAAAATTGCATTCAAAATTGCAAAAGCGTCAAGCAAACACGTTCCAACACCAGTCAAACTTGCACCCACAAAAAACCACAAAACTTCCTACAAAACTAAAGTGAAAACTGACATGGAGAACATAGCCTTCGAAGATAAACTAAAACAAATAATCAACTGGGAGAAAAAACTGCACACATCTAAGAAAATTGTTCGGGGACTTGCAGAGTATACTGGACTGAAAATCCACAAAATGTTCGCAAACAGTGAAGGCGCAAGAATACGCTTCTCCAACTCCTTAATGTGGCTTTCTTTGAAAGCTGATTCAAAAAAAGGTGCTACAACGCAATCATATGAAAAAACAACTGGGCATTCAGGAGGATACGAAATATTCGAGAAGAATGACATGGAAAAAATAAGTTTGGAAACCGGACATAAGGCAGAAAGCCTGTTGAAGGCTAAGGCAGCTAAGACCGAGAAGGATGCCACAGTTATTCTTGACAATGATTATGTCGCTTTGCTTGTTCACGAAATTGTTGGGCATCCAAGCGAAGCTGATAGGGTTCTTGGACGCGAAGCGGCATGGGCTGGGACAACGTGGTGGGCTGGAAAAATCGGTGAAAAGATAGGTTCAGACTATGTCACAGCTTATGATGATCCAGCGATCAATGGTACTTTGGGCTATTATCGGTATGACGATGAAGGTGTTAAGGCTGAACGGAAAGTGCTGATTGAGAAGGGAGTTTTGAAGGGTCATATGCATAGTCGTGAAACCGCAGCTATTTTTGGTGTCAAACCGAATGCTGGAATGCGTGCGATAACTTTTGAGTATATTCCTTTGATACGTATGTCAAACACTTTCTTTGGAGAAGGAGACTGGAAAAAAGAGGAACTCATCGAAGAAACCAAGCATGGATACTTAATCTCGTGCATGCGACATCCATCAATAGATGATAAACGCTACAACTGGACAATCAGCGCCAAAGAAGCCTACAAAATAGAAAATGGCGAATTAACTACACATTTGAGAGACGTAGCCCTAACGTCCATAGCACCTAAATTCTTCAAAAGCGTAAACGCTGTTACAAAAAAGATTGAAGTTTTGCCTTTGCCCGGATGCGGAAAAGGCGACCCAATGCAGGCACTGTACGTGGGAAATGGAGGTCCATACCTTCGTGGAGTAGCCACAATTTTGGGGGTGAAATAGCATGACATCAATTCTAATGGACTTGAAAGGAGCTGGGGACACTGTTCTGAAAATTGCTGAGAAGAAAGGACTTGATGAAGCTGAGGCTTATTTGGTTTCAAACAAGGTGCTCACTATACGTTTGGTAAATAATGCTGTTTTTGAATCTAAAGGCGTGCATGACATAGGTGTGGGACTAAGAGTCATTAAGGGCAACATGTTAGGCTTCAGCTCAACAGCAGACCTTTCAAAGAAATCCTTGAAAAAACTTGTGAATGCGGCGGCATCTACGGCAAAAGCTAGAAAACTGCCGTTCAAATATTCTTTCCCGAAACCGAGAAAAATACCGAGAGTTGCTGGGGTATATAGTAAAAAGTTGGCTGAGCTTCCATCTGAGAAAGCTGTCGAGCTAGCCTATGATATGGTAGAGGCATCCATGGGATATAACAAGAAAATCACAGATAATGCGGGAGTACTGAACATCGTAAGTTATGAAACTTTGGTGTTGAACAGTCATGGAGTTTCAGCTAGAAATAGAGGAACGTTCTTTGAAACTAGTTTGAGTGCAACTGCCAAGCGTGGCAAAAGTGTTTCTGAAGGTTCTGAAGCAACTGCTGGAAGAAACCTAAAAGAGATAAAACCGAAGAATGTTGGAGAGAAAGCTGCGGAGATGGCTGTTTCTGGACTGAAATCTAAAAAGTTGAAGGAAGACACCTATACAATCATATTGGATTATGAACCAGCCGTAGGAGTGGTTAGTTACATTTCTTACTTGGTAAGTCCTATGATTGCTAAGCTTTACTTTCCGCTGTTTCTGGACAAACTAGACAAGAAAATCGCAAGTTCACAGGTAACCTTGATTGATGACCCGCTGATGCCTAAGGGGGTGGGTTCGGAACCGGTGGATGATGAAGGAACACCATCGAAGAAGCAAGTAATAATTAATAGAGGCGTTTTGCAGAAATTCGTTTACGACAGCTTCTACGGAGCCATTGAAAAGAAGAAAACGACTGGAAACGCTATTCGAGCGTCATTTGCCGTTGGAGTGAGCTCTTTTCCAGGAAAGAACTACAATGGTGAACCGATTCCGTTTCCTAGAAATCCATACTGTAAGCCTGGAAAGTGGAAGCGAGATGAAATAATAGAAGAGACGAAGACGGGTTTACTTGTCCGTCGTTTCCATTACACTCGTTTGACGAATCCGACTCGTGGAGACTTTACAAGTGTCTTGAGGATGGGGCTTTACGCTGTCAAGAACGGTGAAGTAGCTGGTGCATTGAAGAAGTCTAGGCTCTTGGATAATTTGCTGAATATACTGAAGAATGTGGATGCTGTTTCAGACAAGCTTGTTGTGGCTGGAAGCTGGGGAGACTACGCCCACACGCCTATAATAAGAACAAAAGCACATGTCGCACCAATAGACTAACACTTCTACCTGCCTTTCCATTTTTTTAATCTTCTTTATTGTTCCAAGTTTTTGATGAACTGTATGAGTTTCCAAAATGCTTTTACTTATGATTTTCTGCTTATTCCTTCAGAACTGAGGTTCAAACGGACTTGAGAGACTCTCCAGAAAATGCTTTTGACCTACTTGTTAAGCCAGTTCGAAGGTTGATTAAGCAGAGAGGGTTCTCAAAACCAACAGAGCCTCAAGAGAAAACCATACCTAAAATCCTTGAAGGAAAAAACGTTCTCCTTATTTCGCCGACTGCAACTGGTAAGACTGAAGCTGCCATTTTGCCAGTCTTGAGTATGCTTCTTCAGGAACCTCAAAGGATACTGGGCATAAAAGTTTTGTATATAACGCCGTTACGGGCTTTAAACCGGGACATGCTTGAAAGGCTTGAATGGTGGTGCAACAACCTAGACATAAAATTAGCTGTTAGACACGGCGACACCGAAACAAAGGAAAGGACAAGACAATCCAGAAGCCCGCCAGCCATCCTAATTACAACTCCTGAGACCCTGCAGGCTATATTGCCAGGCTGGATCCTGCGTCAACACCTAAGACATGTGCGCTGGGTAATAATCGACGAAGTACATGAGATGGCTGACAGCAAACGCGGAAGCCAGCTATCCCTAGCACTTGAAAGACTTAGACGGATCATCGGCAAAGACTTCCAAACAATAGGATTATCAGCCACCATCGGCACTCCAGAAAAAGTGGCTCAGTTTCTCGTCGGAAATGGCAGAAGTGTTGAAATTGTCCAAGTTCCAGTCGCAAGAATATTGAGGTTCAAAATAGTTTTTCCAAAACCCACAGCCGAAGATTTAAAGCTTTCTTCAAAGCTTTACACGCACCCGGAAGTTGCTGCTAGACTTAGGATAATCCGCGACTACATAAGCAAACGGAAATCAGTACTCTTATTCACGAATACACGCGCAATATCAGAGGTTCTAGCAAGCAGATTCAAGGTTTGGGACATAGACTTCCCAGTTTCAATACATCATGGCTCCCTTGCAAAACCGTCCAGAATAGCTGCTGAAAGGGGACTAAAAAACGGTGAACTGAAAGGACTTGTTTGCACAAGCAGCCTCGAGTTAGGCATAGACATTGGACGCATAGACTTGGTCATACAATACATGAGCCCAAGACAAGTTACGAGACTGATACAGCGTGTTGGTCGAAGTGGTCACAGAATAGGACGCATAGCTGAGGGAATAATCGTCACAATGGACTCTGATGACACGCTTGAAGCCTTAGCCATAGCTAAAAAAGCCTTAAAAGAAGACCTTGAACCCGTTGAAATTCCTCCTAAACCCTATGACGCTTTAATACATCAGATTGCTGGTTTGCTTCTTAGGAAGAGAAGATGGCAATTCGATGAAATCCTAGAAACATACAGAAACGCCTATCCGTACACAGACTTAACAATGGAAGAAATTGAAAAAATTCTTAGATACATGCATCAACGTTTTCCACGTTTCGCATGGGTTTCATTCGAAGACAAGGCGGTGCTAAAACCGCGAGGAGGAAAAGCACTCTTCGAATACTATTTTGGCAACCTATCCATGATACCTGATGAAAAACAATACCTCGTGGTTGACGAATCAAGTGACTCCGCTGTGGGAATATTGGATGAAGCCTTTATGGCTGAATACGGTAAACCTGGAATAAAATTCATCATCAGGGGTACTCCATGGCTGATTCTGCACGTTTCCGGAGAGAAAGTGCACGTTAAACCGATTGATGATCCTACTGGGGCTATACCAAGCTGGATAGGTGAGCAAATTCCTGTTCCCTTTGAGGTTGCACAGGAAGTAGGCTCTATCAGAGGTTTTGTTCAAGAACAACTGAAGAGCGGGGTTCCACAGGAAGAAGTTGCTGCACAACTAAGTGAACGGTACCCATCGGATAAAGACACTATTTTGCGTGCCATAGCTGAAACGGTTGAGCATGTGAACTTGGGATTTTCAGTTCCTACAGACAAACGAATAATCGTCGAAGATTGGGGAGAGTTCGTCATAATTCAGGCGAACTTCGGTTCCCTTACGAACAGGGCTTTAGCACAACTGATAGGTCAGCTGCTCTCCGAAAAAATCGGATACAGCATCATTGTTCAACACGACCCATACCGCATCTTCGTACAGACAATGGGAGCCGCAAACGCAAACCAAATTATCACTTTATTTGACGAAATGAGAGTCATGTATGACCAAGCAATTCGAAGCAGCTTAGTAACTGCAACTGTGAAAACAGGACTTTTTAAGAGAAGAATGATTCACGTAGCACGACGTTTTGGAGCCTTGAAAAAATGGGCTGACTTCAGCAGCGTAAGCCTACAAAGACTGATAAAAAGCTTTGAAGGTACACCAATCTATGAAGAAGCATTAAAAGAAGTGTTCACAAAAGACTTAGACTTGGAAAAGCTCATCTATGTTCTCAGAAAAATCCGGGAAGACGAAGTTCAAGTGCAAAGAATTGAAACCCATGGGAATGCAACTCCAGTTGCTCGTGTCGGTATTGAACGGGTGAGTATGAAAACTGATTTGATTCCTCCTGAAAGAATGAGGGCGGTGTTAATAGAATCAGCAAAAGCACGATTACTGAATGAAACATGTGTCTTCGTTTGCACAAACTGTTGGGATTACATGGAAATGGTGCGTGCTAAAGACATGCCAGACAAGCCAAAATGCCCAAGATGCAACTCGACAGCAATAGGGCTTCTTAAAGTCGGAGAAGAGAAGGTTCTTCCACTTGTCGAAAAGAAAGGTGAAAAGCTAACTAAGAGCGAGGATAAACTGCAGAGGTGGGCATTGCAAACAGCACAGGTAGTAGCGAGATATGGAAAACCTGCTGTTGTAGCATTATGCGCCAGAAGGGTTCGGGCATCCGACGTTATGGAGGTTCTTGAAAAAGAGCGTAGACTCAGCGATAGATTCTACGAGTTGGTTCTTGAAGCTGAACGTAAAGCCATAAGCAAAAGATTCTGGTGAGTCTAAGACTTACAACAACTTTTAAATTAGCTGGAATCTTACTTGTCGTAACATCCTTATTGCTGATTACGGAGGAACACAAACTTGGAAATAAGTCGGAAAAAGCTAAAAGATGAAGTTCTCAAAAGAATCAAATACGTTAAAACATGTGTTCTAGCCAGAGAACTGTGCCTCTTGGCTCGCACAAACAGAGCCGTTCTAGAGCCGAAAGATGTGCACGACCTCTGCCTTTACATATCGGGTCTTTGCAAAGAAGCTGGATGCGAAGAGCCAAGCGAGCTGTGCCGCAAGGCTGCAGAAGCAGTATTGACAGACGAGACGAAATACCTTGAATTATGTGCTCAAAGCTGTAAGAAATGCGGGGAAGCCCGAATGCCAGCACCTAAAAAGTCAACCTATGTCGCTTGAAGTTGAATGAAAAACCTTTAAACCGTAAAACATTGTTAAACCAGAAATAGTAATCATGTATGAACGGAGGTTCATGAACTGTTCATAGCACCTTATGTTCCAAGTCCGCTTCCAGTAGTTCGGCAAATGCTTACTCTAGTTGAATTAAAACCCCGAGAGGTTTTCTTCGACTTAGGTTCAGGAGACGGCAGAGCTGTCATAATGGCAGCAAAGGATTTTGGCGCAAGAGCCGTCGGAGTCGAATTAAGAGAAGACCTTGTAAAAAAAACATTGAGCAACATCTATGAACTTGGGCTTCAGGATAGAGTAACAATAGTGAACGGGGACATGTTTAACGTGGACTTGACTTCCGCAGATGTTATCTTTCTGTATCTCACAACAAGTGCAAATGAGAAGGTCAAACCCAAACTTGAGACCGAGCTTAAACCTGGGGTCCGTGTGGTTTCTCACGATTATGAAGTTGTAGGATGGAAACCTGCTAAAGTTGAGAATTTCTGTGAAAACCCGAAGCTGGGATATCCGTCACACACACTTTATTTATACAAGAAAGGGTAGACTTTTACAAGTGAAAGTTTCATGTCCTCCACCTTTAAGACTTCTTTCAGGGTTTCATGGACAGACACGGACGCTGCCCAGGTTGTGCATTTCCCGAACTACTTCAAATTTTTCGAAAAGGCTGAAGAAGAATTATACAGATGTTTGGGCTTAGACGTCAACGACATTGCTGAGAGAGGAATTTGGCTTCCAAGGGTTGAAGTTTTCTGCCAATTCAAGAAGTCTGCAAGATTCAACGATTTACTCGAGGTGGAACTCGGCATAGAAGACATCAAGGAAAAATCCATAAAATACAACTTCAGGGTCTTCAACAAAGAATCAGCGGTTCTGTTGGCAAACGGTTACGTCACAGTCGTGGCTGCGAACAGACAAACTGGAAAAGCAACGCAGATTCCAAAGGAAATTATGGAAAAACTGAAACCATATGCAAATGATCACAGAGAAAATCATCCTGAAGATTTTTAGACCGGGTTGGATCGAACCATGCTGTTTATTCCGTGGAGATACATTGCTGATTGGAAATGCGTTGCGTGTGGATTATGCTGCAAAACCTACAGTGTTGTCCTAAGCTTTCCGGAATGGCTTAGCATCGTTAAAAATTTTGGTGTTGACAAAACAGTTTCTGGTTTAGACAAGTTTTTCATGAGGAGAGGAAATGACGGTTCGTGTGTTTTCCTACGTCAATTCTCAAATAACATGTGTCTATGTGGGATTCAACAGATGAAACCTAAAGCATGCAAGCTTTGGCCCTTCAAAATTTCAACCAAACCCAAGTTTGGACATGGAAACGAGGCTGTTTATTCTTATGCTGGAAATAAGCTCTACATATACGCGGATTCTACTTGCAGAGGTCTTAGATATGGAAGGCCAAGTTGGGAATTCACTGACTACACTCTCAAAGAGCTTGTAGAGATTGCTTTAGGCCTTCGCAACAATCAGTCTATAACTACTGCAAGTATCAGTTTTCCCCAGTCTTGTGTCTCGTCCAGAATTTTTAATGCAAGAAATTTGCTTGTTTCACATTATGGCTCCATATAGTCGAATATGACTGAAAAATGTCTTATGGTAGTTACTTCTAACATTGCTCTACAAGAAAGCTTAAGAAACACGATGTTCTCTTCTTTTGCATTTGATCATTTTCAAGATGGTGATGAATCTTGAGAAAAAAAGTTAAGTATCTCATTCGTGAAGGGGAAGAGGGAAATGATGAGGTTAACCTTGCCCAGATTTTTAGCGAATGCTTTGATCCTGCGACCCCACGACAAGTGAGGCGATGGGTACGGCAAACAAAGAGAGAGTCCGCGGGTTGGTCCAGATTTTTTGTTGGTGATGCAGATGGCAAGGTTGTAAGTAATGTTACTGTGGAATTAAAAGAGCTGCATTTAGGCGAAGGCGTTTACGTAAAAACTGGTGGAATCGCAGGTGTCTGCACGTGCTCAGATTATCGAAGAAAAGGCATAATGACAAAACTGTTCGGGCAAAGCCTTACATACGTTAAAAACTCAAGTGTCTCAAACTCTTCACTCTACACGGGTATTATGCTTCCGGCGCACAGAATTTATCAACGATTCGGCTTCTGCGACATAGAAACGTGGCCTGTGTACATCAAAGTTCTTGACTACAAGTATGTTTTTTGGACATGGATAAGAAACCTCAATCGCCATCTTAAATTCTCAAAAGTTGCTCGGAGAACGCTCCAAAATTGGAATCGTTCCGTGGTTTTTGAGCTTGAAGGTGTAGGTGTACAATCTTTCCGGTTCAGACATGGCCGTTTTCGAAGGCTATCCAAGCCTCCAAAATCTGCAGACATCGTCATAGCAACGAGTGTTGAGACGTTGATTCGGGTAATATGGGGTGCAATAAAATTTGAGGACGCGACAAGAACAGAAAAAATGCATATAAAGAAGGGTAGTGAAGCAGACCTGCGAGTGTTAAAGAAGATTTTGATTCGGATTTGGGATGAGTAGAATGCAGTTTCAAATCAGGCAAATGCAACTAGATGACCCGGAACAATTACAGGAGATTTACCAACGGTTTATTCTGGACTATGTGGGTCCTGTAAGGCGTAAGTTGAAGGTCTTCCGACGGATGGCAAGGAAGAAAGATAA
>Ga0209636_10006772_pt1 | contig 11710 bp, 10 predicted proteins | sample DeeMarSWOR152_54_FD_187464 | JGI IMG/M metagenome (GOLD analysis project Ga0209636, IMG submission 187464) | Marine sediment microbial communities from White Oak River estuary, North Carolina - WOR-1-52-54 (SPAdes) (version 2) | ecosystem: Environmental > Aquatic > Marine > Intertidal zone >... | reverse complement strand
CAGAATTCGACGGCCACAAGGTAAATTTTGATCTGTTGATGGCCAGGCAAAGGTTCTACGCAGAGGAAGAGCGCTGCGCCCTGGAGCGCTACCTGTCCACGCAAACCAAAAAGCAGCGAGTGGAGGCGTGATGAGCCGAGAAAAGCAGACCCCGATGCGTGAGCAAGAGCCCAACGTCCGGATTCACAACTTCGACGAGGTACCACTGGGATACACGGAGGAAGAGGCGGTCCAGGAAGCCGAGCGTTGCCTGCAATGCAAGAACGCTCCGTGCATCGAAGGGTGCCCCGTACAGATTGACATTCCTCGGTTCATTGACCATATCCACAACCGTCGCTTCGCAGAGGCCATCGCCACGATTAAGGAGGAGAACAGTCTTCCTGCAGTCTGTGGACGTGTTTGCCCCCAGGAGACCCAGTGTCAGGAGGTATGCACCCTGGGCAAGAAATTCGAGCCGGTGGCGATCGGCCGGCTAGAACGCTTCTGTGCCGATTGGGGGGCCGAGCATGAACCCTGCTGTCCACCTGTTCAGGATGACACGGGATACCGTGTAGCTGTCATCGGCGCGGGACCGGCCGGTCTGACCGCGGCTGGGGAACTGCGCAGAATGGGCCATGCCGTCACGATCTTCGAGTTGCTGCACGTGCCCGGCGGGGTGTTGATGTACGGAATTCCTGAATTCCGACTTCCCAATGAGATCGTGCGGCGAGAGATCGATGCCCTGTGCCAGATGGGCGTGAAGATCGAGGTGAACAAGGTCATCGGACAGATTTACACCGTGGACGAACTGCTCAGACGTGGCTACGATGCTGTGTTTGTCGGCACCGGAGCAGGACTTCCCCGCTTCCTCCGTGTGCCTGGAGAAAGCCTAAATGCAGTGTACTCCGCCAATGAGTTCCTCACGCGGACCAACCTGATGCGCGCGTTCCGCTTTCCAGAGTACGATACGCCGATCAGGGTTGGGCGTCGCGTGGTGACGGTCGGAGGAGGAAACGTGGCCATGGACTCGGCTCGGACCGCGCTACGCCTCGGAGCAGAGGAATCGATCATCGTGTATCGGCGCAGCGAGCAGGAACTCCCGGCACGCGCCGAAGAAGTCGAGCACGCCAAGGAAGAGGGGATCCCGTTTCACCTTCTGACAACCCCTGTTCGTTTCATTGGCGAGGACGGGAATCTCAAGGCGGTCGAGTGCATCCACATGGAACTTGGCGAGCCGGACGAGTCCGGCCGACGCCGCCCGATTCCGATTGAGGGATCCGAGTTCACCATGGAGATTAACACTGCGATAATTGCCATCGGGAACGGACCCCACCCGTTGGTGCCGAGGACGACGAAAGGACTCAAGCTGGGTCGCCGCGGGAACATCGTCGCCGATCTGGAAACCGGCCAGACCAGCAAGGAGGGCGTCTTTGCTGGCGGCGACATCGTGACAGGCGCCGCCACGGTGATCGAGGCGATGGGTGCGGGCAAGCGCGCTGCCGTCGCGATCGACCACTACATGAGAAATAGAGCCTCCTAATCTTCTGATCTTTGTCCGTGAGACGTCCACTAGACGCCTGATCCATAGGTCTTGACTTCTCCAATTGTAGACGCTTTTCTCGTAGAGCCATTCTTATCTCCTTCTGAAACGCGTTGATCCTGATTGTATTTGGGATTAATCTACCGTTAATTTGGTAGCAGAGGAGAGTAACCCGAAATCTAAGAACAAGTAGGCGCTTGAAGCGATGATGAAAGACAGCTTCTCATTTACGCTCATCCGCGGTGGGGAACTCTATTCCCCCGAGGAGGAAGGGACGAAGGACCTTCTCATTGCGGGCGATCGCATTGCGAGAGTCGCCGAGCGTATCGACGTTCCTAAAGAGCTGAACGTGGAGATCTTCAATGCCTCAGGAAAGCTCATTGTTCCCGGATTCATCGACCTGCACGTCCATTTGATCGGCGGTGGCGGAGAAGACGGACCGACCTCTCGTGTTCCCGAGATCACGCTTTCCGAACTGACCCAAGCAGGAATTACTACTGTCGTTGGAGTTCTGGGGACCGACAACGTCACCCGCTCCCCCGAGGCGCTTCTCGCGAAGGTGAAAGCTTTGCGTGCGGAGGGCATCAGCACCTACATGTACACTGGCTCGTATCATCTGCCTTCAGTGACGATCACGGGCAGCGTCAAGCGCGACATCGCCTTAATTGAAGAGGTGATCGGAGTCAAGATCGCCATCGCCGATCATCGCGGCTCACAGGTCACCGCTTGTGAGTTGGCCCGGCTTTGGTATCGTGCGCTGTTGCGGCGCAGCCAAAGGAAGCGGTTAAACTGGGAGCGAATGAGGCAGCTCATTAAGCGCTGGTTGCCCTATCCGCGAATCGTGCATCCTTATCCAGATCAGCGCCTGCACGTCAGGACCTGAGGCAGGAGCCCAGTGCGGTAGTTCCGCACGCTGGGATCTGTGCGGAGGGTGCCGGGTAACTGGCATTCCTACCGCAACGACATCAATGGACATCGCGTTGTTAAAGCCTTCCATATGTGTAGATCCATGAGGGGTCAGCGGTATCGGCGCCCCATTCATTTTTGGACCGCGGCACGGATAAAGCTTGTTTCAAGAGCCACGTGCGTTTGCATTATCATTGTGTCGTGCCAGCTGAATCAGGTTAATCTTTCAGTTACAGGCTCCTACGCGGATCCAAAGCATCCCGCAATCCATCGCCGAGCAGATTGAACCCAAGCGTGGCAAACATAATCGCCAACCCCGGAATCGTTGCCATGTGAGGTGCCACAACCACGTAGTTTCGCCCTGAAGCAATCATCTCGGCCCACGAGGGCGTTGGCGGTTGGATCCCCAGACCTAGAAAAGTTAAAGCTGATTCCATCAAAATGGCGTACCCCATGTATAGTGCGGCATAGACTACAATAGGAGGTATAATATTCGGAAACAGATGTTTAGACATAATTCGCAATCCTGACGTACCTACGGCTTGAGCAGCTTGAATGAATTCCTTGTCGCGGATAGCGATGACAGCCCCACGAGCTTGGCGAGCAAAGATGGGAACACCCCAGATACCGATCGCGAGAATCGTGTTCCATATCCCCGGCCCCAGCGCACTCACGATCAGAATGGCCAAAAGCAGGTAAGGGAACGCCAGGAACATATCCATGATGCGCATGATGAGCTCATCAACTGCACGCCCAACGTAGCCGGCAATCATGCCAAGCAGCGTGCCAAAGGTAAGCGAAAGAAGTATCGAAAGGGAACTTACAAGGAGGGCGTAACGGGAACCGTACAGAATACGAGACAGGATGTCTCGTCCAAATTGGTCTGTCCCAAGCAGATAAGTTTTATTGGGTGGCATCCGTTTTACCTTCAGGTTTTGCTGCAATGGATCCATTGGGGAAAGCCATGGGGCGCAGATTGCGGTTATGACAAAGACAGCCACGGTTACTGCACCGACAAGCGCTAAACGATTGCGCCAAAAGCGCTGAAATACTCTCCCTCGGGCACCCCTGCTGATTGTCGCTCTTCTACGTTTCATTTGTAGGAAATGCGCGGATTGATAAGCGCGTAAGAGAGATCTACGAATAGATTTACTGAGATATAAATCAACGCGAGTACTAACACAACCCCTTGGATGAGTACGAAATCACGCCGAAAGATCGCGTGTACAGTAAGGCGACCAAGTCCTGGCCACGCAAAAACACTTTCGGTGAGCACCGCCCCTCCCAGCATCTGTCCTAACTGTGCACCTAAGACGGTTACCACAGGGATCAAACCATTTCGCAACGCGTGTTTGAAGAGGACAACCCTTTCCCCCAACCCTTTGGCACGAGCAGCGTTGACATATTCTTCCCGCAAAACCTCCATCACGCTAGAACGCACCATTCTTGTTACCATGCCAATGGAGGGTGCCGCGAGAGTGACAGCCGGTAGGATAAGATGGTTTATCCCACCGTATCCACCCACCGGGAATAGACCTAGATATACGCTGAAAAGGAGTACAAGGACGATCCCCGTCCAAAACACCGGCATCGATAATCCGGCAAGCGAAAAGAGGCGAACTAGATTGTCCAGAAACGAGTTTGGTCTTGCGGCAACAAAGGTTCCCAAGGGAATGCTCACCACCAATACGAGTAACATCGCAACGCCTGTAAGTTGGAGGGTAGCCGGGAGGGTATCGAGTATCTCAGCAGTAACCCTTCGTTTTAGTGTGACAGAGCGGCCCAAATCACCACGAAACAAGCCCCCGATGTACCGAAAATAGCGGATGAGAAAGGGCTGGTCCAAATTAAGTTCGTGACGCAAAGCCGCCACCGACTCTGGCGTCGCGAATTGACCAAGGAGCAGAGCAGCGGGATCTCCAGGAATAAACTCCAGGGTTGCAGCGACGACGAGAATTACTCCTAATACCACTGGCACCATAAGAGCAATTCGTCGTGCAAAATACGCTGACATGTTTTAGCACCCTTTCTGCTCCCACGCCTCCCATCTGGATGAAAAATGAAACTGGCGTAATCTGAATCATCGGGGCTCTAGAAACAGTCTATCGATTGTACACATCGAATTGCACAACCGCATCGTTACCCCTTTCATAGACTGCATAACCGATGACCCGCCCCTTGTTCAATGGGGCGGGTCATCCATCGACTTGCGCTCTTTCGACTCCTTGCTTACCTAGGTCCTTCCTTTCCCACTTGCCTAATAGTGGACCGGATACAGGTCAATATTGTATTCAACTGGATGCATGCGCAAACCTTTTACTCCAGCGCTGATGACAGCGATTTCTTTCGTCGTATAGATGGGCACAAATGGTAGGTCTGCCGCAATAAGCACCTGCGCACGGGCATAGATCGCCTTGCGTTCCGCTTGATCCACGGTGACACGCCCCAGTTTAACCAGTCGGTCGACTTCGGAGTTGGAGTAGCGGAAAGCGTTCCACCCGGTCGGCGGGGTAAGCTCGGAAATAAACATAGAATGAAGTGTGTAGTCTGCATCAGCATTCGTCGTCACCCAACCAAACGAGTGGAATGCATAGGGGAAATCTGCAGAACGCGCCTTACCGAACGCGGTAGCCCATTCGAAGACCTCTAACTCAACACGGACGCCGACTTCTCGCAGCTGGGCCTCGATGACCTCGGCGATCTCAATGTCCTTCAGGTAGCGCCCTTTCGCTGGCATGAAGCGAAGGACAAGATCCTGTCCACCTTTTTCAAGGATGCCGTCGCCGTCTTCGTCGGTCCAGCCGGCATCATTGAGCAGTTCTACAGCCTTGTTGGGATCATACGGGTAGAGCTGGTCGATGTCCCAACCGTAGAAGCCAAATACGCCTGGTGCTAACAGGCTGCTCTTCGCCGGTCCAGCGGCTCCCTCAAGGACGTTTTCCAGAATAGATTGCTTGTCAATCGCATGGGCGATGGCATGGCGAACGCGGACGTCATCAAGCGGCGGTATCTCGAGGTTGAACGCGAGATAGAAGACACGCAAACCAGCGGTTTCTACTGTTCCAAAACTGGGATCAGCCTTGAATGCCGGTAGCTCAGCCGGCGAGGGCTTGAGGACCATATCCACTTCTCCGGTTCGCAAAGAGAGCATTCGGCTTCCCTCTTCCGGGATCACACGGAAGATCACCTTGTCCAGGGCAGGCCGCCCACGCCAATAATCCTCGTTTGCGACCAGCACAATCTTATCCCTAGTCCGCCATTCTTGGAATTTGAAGGGCCCCGTACCCACTGGGTGTCGGCCGTACTCCTCTCCGTACTTTTCGACAGCCGCGGGACTGATAATCCCCGTGTAGACCATCGCCATAGTGGAGAGGATTGGACCGTAGGGGTCTTTTGTGATGATATCGACAGTGTAATCATCGATAACTTTTACCTCCGAGATCGGGTCTGCTCCTAAGGTAGCCCAGTTTGCTCTCGGTTCACCAAACAGGGCTCTGTCAAACGTGAACTTGACCGCTTCGGCCGTGAAGGGAGTGCCATCGTGAAACGTCACGCCTTTTTGCAGGTAGAAACGTAGGGTGGTCGGGGAAATGAACTCCCATGAAGTGGCCAGACGAGGCTCAAGTTCCATGTCAGGATTAAGGCTCACGAGGGGCTCGATGATGTTCGAGTAAACCCACGCTCCTGGCGCGGTGGTCTCCTGGTTTGAATCTAGAGAGATTGCATCGGACGGTCGGGCAATAACTAGGGTATTGTCACGGGCCGATCCAAACCCAACAAAAACGAGGCATGCAACGACGAGAAGCAGTGCCACCAAACTACGCGATATTACTCGATTGGTCATTTGTTTACCTCCTTGATTCTTGACAGCCTACCTCACTAGTCCTTACCTACCAGCATCCACACGCTTTCAATCTTACGTCCTCAAATCACCTCCTTTTACAAACTGTCTATAATGGCAGCTTTACGGTCTTGAACTCCTCGATGAAATCGGCGACATACTGGGCGATAGCTTCGATGATCTCTCTTCCCATCTGGGCTGTCGCCTCGGTTGGAGGAAGAGAATGGTCTGCTTCAGGAAAGAAGCCGTATTCGATCATGTCCCCCGTATCCGTGTAGTCCTTTGTTCGGAGACCCACATGGATCGGGGCATTCCTAAACCGGCAGTTACGAATGTCGTTCAAAAGGAGTTCATTGGTTAGATTCTTGCGAGTGGGCACACCAGCTTTGCCAAGATCGACGATGTTGTTATTGATTGCTAACACGATGCTTGTTTCTGTGAAATCGCCGTGCCCGATTAGCGCCCATTTAGGGTTCAGAAACCCTGCTACCTCAAACCATGAGATGGTCGCAGCGAGAACCCCCTGGTCGCGAAGCGAGCTCATTACTGTGGTTAGAGGGCCGTGATTTCCACCATGGGCGTTGCTGAACACAATATGCGTAACTCCATACTTAACAAAATAGGAACACACTTCGCTGTAGACCCGAGCCAATGTCTCTTCCTTAAGAGAAAGGGTACCAGGAAAGTCGGCATGATAATCGGCATACCCAATCGGTATAGTTGGAGCCACCACGACCGAACTAATCTCGCTGATCCGACGGGCGATCTCCCGGGCTGAAAGAAAATCGGCTCCCACAGGCAGATGGGGACCGTGTTGCTCGATGCTTCCCGTTGGAATAACGACCGTCTTCGTTTCCATTAATGCCTTCTCAGCCTGTTGCCAAGTTAGCTCTTCCAGCCGATACCCCATCCGTCTCACTCCTTTAGCGGGGTCTCAACCTTGACCCTCCAGGAACAGCTTTTCCGACGCAAAAAAGTGATGCTCCACAATCTGTGGGACTCCCTCCTTATCTTTCGTCTCCAGCGCATGGAGTATGTCTCGGTGCCTCTCCACCATATCCGCACCATGCTGGGCCATGTACCGCGAATTGACCTGAGTGGCCAGTTGTTGATGAGTAATCTCGAGGACCGGAAAAAGGGCTCGTTCGAGGAAAGGGTTCTTAGCGGCCTCCGCAAGACTCAAGTGGAAATCTCGGTCGGCGTCGGCATAGTCATCGTAGTTCTTTTGAGCGATGGCTGCCTCAATCTGCTGTAGGCTCTTTCTCATCGTCAACAAGTCTTCAGCGGTTGCTTTCTCCACTGCTAGTTTGGCAAGCACAACCTCCAGAATCTTTCGCGCGTGCCAAACTTCCCCGAGGCTCTCATTTTCTCGGATTGCTCTCAGTGCTGTCTCCACATCAATGAGCTTTTCGACACTGCTTGAGATATAAGTCCCGTCCCCCACCCTTCTCTCGATAACACCCATAACTTGTAGAGCACTGAGGGCTTCTCGGACAGCAGCCCGCCCAACCTGCATTTCCTCTGCCAAGACACGCTCAGAGGGCAACCTATCCCCTACGCTATAATGCCCATCCCTGAGTGCTTCGACAATTTCATCGATCACAAAAGTAGTACGGCTTTTCCGTACAGGAAACTTCGCGAAACTCTTTAGGTTAATGATCTCCCTCCGACCTATTGATCATACCGGTCAGCTCTCTTACCATAGTAGCATAGTGCGGAGGGCCCCACTTGTCAAGTATCTATGTGGATTGCCCCGTTTGATGAGGCAGTTTAGTGCTTTGCGGATTTATCCGACGCTTATATAATGGCGTGGGAAGGTCGATCGAACCTATGGACTGGAAATCTTATTACCGAAGGGAAATGGAACTCCCTGAGACAAAAAGGTATCTTGAGACGCTCTTTAGGCAGGCTGTCAATGACGAGCTTCTTGATGATTTGATTGCATGTGACGCCATTCTTTCTTTTCCTCACACGTCCTTGAATCACGCAGGTGCCATCCAGGCCCGAGTGGTTTCCGCACTCTACAAAGCAGAAATTGAGCGAGTGGTTGCTCTCGGAGTGTTTCATGAGTGGGGACTCGACCGCTCTTCCGAGTTATATCGGCAGGCAATGGAAGATAGGGTATCTTCCCACCACAGACTAGCAGCCTTTTCCGTACTCGCTGGAGCTTTCGTGCCAACGAGCTTGCTTCATGAGACTCCATTTGGGGGCTTGCCTATACAGGCGCTTTCAACAAAAGGGGCAAGCTTTGTGCGTTTGGATACAGACGGCGCCCTCAGCGAGGAGTTCTCCCTAGATACGTTCCTTTCCCTCATTCGCTTCTACGCAGGCTGGCACAAAGTGAACCCGCCGCAGGTCCTGCCGGTCTATATCGGTATGACGCGGGACCCAATAACTGGCTCCTTTGATGTGGCATCGGGGATTGCTTCTTCAATTCGCGGGATTACCGGGCCGAACACCGCGATCGTCGCGACGGGGGATCTCGTTCACTACGGAACAGCCTATAGCTCAAAAGAAAGGATGGCTGGGATGCCATCAACGATTAAGGAATTGGAAGGTATTTTTATAAGAGAAGTTCAATATACGCTTGATCTTTCTCTGATAGATAAGAATTACGAGGAGGCCTTCCAGCAATCAGACCAAGTTCTCAATAACGATCAACGCTACCTCCTCCCAGTACTCGCTGAGCTTCTGCCCAAGAAGGCAAGTTACAGAATCCTTTCATTTCAGCTTTCTAACTATGCGCCAATTCTCAAGGTGGCTGAGCCATGTGTTGTAGCCTCTTCTCTTATAGCCTATATCCCTGACAGAGAAGGAAACCCGTAGACGCTGAAATTGTGGATAATCCCCTTTGCATGGAAAAGGGATCGGATAAGAACGGTGCGAAAGAAGGTTTTCTCAGTGGGAGGTGAGCGTTCAAATAGATGATGAAGCCAAGCCTTCCGTTTACCCTGCTTCGCGGAGGGATCCTGTATGCACCCCAACTGCAGGGGAAGAAGGATCTGCTGATCGCAGGAGATCGCATCGCCTGGATTGAGAAGGAGATCGAGCCTCCTAAAGAGCTTGACGTCACGGTCGTTGATGCTTCCCATCGCTCCATTGTCCCGGGGTTCATTGATCTCCATGTTCACCTAATCGGTGGCGGCGGTGAGGCCGCGCCGGCCTCCAGGATCCCGGAGGTTCCCTTTACCAGTCTCATCGAAGCTGGTATCACCACTGTTGTTGGGGTCCTTGGAACTGATAACGTCACCCGCAGCCCAGAGGCGCTTCTTGCCAAGGTGAAAGCCCTTCGTGCGGAGGGGATCAGCGCCTACATGTACACAGGCTCCTATCACTTTCCCTCGGTCACCATCACCGGCAGCGTCAAGCGTGATATCGCCCTGATCGAGGAGGTGATCGGAGTCAAGATCGCCATCTCCGACCACCGCGGATCGCAGTTGACCGTCCAAGAACTGGCGCGGCTAGCCTCTGAGGCTCGAGTGGGTGGGATGTTGGGAGGAAAGCCTGGGATAGTCCACCTCCACGTCGGCGCTGGCTCTCGCGGGCTCAGCCCCGTGCTTGAGGTGATCGAGCACACGGAGATCCCCATCGAACAGTTTCTACCGACTCACGTCTCCAGGAGCGCCTCATTACTGAAACAAGGGATTGGGCTTGTCAAAAGGGGTGGCTACATTGACATCACCGCCCATAGCAATGCGCCTGAGACGGTATCGATCGCTAAGGAGCTAAAGGAGAGTGGGGTTGACCTTGCCAAAGTAACGATCAGTTCGGATGGGAACGGCAGCATGCCCAGGTTTAACGATCGAGGGGAGCTCATTGGGATGGCAACAGGGGACGTGTCTTCCCTCAGGAGGGTCCTCAAAAGCTTACTGGACTCAAAAATACTTACTTTTTCGGATGCCCTCAAGCTTTTCACCAGCAACCCGGCGGATCGCCTTGGCCTCTCGGATCAGAAAGGGCGAATCCAAGAGGGAGCGGATGCGGATCTCGTCATCCTCGATGAGGACCTGCAGATTGACCAAGTGTTCGCTAAAGGACAGTTGATGGTTGACAAAGGCGATGCCGTGGTAAAGGGAACCTTTGAATGACTGAACAAGAGAAGATCATCGGCATCCTGGGAGGAATGGGCCCAGCAGCCACTCTGGCCTTGTACGAACGCATCCTCGCCTTTACTCCCGCGCAATGCGATCAAGATCACTTGCACGTGCTCATTGACAGCAATCCCAAGATCCCTAATCGTACCGTAGCCATCCTTGGAAAAGGCGAAGGCCCACTACCAGCGATGATCGAGAGCGCAAAGACGTTGGAACGCGCTGGCGCTGATTTCATCGTCATTCCTTGCAACACCGCGCATTACTGGCTCGCCGAACTGCAAAAGGAAGTCGCAATCCCGATCATCGATATGATCGATGAAGCTGTTCTTGCGATCACAGAGGACCGCGTGGGACTACTGGCAACAGATGGTGTGCTCTTTTCCCGAGTCTACCATGACGCTTGTAGGAGGGTACAGATCAAACTCCTAGAGCCTGAAAGAGATGACCAAGCTTGCGTCATGCAGGTGATCTACAGAATCAAGGCCGGGGAGGAAGTAACAGCTATCAATAATGATATCACGGGAGTGATTGCTAGGTTGCATGAGAGAGGAGCAAAAGGGGTCCTCATTGGCTGTACGGAGCTCTCTTTACTCCCGAAGCAAGATCTCTCCCTACCTATCTACGATGCCCTGGACATCGTGGCTCAAGTTGCTGTATGTCGCGCCTTTTCATGACACGGTAGGTAGAGCCTTCGTTTTCGCTTGCGTTGACAGAAATGTTAGCGGTGTGGATGAGGGTTTAGAAGGTAATCAAGATGTGAGAGCTCACTACCTTTACGCACGTTTGATGACTGATCCGGCTTTCACAAGGCAATCCCGAAGACCAACACCCTCGAGGAGAGACCCGTGATCGATGACACAGCCGGTGATCTCAGAGTTTTTGATCGTCACGTCGTCGAGAATGACGGAGCCTTTGACTGTTGAATCGTCGATGACGACGTTTTTGCCGGTGTAGGTGTCGCGGTTGCCGACGTGTTGATTGGCTTCGATGTAGGAGGCGCGGTCGCCGATGTCGTACCAGCCTGTCTCAAAGATAAACGGGTCGATTCGCCATCCCTGTTCCTTCAGCAGCCACTCGTTGAGGTATCCCGGGGCGTCTCTGCCTTTTTCCGCTTTGCTGTAAAACTTACTGATTGATGGAAGAACTTGTTTGGGATACACGTAGCAGGCGGTACTGGCCAAGGTGCTTTTCGGCTGCTGCGGTTTTTCTTGAAAATCAACGACCCGATCATCCTTGACGATCGCCACGCCGTAGCGGCCCCGCACTCGCTCGAGGTCCTTGAGGTCAAACAACGCCACCAGCGGTCGGCCGTGGTACGCGGCAAGAAGTTCCTCAATCGAAAACTCGAAG
>Ga0209636_10006771_pt1 | contig 11711 bp, 9 predicted proteins | sample DeeMarSWOR152_54_FD_187464 | JGI IMG/M metagenome (GOLD analysis project Ga0209636, IMG submission 187464) | Marine sediment microbial communities from White Oak River estuary, North Carolina - WOR-1-52-54 (SPAdes) (version 2) | ecosystem: Environmental > Aquatic > Marine > Intertidal zone >... | reverse complement strand
TTTCGTCATGAGTCTGCAGACAAGGGAGCAACACATTCGAAGGGAGAGGGCCACCTCCAACATATGCACCAACCAAGCTCTCTGCGCTGTGGCTTCGGCTGTCTACCTTTCTCTTCTCGGAAAGGCGGGGATGCGAAATCTTGCCGAACACATCCTAGCTAAGACCCGATATGCTTCTGAGAGGCTAAACAGTGTAGAAGGTGTAGTGGCTCCTCTGTTTGACGGTGTTCACTTCAAGGAGTTCGCCGCGAACTTCAGGCAGGTTTCCCTGGACGAAGTCAATGCAGGCCTTCTTTCGAGGGGCATGCATGGTGGTAAGGATCTTCGCTTTGAATTTCCTCAAGTAGGGGAGTCGTCTCTCTTCTGCGTCACTGAGACTCATTCGAAACGTCAGATCGATGCGCTTGTGGAGGCAGTCGCCGAGATAGTTGGTGAGCGCTGATGTATAGACAGAGTCGTTGGCCTGAGCCGTCAATATTCGAGCTTGGGAGGAGGGGGGCCATAGGCTGCCTACCTCCGTCAATGGAAAAGGAGATCGAGGATGGGTTGAAAGCAGCGTTGGAGAGCATCCCTCCTGTGCTTCGTAGAGGGTCTCTGAATCTCCCAGAGTGCAGCGAACCTGAGGTGGCCCGACATTTTACGAGGCTTAGCGAGATGAACTACGGAGTCAGCGTCGGCAGCTATCCCCTAGGAAGCTGCACGATGAAGTACAGCCCCGTGATAAACGAGAGCCTAGCTTGCCTTGGCAAAGTGAAGCATGTTCACCCATTGCAAGATGAGTCCCTCGTGCAGGGAAGCCTCGAGATTCTATTCAAACTAGATCGAATGCTTTGTGAGCTAACTGGCATGGACAAATTTAGTTTCACGCCGGGCGCAGGTGCTCACGGCGAGTTTCTCGGATGTCTGATCATGAGGGCTCACAGCGAGGAAATGCGACAGAAAAAAACCAAGGTGATAGTGCCTGACTCAGCTCACGGAACAAACCCTGCCAGCGCCGCGATGGCCGGCTTTGAAGTTGAAGTTGTAAAAAGCGACTCTTCAGGATGTGTGGATGTTCAGGAACTAGAAAGACTTGTCGACGAACAGACCGCAGGTCTCATGCTCACGAACCCTAACACGCTTGGTGTCTTTGAGAGAGAAATCGAGAGAATCGTCGAGATCGTGCACGGAGCGGGGGGTCTCCTCTACTACGATGGAGCCAACCTCAACGCTCTAATGGGAAAAGTCAGGCCAGGAGACATGGGGTTTGACATAGTGCACTTGAACTGCCACAAGACATTCTCCACCCCGCATGGTGGCGGTGGGCCGGGCGGTGGCCCTGTTGGGGTCAAAAAGGAGCTTGAAGCATACCTGCCCATTCCTACTGTTGATTTTGACAAAGGCTCTGGTCGATACTTCCTGAACTACAACAAGCCAAAGTCCGTTGGAAGAATCAAGATGTTCTATGGCAATTTCTCGGTCTACGTGAAGACCTATGCTTATCTGCTGCTGATGGGTCGGGAAGGATTGAGGCTGGCCGCTGAAGCAAGTGTCTTGGGATCTAACTATCTCCTGAGCAAGCTTAGGAAGCTTCGAGGAGTTTCTCTTCCATATGACTCTGGTCGGCCCAGAAAACACGAGTTCGTTCTTAGCTTGTCAAGACTGGCCAAAGAGACAGGTGTCAGAGCCTTGAACGTCGCGAAGCGCCTACTAGATTTCGGCGTTCACGCACCAACTATCTATTTTCCTTTGACTGTTGATGAAGCGTTCATGGTTGAGCCCACAGAGACCGAGTCGAAGCGTGAGTTAGACATTTTCGCTGACGTTATGGAAAAGATATTGGACGAGGCTTACAGATATCCTCAAAAGGTTCTGGGAGCACCTTACAATACTGCCGTCAGCAGAGTGGACGAAACTAGGGCATCTCACCCCAGAAGCATTTGTCTCAGCTGGAGGATGTGGAGAAAGAAACGGGAGAAGACGCAGAGCTAGCTAGTCCCTACCTACGGCGCCGTGTTTCCAAGGCAGGTGGGGAACGCGATAAGTTGGAATCAGTGCACAATCCATCTATCAAGTTTAAAGGTGCCCGTCACGACGCGGCAGGATGAGTAAGTGGAAAGCTTGAACCTGAGCAAGACTGAAGCGACTGAGCTGATAGAAAGGGCAAAAAGACATCTGGTCACGGAGGCTCAGCTTCTGGAGATATCCTCGAAGAGGGTGGTGATCATCGGCGACACCCATGGCGACTACAACACATCAAAGAAAGCAGCAGATACTTTCCTAGGTAGGGAGGACACAGTCCTCCTCTTCCTAGGTGACTACGTAGACAGAGGGCCGAAGCAGATCGAGAACATCAACTTCCTCCTTAATCTGAAGACCGAGGTTCCCAATAGGATCTACCTGATCAGAGGGAACCACGAGACACCGACAGCGAACCTCAACTACGGTTTCTTCGATCTCGTATCGTCGAAATACTCGGTTGGGCTCTACAGAAAGTACAGTGAATTGTTCGCGCAGATGCCGTACGCAGCGGTGTTGGGCTCCAGCATCCTATGCGTTCACGGAGGCCTTGCCGAAGGCCTAACGGATCTGGAGCAGATAGCCTCTCTTCCAAAGGGAGAGGTAGACCCTGTCTCATCTTTAGTGATGCAGCTACTCTGGAACGATCCCAGAGAAGGAATCTCGGGCTTTGAGAGGAGCTTCAGAGGAGAAGGGATAAGATATTTCGGGAGAGATGTTTTCGATATCTTCATGAAAGAGAACAAGCTCAGTCTGATGCTTCGTGCCCATGAAGCTTATCCGGAGGGATATGCATACCTCTTTGACGGTAGGCTGCTAGGACTTTTCTCTTGCAGATACTACGGTGTTACTCCTAGAGCAGCGGTTCTAGACGAGAGTGGAGGGCAACGAGGCTTATCTCTAGTGGACTTAACATAGATTTCGTCAGCTAGACTGATGCATTGGGAATCTGGAGGCATCGATCGATCCCGCGTTTTCCTGAGACGTTCGATCGATGCGATCGATGGACGCTGGAACTCTACTTCCTCGCCGTAACGTATATGCCGGTCAAGGTCAGAACGGCGCCGAACACCGTTAGTGGCGTGGGGTATTCGCGAAGTACGACCCCTGCTAACACGGCGGCCCCAACCGGTTCGCCAAGAAGTGAGACAGCCACAACTGACGCTGGAACAAATCGAAGAGCCCAGTTGTACAGCGTGTGTCCAAAGATTGTTGGAACTATCGCCAGAGCCATGAAGATCCAGTACTCTCGCTCTTGATATGGGTGGAGAGGCGTCTTGAGAAGCATCGCAGCTCCTCCCAAGATTAATGAGCAAATGGCGTAGACGGGAAGAACATAGGCAAGAAGGCCTGTGGTTCGTCTGATCATTCTGCCCCCTAGGACATAGACTGCGGCCGCGAGGGCTCCCACGAGCGCATAGATGTCGCCTTGGAGATTGACCCCACCCAAGCCAAGATCCGCGGAGGCGATAACTGAGCATCCAAGTAGCGCTGCGGCTATTCCCAAAGCCATCTTCGGTGTTACGCCTTCTCGAAGAAGGTAGCGGCCTACCACAGCTACAAACACAGGGGATGAGTTGACTATAACGACCGAGCTAGTCACGGAGGTCAAGCTGAGCGACGATATCCAAGAGGCGAAGTGAACCGCCAGAGCAGCACCGGCGAGGAGAACTATCGCGCTCTCCCTTCTCGATGCCCTAACCATCTCCGAGTACGCACCTGAAAGAAGTGCAGGGGGAACTAGAATCAGCGTGGTAATAGTCATCCTATAGGTTGCGATTGCCATCGGTGGAGCCTCGCTTAGCCTGATCAGTACAGCTGCGAACGAGACGGCGAAAACGGCTATGGCAAGAGCGATGTACGGAGACTTGCCAGCTTGAGCTCCGTTTTGCTTGACATCTCGTCTGGTCATAGCGAGGACCGACTGCTTTGCATTATAGGACGACTTGATATCGCTTTCTTCACCTGAGGGAGCGACACAAGTCTCTGTGCAAAATTTGAGCTTCAACTGGAAACATGAATCACCCAGCAAATGAAGCGGGAAGGCAGCGAAGTAGTTAGGCCTGATTTTGAAGCGATCGCGTTGGAAACCTCGTCCACTTGGATTTATCCTCAACTGACGCCTGCAACCTGTTCCTCAGGCCGTTACTTCGATCGATCGTAGAGAAGAATACACCATAGGCATTATATGAATGCTCTGTAGAGGACGAGAAATCTATATACTGCTAGCATGGAACCTGCAGCAAAAGCGAGCGGTGACCTAGAATTGAGGCAGCCTGGCGTGATGAGTAATGGCAAGTTCGAAGGTCTCCTGCACATCTCCAGCCCAAAGGGTCTCTTCTCCATGGTCGCTACGGACCAAAGAGGCGCTCTGAGGAAGATGCTAAACCCTGAAAGCCCGGTCAGAGTATCAGACGAAGCAATCAAACAAACGAAGCTTTCGCTGATAAAGAACCTTGTGGGCAAGCAAAGCGGTGGAAAGGCAACCGGTGTACTGGTTGACCCCGAGTATTCGTATGAAAGATCCTTCCTGAGGGCTTGCAGCATCAGGGCTGATGTGGGTCTCTTGATGGGAATAGAAGCCACTGGCTATGGCGGGGAGGGAGAGTTCGCCCCCAAAGTCGCGATCTTCAACGGCTTGGAAGTAGATGAAGCCGTTCGAACGATAAAGCAGAGAGGGGCGGCGGCGGTCAAGATGTTGATATATCATAGGGCAGACAGCCCCACTCACAGGCACCAAGAGTCTATGGTTAGAGCGGTGGGTGGAGCATGCAAAAAGTACGACATCGCCTTCCTCCTCGAAACTGTGTCTCACTCCCTAGCGGGGGAGCCGAACAAGAAGAAAGACCCAATCGCCTTTGCGAAGATAAAACCCGACCTTGTGGTGAAAACAGCGGCTGAGCTGACTAAGCCTGAATATGGCATAGACGTCTTGAAAGCGGAGTTTCCACTGGAGCTCAGACATGCAGAGCAACTTGGACAAGATCCAGTGGAGGCATGTAGGGAGCTAGACGAGGCGAGTGAGACACCGTGGGTAGTTTTGAGTGCAGGCGTGGATTTTCCTGAGTTTAAGGAGAACGTAAGATACACCGTTCAAAATGGAGCTTCAGGGTTTCTGGGTGGAAGAGCGATCTGGAAGGAGGCGATCGGCCGGAAAGATATGGACAAGTTCCTAGCTACCACAGGAGTGTCCCGGCTAAACGAACTGGCTGAGATAGTAGACGAGACCGCTCACCCATGGCATATGAAATACGTTGATTCTCTGAGCGACATTGAAGTTGTCAGAGGAGAGTGAAGAGGGACGAGGATAGGAATACTGACCGGAGGGGGTGACTGTCAAGGCTTAAACGCTGTGATCAGAGCCGCTGTGAAGAGAGCTTCTGACTACGGGTTTGACATCTACGGGATTAGATACGGGTGGAGAGGACTTCTGGAGGGAGATATAGCGCATCTTCGATACGAGGACGTATCGGGCATACTCAGTGAAGGAGGGACGATCCTGAAGACCTCTCGCACGAATCCTTTCAAAACAGAGCGCGGTCCAGCTAGAGTGCTGGAGAACTTGAGAAAGTTCATGATCGATGCGTTGATTGCAGTTGGCGGGGACGACACTTTAGGTGTAGCATATGGGCTTAGCAAGATGGGAGTTAATGTCGTAGGTGTGCCCAAAACCATCGATAACGATGTCGCTGGTACAGATTTCTCCTTTGGTTTCTTTTCAGCTGTTGAGATATCGGCCGGGGCCATAGAGCAGCTATTCACGACGGCCAAATCGCATGATAGGGTCATTGTAGTAGAGGTGATGGGTCGGAGCACAGGTTGGATTGCTCTTTTCTCAGGGATGGCTGGGGGTGCCAATTATATTATCATACCCGAAGAACCGTTCAACTTGGATGAAGTCTGCGCCCTAGTGAACAAGAGACGTTTGGACGGCAAGAACTTCGCTGTCATCGTTGCATCTGAGGGCGCGAAACTCGCTGAGAAGGAGGTCGTCTTCCTCAAGGAAGGTGAGGTCGATGAGTTCGGACATGTGCGGCTAGGTGGGATAGGTCAGTTTCTCGCGCGCGAAATCGAGAAGAGGACGGGAGCAGAGACAAGGTCGGTTGCTTTGGGTCACGTCGTGCGAGGCGGTCCACCTTCATCGTTCGACAAAATCTTGGCGACCAGGTTTGGCTTGGCCGCCGTGGATCTCGTTAAGGAAGGAATGTTCGGCAAGATGGTGAGTCTAAGGTCGACGGAGATAGTTCCAATGGATCTTGAGATCGCCGCCGCCGGCTTGAGAACCGTGAACAAAGCCCTCTACGATTCGGCGAAGATTTTCTTCGGCTGAACATGGCTTGTGGAGAGCTCATTTCGAAGTCCACCTGCTTGGAGGCGGACCCGCTCAGTCTAAGACCCACTCCTCTATATGGACAGACTCAAGGTCTCTTAGAAACACCTTCGACGGGATTGTCCTTATCCAATTTCTTGCGGCGGCGAGAAAAAGTGCTATATAGTGAGCTGCATCGGCAGCAGTCGACTTTGAAGAGGGGATGACCTTCGATGTCAGAAGAGTATGAGGTGAGAAATGAACTACTGTATACTAGGGATCACGAGTGGTTAAAAACTGAAAATAAGCATGCTTTGATGGGAATGACTGATTATGCACAGAAGAGCCTTCACGAAATCATCTACGTGGAACTTCCGAACGTGAATCAAAGGCTTAAGCAAGGAGACCCGATCGGTTCAGTGGAATCCGTCAAAGCTACTTCCGACGTCTTGTCCCCCATCAGCGGGAGGGTCGTGGAAGTAAACAATACCCTCATGGATAGCCCCGAGGTCATTAACGAGTCTCCGTATGAGGACGGATGGATACTTCGGATAGAGATCGCTCGACAAAGCGAGCTAGAGAATCTGATGGACCCTGAGGAGTACCGAAGGTACTTGGACGAGCTGGAGGAAGAAAAAGAGTAACAGAACTGGGAGACTGTTCGATCGGATCGGTCGCCGGCTGAGTTAGTCGTTTGAGGCTGTAGCTGTAGAAGGCATAAAGCAAGCTCATGAGCAACAGGCTCTGATCGCCCGCTCGAACTACGCTACATCCTAGGCCAAATGCGGACCGCAGTAGCTGGCTAGGGTGAGACCGTCGGTCTGAATACGCAGCCTCTGGCTATCTCTCGATCGCCTTGGCCCGTCATCGATCGATTCACGAACAGTTGAAACGACCGTGTAGCGTACCGGATAGGCGAGATGAGTAACTGCCGGAATACCTCCGGATTCTCTTGGAAATCCCGGGGGATTTTCTTCCAGAAAGAAAACAAAACGCGGGTTGGCATACAAAGAACTTTAATAAAGTCGAGACAAATACTAAATTCGCGTTGAGGGTGAATGAGAGGGGTAGGTGAGGGTTGAAGTCTCTGAAGGTTATTGGAGACAAGGAACTTTCGGGCACGGTGGACGTCTTTCCCTCTGAGAACTATACTCATAGGCACGTGGTGGCCCTGTCGCTTTCACCAGGTAAGTCAAAGATACTGAATCCCCTAGTAAACAGCAAGACGCTCCTCACACGCAGGGGCTGTGAAGCCTTTGGCGTCAGGGCAGAAGAGGAGAACAAGGGCTGGGTCTTTGAGGGGAAGGAAGATTTGGCTGCACCTTCTGATCCTCTTGAGTGCGATACATCCTGGCAAACTGTAGGGATGCTGATGCCGATGGCTCTTGTCGCCGAGGGTAGGTGCAGTTTCGCTGGGAACAGCAGGATGTTGCGCGACTCAGCTGTGTCGCTCAGACGAATGCTTGCTTCGAAATCGATCGAGGTCAGGGGCAGAGGTCTACCCTCAATACAAGGACCGGCCCTGAAGGGAGGTCAAATCAGAATCAGAGACGCGGACGCGCACCTAGCTTCAGGCCTCATGCTTGTTTCACCTAGAGCCGAAAGTGAAGTAGGGATCAACTTCACTGGAAGCTTGAAACCCTCAAACTCCGCGATAGCTATGACTCTTGACATCATGAGGAAAATGGGCATTGAAACTGAAGAGGTAGGAAAGAAGGGTGAACTTCGAATCCCTGCTCCACAGAGTTATCATCCATCTGAGGTTACAATCGAAGGCAGCTTCCTGATCGGAGGCCTGGTTCTTGTGGCTGCGGCTGTGTCTAGATCTGTCATACGCGTAGCTGGCCTGAATCCCAACGGACTACAGCCAGAAGTCAAGCTGATAGAAGCCCTCCGTCAATTCGGTGCAAGTGTTCGTGTTGGAGAAGACTTCGTCCAAATTGATGCAAGGGATGTCAAAGGGCTTCCGATGACGATGAAGGCAGCTGAGTCGCAACTGCTATTTCCAGCTTCGGTTCTAGCCAGCTTTACTGACAAGTGGAGCACGTTTACAGAGTTTCCGTATGGAAGGGGAGACCTGCCTCACGACCTCAGGATGTTGATGATAGAGCTGAACAAGGTGGGCGTAGAAGTGGTCTACGATGAAAAGAACCTATATGTAAAGGGGGGCGATCTGAAGCCCGCCACGTTGAGCTCACATGCAGACGACTTTGTCTCGATGGCCTGCACATGTCTCGCTCTGGGAATACAAAACGGATTGGAGATAGCAAACGTAGAATACACGTCTCCATATTTCATGGCGTTCGTTGAGTTGCTGAGAGGGTTGGGCGCGGACATTGAAGTCCAAGAGGGAGGGCCATCCGGGGAGGCCGAGAGCAGCCCCTCATCAACCGAATAGCAGACTAGGTCGAGTGGCTCTTCATAAGATGCGAAGGGGAATAAGTCGATCGATGGTTTAGAATGGGGACGCGCTCGGATTCTTATGCTTCTCCAGAGCCGTTTGGAGAAGCGGAGAATGACTCAGCCATACTACGAACCTGGCGATCGATCAACACTTCACTTGGAAATTCTGTCCGGTGATTGGTTCTCAGCAAGGAGAGACTTGGCCCTCTTCTCTCCTTCGTCAATTAATCCCTCCGTTCTTTGCTCCGATTTCGATTCCGCCATGACTCTGAGTATCGGCTCCGTTCTAGATGCTCTGAAGAGAATCCATTCATGTTGCCTCTTCACCTTAAGTCCATCGCGTAGATCGCTCTGGTGCAACCCGTACAGCTGCGCCAACTCTCTGTAGAACTCGGGTTTCGGCGTGGCCTGAAGAGCGAGGCTGCGCCTCGCCGTGAAATACTTCGGATAATCAGAGATGAGGTCCGTTAGTGATCTTTCTTCCTGTGCAACGGCCTCAACGATCATCATCATCAGAAGGCCTCCATCTCGAGTGGGGGTAAACTTCCTCAAAATCAATCCTCCGTTGCTTCCTTCTGCACCAGCGAGACTTCGTCGCTCTATCATTGCTTGTACAACATTCGCTTCACCTACAGGGGCTTCGTAGATCTGAACTCCATGTTTCTGCGCCACATGTTCAAAGACCTGTGAAGAGGCCGAATTGACGACGAGTGGGGTTTTGTTTTTGGTCAGATAGTAATCAAGAGCGACGGCGACGGGAAAATCTTCCCTGAGAACCTCTCCTTTTTCATTCACGAAAACGGCTCTGTCTCCATCGCAGTCGTGAGCGACACCGAACGAAGCGCCAGTTTCCTTGACCAGTACCTTAAGATCTGTCACCGCTTCCGGTAGAGGCTCGATTGTTCTGTTGAAGACCCCTGGTGTGTCGTTTAGTGTTAAGACCCTGCAACCTGACTGAGACAGCATCATTGAGGTGGTCCGGTAGGTGGCTCCCCCTCCTACATCAGTTGCTACCAGGAGCCTTGTTCTCCTTATTATTTCAAGGTCCAACCAGTTCAAAACTGCCTTAACATATTGATCCGAGAAATCGTACTTTGTCAGGTGTCCAACTTGGTTCCATTGTGCGTGGAAGACCTCTCCGCCCCTCGACTTTGAGGCAGCTACTTGTTCCATCTGATCCTCTCGGAAAACGGTCCCGTCACTGTTCACAAACTTCAACCCATTCCACTGGGGAGGATTATGAGAAGCAGTTATCATCACTCCGGAGCTGGCCCCGAGATTTCTAACCCCTAGCACAAGAGCTGGCGTTGGGAGGATCCCAAGATCCAATACATCGTGTCCCATAGCCATCAACGCGGACTCTGTTAGCATCGATATGGGCAACCCAGAGCCTCTTGTATCACGCCCCAAGGCGATGATGCCTGCCGTTCCCACGATATTCGAAAAGCCTTGGAGTATTCTAACCAGATCATCACTCAGCAGGTTCTCGCCAAACACGCCTCTGACCCCTGAAACGGAGATGATGGGCTGAGGCATCGTCGGTTCAAGGCTCTCTACGTGAACTTGGCTAAAAGACTAGCGCGTACCCTATGGCTTCACAGCAGTCATACGCCCGGATGGGTCGGATACATACATTCTATGCATGTTGGGCATTCATCTGCGAAAACGTTTTTAGCGGATTGAACTGCGACTTAGATGGGTAGTGTTGACTCGATGGCTAGCGAAAGAACACTCTGCCCCCACTGCGGTAGACTTACCCTGAAGGGCACATACTGTATGTTCTGTGGAGGAGAGTTGCCCAAGGAGGAAGTGACTAAGGAGGAAGAGGAAGTGGCAGCGCCTGAGGCCGAGCTCACCATAGCTGAGGAGAAGGAGGCCGCCGTGGCTCCCACGGCCGAGGTTCCCGTGGAGAAACCTGTCGAGGAAGCCGACATCCAGAGGTTGATCGATCAACTCGCGCTTCTGAACAGCTGGCGGTTCAGGTTGGCGGACATGGTCCTAACTCGTGAAACAAGAGCTGATGTCTTTACCGAGCTGTATCTCGAGTATCTCGGCAGGAAAGAGAACCTGGAGCAAAGGAGGATGGAAGAACTAGCGAGGACATCTGATAAGGTGAAAGAACTCTCGATGCAGCTTGAACAGTTGAAGATACGGCACGAGGTAGGAGAGGTCCCTGACAAGCAGTACATCACATCCAAACTCGAGATTGACAAGGAGCTCTCGAAGCTCAAGCCTAGGCTCATGCTTCTTCAGAACCCGTTCAAGATAAAACCCGCAGACCTTTCCGAGTTTCAATCATCTATAGTAGATAAGATAGAGAAATTTGAGAAGGAAGCTCCTTCACTGGGAGTCGACAAGCAGACAACGAGTAAGGTGGTCAAGGATCTAGGTGAGCAGCTGGATTCCATAAAGAAACTTCTTGAAGAACAGAAGAAGGTCAAAAAACAGATAGAGAAGCTTGATGTCAAGTTCAAGATCGGCGAGCTCAGAGAGGAAGACTACAAGGCCCAAAAGCAGCGCCTCGAGAGAGAGCTCAACTTAGAGTAGCCTCCAAAGTGGGTAAACGCGTTTCGAGATTAGCGCGCGGATAGATGGAGACGTTAGCTAGCTTCAGCAACTGTTCTCTACTTGCGATTTCGTCTGCATGATTGCGTACCTAGGAGTCTCCTCATGGAGAGCGCTTAGTCCCCCATTCCTATTCTCCTCCCAGAGAGGTAAATCATGACTAACCCAGCGATGAGAACTAGAATCGCGGGGAGAATCGCGATATTCGGGGAAACAATGTGCATCCTGTTCAGAACCAAGACAACATAGGGGGCTCCGAAAACAAGAATGGCTCCGATCGTAAATAGGACAAAATCAGCTGTCTCCCGCGTTGCCTCGGTCATGGCTGAAGTCGATGCTCCTCGATCATTGCACCGGAGACCTCCTTTAAGGCTTTTCGCCCTGAAGTTAGGTACGTCGTGTGCGCCCTCATGATGTGCTCTGGTCTGGTCATGCC
>Ga0209636_10006770_pt1 | contig 11711 bp, 8 predicted proteins | sample DeeMarSWOR152_54_FD_187464 | JGI IMG/M metagenome (GOLD analysis project Ga0209636, IMG submission 187464) | Marine sediment microbial communities from White Oak River estuary, North Carolina - WOR-1-52-54 (SPAdes) (version 2) | ecosystem: Environmental > Aquatic > Marine > Intertidal zone >... | reverse complement strand
GCAGCCACAGAGAAGAAAAAATACAAAGGTTAATAAAGCTAGTTTGTTTCTTGAAAACATCTTTCTTGTAATTTTTGTGAAATTTTTATTCATCAAACATATTCAGGGTGAAAAAATATGAACTGCCATTTTTTTGCCATGCACAACATCGATCCTGCCAAATGAACTGAGGGTGCTTAGGATGACTTTCCTTTGATTTCTAAACCGCCAGAAATCTTCTTCCATTTCAAAATGTTTTCTGTATTCGTCTTTTTTCATTGGTGAAAGCTAGGTTGGATTCTTTTTAATATTTATGATGGATTGGCAGGTTCGTTCTATTTGCTCAGAGGTTAAGGCCAAACCAGAGGGAAGGTAAAAGCCCTTTCTTGACACGTCCTCGGCGACAGGGAAACTTTGAGATTTGTAGGGTCCAATTTTTTGAAAGACAGGCTGGCGGTGGACAGGAATAAAAAATGTCCTGGTATCGACTCCATCTTCCAAAAGCCTCCTCATCAGATCGTCTCTCGATAGCCCAAATTTTCTCTCGACAAGAACAGCATACATCCAGTAAACATTCCTTGCCCAAGTTTTTTCCACAGGCAGAGTCAATCCTTCTACCTCTTCCAAAAGAGCCTGATATGTAGCTGCCATTTTTCGCTTGATCTCGATAAATGCATCAATTTCCTCAAGCTGGGCCAATCCTACTGCGGCTTGAAGGTTGGTCATGCGATAGTTAAAGGCAATATCCGTATGAAGGAATCTTTTCTTCGGAGAGTGGGCAAGATCTTTAAGCCTTCTGGCTTTCTCTGCAATCCGGTCTTTATGAGTTACGACCATCCCCCCTTCGCCAGTCGTGATTATTTTGTTGGCATAAAAACTGAAGCAGCCGATGTCTCCTATCGTGCCCACGAAAGACTCCTTTTGTTTGTTCCCTTTATGACGAAAGAGAGCGCCATGTGCCTCAGCAGCGTCTTCGATGACGAAAAGATTGTATTCTCGGGCGATTGTCATGATGTCTTGCATCGGACAAGGGTGACCATAAAGGTGGACGGGGATAATTCCCTTTACCCTTTTGTTTGTTATTTTGTTAACCAGAGTCTTTTCTTTTCTGCTGTACCTGCATTGATTTTTTATGAAACCATGAATTCTATCAGGGTCTATGTTGAACATTTCAGAATCTACATCCACCAGCCAAGGAGTGGCTCCCGTGTAAAGGACAGCATAGGGAACGGCTATCATGGTCAAAGTAGGAATGATGACTTCGTCTCCTTGCCCTATACCTAAACTGGCTATTGCCAAGTGAAGAGCGGTTGTGCCGCTCGTGGTTGTGATCGCGTGCTTTATGCCAAAATAACGTGCAAACTCCTCTTCAAATTTATTCACATACCTTCCCCCGGAGGAGATCCAGCCCGTTTTTATGCACTCTGAGACATACTCAAGGGCGTTTTTGCCTATTAGGGGTTGGTTAACAGGAATCATTTTTAAAAAAAATCTTTATCGTCCTGTCCAGCATAAGGGCCTTGCTTCACCTCTATAATTTTCGAATCCTCCAGGACTTCAATCCTGTGTCCACCCCTTGCCAGTAAAATTGTGCTTCCTGAAGTCAAGACAACGGATTTCAACATCTTCCCGGTGTCGTTATACAGGTCGACTTTCATTTTTCCTTCCATCAGGACTAAGACTTCCTGCGTTCTGAATATTTCCCGTTTGATCAACTTGTGTCTATGCCTTTGGACTTTTTTTCCCTTTTTATGGATAAGCGTGCCCAATTGTTGGGAAAATTCGTCGGGTGTAAAAAAGTTAACTCCAGGCTGATTAAATTCCTTCCTGACAATGATTGCAAAAACTTGATTTTTTTCCTTAACTATTTCAAGTCCATCCATTTTTATCACTTTTTTAACTTTGTGAATCTTAATCTCAAGGTGAGGATGATATATTTTATACCTTTTTTAAAATAATGGAAAGGCTGGGTTCCTGTTTTTGAAACACCCATTCTTCGTGCCCTGGAGAGGTAAGGAATTTCTATGACTTTATACCCCTTTTTAATCGCTCTGTAGATCAAATCAATAAAATACTCTCCATAGTCACCTTTGAGAGGGAGTTCCTCCAAGGCATTTCTCTTAATGGCAATGAATCCACTGGTGTAATCTTTGAAAGAACGCCCCAATACCGTTTGAATGAACTTGTTCAGGGTGAAACTCATAAGATATGCCATTAAGGTATCTTGACTTTCTGTGACGATTTCAACTCCTCCTCCTCTTATAAAGCGGGATCCAACAGCCACATCGTAACCCTGATCAATGGCCGCCATAAGGTTCTCTATCTCCTCAGGAGGCATGGAAAAATCACAATCCATCCAAACAACGATTTCTCCGCTGGATAATGCTATCCCATCATTGAGGGCTGAGACGAGCCCTTTTTTGTCGATTCTCCTCAGGAGAGTGATTTTGTTTTGAGTTTTTGCCAGCTTGTCCACCATTTCCCATGTTCCATCTGGTGAATCATCATCTACAACGATGATCTCCAATTCTCCACCAACTGTCTGGATTATGCTCCGGATTAATAGAACGATATTTTCTTTCTCGTTGTAGGTAGGAAGAATAACTGAGACTTTTTTCCTCCTTACCTTTTGTTTATTCAATTTACTGATAATTTTGGAACTACTGCGCTGGATTCATGCTTTGAATGAAAGAGGATTTTGACACCTGGAAGGCTTCGCGCTGTTGGCGGGATCATATGATCATAAACCTTCTTAGTGAGGAGTGAGTATCTATAAATTAAAGCGATATATTAAACCTATTCCCAAGTGAAATCCACCCAGACTGACCTCTACATCCTCGCTTGTTGTGGTTTCAGCGATGTTATATTTAATAAACAAATTCGTTGAAAGGGAATCTGTGATGTGAAAATAACTTCCCGCTTGAATGTGAAAACCTAGTGTTGATCCTTCAATCGATTCAACAGGAGAACCTTCTGGATACGTTTCCTTATATGTGATGTAATCTATTCCTGGACCTATGAAGGGAGAAAATCTTTTTAGATAAAAAAGATATCTGATGGAGAAAGAAAAATGCATCATACGAAATTTTAAATCTTCCTCTAAAAAAGTTGTCTTTCCAGTGTCTTGCATAGAGTTGAAGCCGAGCCAAAAATCTAAACCTTTGATTGTTTGAAAAGGAGCAAAGGAATATTCAGCCCCAAAAGCAAGGCTGGAATTTCCATAGATTTCCTTAAAGACGTTATCCTGGACAAAATAGAGACCTGACATGATTCCGACTGTGAATTTCTTTTCTTCGCTTGGCTTCATTGCAGCTATCTCGGCTTCTTTCTTGACCTCTGGTTTTATTTCAGGAGCTTTTTTCTCGACTTTTACAGGTTCTGGCTCAGGTTTTTTTACCTCTTCTTTTATTTCCTCTTTTACTTTAGGTTCCCTTTTTTCTATTTCCATACTTTCAGGCCAAAAGGTGATTTCCAATCCATTCTCAACTTCGTCTATTTTATAAAGAGGATATTCTTGCGTAATGTCAAAAACAATTCTTAAGACAGAAGGTCTATTTATCCCGGTCCTTATTTTTGCAATTCCAAATTTGTTTACATCATATTCTGGCTCTAAGGAACTCTTTTCGACATTCATCAAGTCAAAGACGAGTCGGTTTGGACTATAAAGAACAAAACTCTCATATATAATTCCAATCTCTGATTCTATGAGAACGACGAGTTTGTCCTCTAATTGATTAATTTGAAGGTTTTTTATTTCATTTTCTCCGGCTGTTTGAGACATTAAAAATCCTGTCATAAGTCCTAGCAGTAACAAGCAACCTAAATATGTCCTTCTTTTTATCAATTTCATCTCCTTCTTTCGATTTTTTTCTGATGATTAGTTGATAGTTTATAGTATAAAAGGGGAAAGATGTCAAATTGTTTATGGCTCCTTTGATTTTATCAACCATTAGCTCATATTTCTGGTTTTTGACCACCCATATATTACAGGTTCCCTTATTCAGAAATTCATTTTATTTCAACTTTCTCTAATAGAGCAGATGTCATCCAGAGAGGTGCAAAACTAAAGGGAAGCTGATACTTGAACCTTAAAGTGATCGTGATCGTCCCTTTTTTTGGAAGCCAATTCTTGCTATTGACCTCAATTTCAATCACATTGTATCCATCCTGTAATATACTATCTGTAAGATGGGAGCCGTTGGTTTCAATTCTCACTGTCTGATAATTGTCTCCATACCAATAAGGATGAAAAAATTCAAAAGGCGAATAAAGATGAAGCCGAATTTTGTGATCCCTTCCCTTAAAAACGTTATTGACCTCAATCTTTGCAACTTTCTCACAGATTCTCATCCGTGTGCCTTGCATACTGACGGCTGGACGAAAGCCAGTTAAATAGATAATATTTGCTCTTCTCCCTTCAAGTTCATTATCTGACAGAGAGTAGGAAAGCTCCTGGATGGTGGAGTTAATCTTTAGGCGTTCGTACTCTAGATAGTATCTAATTTTGAATGACTCTTTCCTCGGGAAAGGAATTCTTAGATGTATTTGTTTATCATCCGGAAAAAATCTTCTTGAAGCGGAGCTGTATCCTGGTATATCCACTGCTATTCTGTATTCAAGATTTTCTTCTATCTCTTTATTTTCAAAGTACAGATTCAGATATCCTCTTGAGCTCGAAATCTGAGTCAATTGTAATTTGGGAATTTTGGTAGGGACAGAAGAGCTGAAAATTCTTTTTACAACCGGATGTTTCACATCATAAATGAGAGAGGCATTTCCTACTTTTTCTTCCTTGAAATCTATGTTGAGAGCGTCAAACAGATCAATAAGCCTCTCTGCACGATCTCCTTCAGCATGTCCTGTCCCCCTAAGAAAAACATAATTTTCACTTTGACTTTCGTTGTAGTACAAGAGTGTGTAAGGGTAATATCTGCTGAGAGTATAGGAGTCGACAAGAATATTTTCTTTGCTCAAAGCAGTGATGAGATAGGATGTCCAATAATCGCCGCGCCAATACTGTTTTCTAGTATCTTTCATTGAGGCTAAAACTCGATTTAAGAATTCATGCGTACCTCTACTCTTCAGAAAGCCAAGATAATTCTGTTTCAAATTATAAGGGAAAAAAAGAACCAATATTAATACCAAAGAGAACAAATGTTTTTTTCTTGACTTTATAAATAGGAAAGGCGATACCAAAAGTATAGGCAAACAGAAGTATAATGGGTACAAATACCTATTTACCGCGATATTGCTGAAACCAGAAAAGAGATAAATCAGAAAAAAGATTATAAAAAAAATGCTGTACATACCTTGAGGCAAAAGCTTCTTTTTCCTGATAGAAAAATACAATAAGGTCAAGAATCCCAATAAAATAAAAGCAAGGAAAAAAATGCTAGAAGGATGAGTTTCAAGGGAAACAAGAGAAAGAGTTAACCTGATCGTTGTTTTCAGCTTTTCCCAGAGGGCTAGTTCGATTTTTCCCGGGATAAGAAATTTTAATAGCAGAAACTTTTCGTATATCTCAACCATCAAGAGAGGGAGGCAGCCGATTAAGAAAAAGAAAAAAAGCCTAAGATACTTTTTCAACCGAAGTTTAAACTTGAATAATAAGATAGCGAAGGAAGTCATAATAAAACAAACTGTTATTTGGTGAGTCCAGAAAGAGATTCCCATCAAAAAACCTAAGAGCGGAATCAAGTTTTCATTATTTTTCCAGTAAATTAGATAAGAAATATAAAGAATACAACTCCCCAGGAAAAGAACCAAAGGAAAAGCCCCTGTATTGTCAAAGGTAACGGGAATCATGTGACCGATGGGTAAGCTGTAAAAAAGAGAAACAATAAAAGAAAAACGAAATGAAAATATTTCTTTCATAAAGATGAACTGAGTGGCTATAAAAGCAAGAAAAAAAAGGAGGGTTGTAAATTTCAGAAGGAAGATTGAATAACCAAAAATAGCAAACATGAGGGCAAATATATGCTCTGAAAATGAACCCATATAAAGCTGTCCATAGTAGTAAACCGGAGGCAGCTTTCCTTCAGAAATGTGCTTGCCCATCAAGGCAGGAATGGCATCATCACTCGACATCAATCCAAAACTATGCATAAGATAGGGAATGCGAAAAACAAGAGCTATAAGAGTAAGGATGATCACTGCCCGGAAGATTTTATTTAGTCTGAAGTGAAGGTTTATTCTCTTAGATTTTATTTGTAAAAAAAAATAGATGAAAAGAATTCCTAACAAAGTCACAAGCGGAATGAGATAACTGATATTGATCTTTTTGAGCGGATGAATATTGTCTTTGAACCATAAAAATACAAAACAGATATAGAAAAAGAGCAGCAGATAATTTAAGAAATTAGATGCTTTTCGGTTCAAAGGAGTCTCTTTTTCCTTCGACGACTGACATATTTTAGGAAGGTCAGTTAGAATATCCTAAAAGTGCCTTCTTGACGACAGTCCGTTTTCTAGCCGTTTGCATCAGATATTATTAGGATTTTTTATAATTTTCTTCGAAATACTTATTCACCCAATAAATCACATAGTCTATGTCATCATCGGTCATACCTGGGTGACTTGGAAGTGTTATTAGCTTCAACCATTCCTTATCAGCAACGGGATAATTTCTATTCTGTTTTAAGACTTTGTATTTATGTAAAGGTTTAAAGTGAACGGAAGTGTGCACCATTTTATCGCCCATATAATCAATTAATAGATCGCGATGTTCTTTAGGCACTCTTGCACAATAGTATTGAACGGTTTTTGACCACGCTGGTCTTTGCACTAAATCATGGAGTCCATCATTGTAGCGTTTTTGAATATATCTGCGCCTTTCCAAATGCTTCGGTAGCTTTTTCATCTGTTCTAAACAGATGGCCGCCATAATATCAATCATATAGTATTTGTATCCAATTGAATTCACTTCGTAGTCCCAAGTATATCCTGGCCTTCCAGATATCTTATCTTTTTTATTAGGTTGTCTAACTCTCGACCAAGTGGATGAAACTCCGAACCAAGTCATTTGATTCATTTTTTCATATAAATTCTTATCGTTTGTGGTTATCATCCCACCATCACCACAAGGCATAGTCTTTACGGCCTGGAATGACCAAACCGCCGTGTCTCCCTTAGTTCCTGCCCCCTCGGTATAGCAGCTGTGAGCACAATCCTCGATTATAAAACCATCATAAAAAGAGCGAATTTCATCGATTGGAGCAGGTATACCAGCCATGTTTACAGCAATCATTAGATCGGAATCCTTTTTTAAAAATTTCTTTACGTCATCTGGGTCGATATTCAAATTGAGGGGATCGATGTCGACAATGTTTGATGTGCAATCATTCCATAAAGGAATTACAGCTGTGGCAATAAAGGAAATGGTTGGATTAATGACATCTTTATGCTTGTATCCTAAGGCTTTCATTACCAGATCTATTCCATGAGAATTACTAGTGACCGCCACAGCATATCTAGCGCCAACCATCTCGGCAAATTTCTTCTCAAATTCTTGAACTTTAGGTCCTTTGCCCCACCACCCACTTTCGATAACTTCACGAAGGGCATTGACCTCTTCTTCACCACCAAGTGGTCTTAATACAGGTAACACTTTATCTCTTATTTTCATATGACTATACTTTCACCCTTTGTTTCTTAATCGAAACACCTGTTTTTATTGATTTTTCTGCAATCTCCTCATGAGAAAATTTTGAGCTAATATATCACATGCAAAACACATGGTCAATAGCGCTTGAATAAATCATTTGCATTATTTATAGTGGAGAAACTAGAGGAGAGACGAAGGTTTCATGAGTAAGACATCCACGCTTTTTAGGATATTAAAATACACCCAAGTCATTCTTTATCTGGCATTTATTGCCTTGTGGTTCAAACTATCCTATCCACCTTTAAAGCCATTAAAGATATCGTTTTTAATCCCCCTTGTTCCATTGATCATCCTTAGCGTTGTTCGGTTTTTCATCAGCTTCAGGAAACGGAAAAGAATTGTTAGATTGAATTGGCACAAGGACTTCGTCCCTCTTTTGCTCATCCTCTTTCTGGCGACTGCTTTTCGCGTTCCATACTTTATTCACAGTTCAGCACTCATGATCGGCGATGATGGAATGACAACCCTGATGGGGAAGCATCTGGCCGAAGGGGAACCAGCCAGTGTGTTTAATTATGGTGTTGTCCATCAGGGGAGTTTCAGCCAACACATCTTTGCTCTTTTTTTTAAAGTTTTCGGATATTCTGTTCTGTGTATAAAAATTTGGACTTTTCTGTTTTTTCTTGGCTTTTTGTGGCTTCAGTTTATCTTCCTGAGAAAAATTTTTTCGACAGGATTTGCTTTTGCCGTTTCTCTTTTCCATTGTCTTCCGATCGGGAACATCGTTCTTTTAAGTTTAGATACGATTAACAGTTTTCCCATCCTGTTTTTTTTCTGTAGTCTCGTTTTTCTCTTGACATACCAGATCTATTACCAAGACAAAGATAATTGGATTCCTTGGCTAGGATTTCTGTGCGGAATACTGTTTTGGGATCATCAACAAACCATATTTTTTTTTATGACTTCATTCATTTTTTTTGTTCTCAAATACAGATTTCAGATTAAAAAATACGTCAACTTGGGGTACTCTTTCCTGTTAGGAAGTGCCCCGGTTGTTTTGTTTGAAATTTTTAATGGCTTCCCTATGATGAAATGGATTTTTGCTAAGGAGAGGGTTGGTGTCGCAGCAGGACAAAGGGCAAAGAATGCTGTCTCTTTGATGACCAACCTTATTTCACATGAGAATCATTTTTTAAACTCTGTTTACTTATTTTTCATGTTGTTGGGCATGGCAGCCATAGCCTATTTTTCTTTGCGACAGAGAAAGCTCTCTTCTCAGACTATTTATGTCGTTTTTTTCTTGGTATCTTTGGCTATTTATTTCCTTTCCAGGTTCAGTGCTGCCGAATGGATTCGTTACCTGTATCCATTTTACTTTGGTTTGCCCGTGATTCTCTTAGCATCGTTTGGACTTTTCCGCACGAAATTCAAATACGTCATCATGATTGTTTTCATTCTTGGTATGTTTGTATTCAGTAATATGAAAGGAAGCTATGCCAATCTAAAGCTGGTGCGGCAGGCCGACTCGAATTTGAAAAACCTTGCCCATTTCATGGAGGGAACTGGAAACAAATACTGGTTTGGCGAATACTGGTCGGCTTTCCTTCTCACTGCCCTCTCTGAAGAGAAGCTCGTAGGATATCCTTTTGATTTTCCTCCTTATTATCCTTACTGGCTTGCTTACTTCAACGAAGGACACAATAACAACTTCGTGTTCATATTTGAAATTGGATCATATGCCCTGCATTATAAAGAATATCTGGATGGAGTGCGCAAGTGGAAACAGGAGGACATCGACCAAGCCAACAATTTGATCCGACTGGTCGAAGAACTCGGTGTCCCTGCAAAAGTAAAGCGCATAGGAGGAAGCATCCTTGTCTATGAAATTGAAGGAGATGTTTTTGTCTCAACAACTTTTGCTCCCGTTCCCAAAGGAATACCGAGGCTGAAAATCCATAGCATTGAAAGTTCAAGCGGATATCTCGGTGTGACGCTTCGAAAAGAGAATACCACCAAGGATGGAGGATTCAGATTACACATGGAGATTCCAGGTTATAATGCATACATAAGGCCGCTTTCATCAAAAAAAGAAGAGTTTAAAATTCGGATTCCTTTCCCTAGAAAAGAGGCGTTCAAAATTAAATATTATCTAGACTATAAAGGGCTGAACATCCCTTCCACCATGCAGGAACTCTTGTATTCGACGCAAGAAAAAGACCGAGAAGTAAAAAGGAGTAGAATCATGTACCTGTCTGGAGTTGGGTCAATTGTGACATTCCAAGGCAAAAAAACAAGGATCTGTCAGAAGGAAGTCAAGATAGAAATAAACAGGATTTCCCGAAAAAAATCTAAACTCCGTCTCTATCTCTATTCGCCATTCCGGTTTTCTGATCCCAACTGGTTTGGAACATATTCTCAACAAGTCAAAGTATGGATTAATGATCGTTTTCTTATGGAGGAGGAACTGTCAGAGGGGGAGAATGTCTTGGATTTAGATATAAGGCGGTTTCCTTTGAGTGGCGAAGGGGATATCCTCACTTTGAAATTCAAATATCACCTTCCGTTCGATTTTGCTCCTTTGTGGAAAACCGCAGCCCTTTTAGAGAATATTGAGATGATAGATTAGAGTTTGAAAATAACCAGGGGAGCAGCTTTGCTCCCAGGGGGTTTGAACCGCAAACCATTCCTTTTGATTTTTAACCCCTTATAATCTTAAGCAGAAAGGAATTGGAGGGACTGAAAAAATCAATTGAGGGCGAGGGGGGAGGAATTTCAATGACGTCAAATCCTTTATCTGCAAAATAAGTCATCAACTCCTCTGGTTTGAACTTATACAACTTAGCTGGAACAAAAAATGCCTCCAGAATTGTGAGGTATATTTTTTTTCCTTTTTTTGATGAGACCTTTCTACGGAGAATCAGAGGAATGAGGGGGAGAAATAAGAAAGAAATAAACTTGGCTATGAAAATGTGGGTCTTTTCTGGAAAGAAAGCACATATCTTCCGGATGAGCTCATAGAGGGGGTCGAGTTTTGTCTTTTTTAGAGCAATTAAAATGATTGTAGTCTTTTTCTTTGAGATGCGAATGATTTCATCGATGGCTTGCATAGGATTTTGAGGATAGTTGAGGGATTGAATGGCTAATGTTATGTCAGTGGATTGGTGTTTGATGGGCAAATCAGAGATATCGGCAATAAGGAAATCTGAATTGGTAACATCATGCTTTTTGGAAAGAGAGCGTGCAATTTCAAGCCTCTGAGGACTTATATCTATACCTATTATGCTTTTAATGCCTTTGAGCCCCAAGAGATAAGTGGAAATGCCGGGACCACAACCTAGATCTAGGATTGTTTTGTCTTTTAATTCAGAGCTATCAAAGCAAAGAGAGAGGAGTCTCTCCATAGATTCGCTATAATGTACGGCATCTTCTTCAATCGTATCAAATGCTTTCGCTAGTTCCGTCTTTTGAGAAGATAGACGATTTGTCATCCGGCATTTTCCTTTGGGTTTGTTTCTCTTTCAAAGAGAGCGGATTTCTTTATTTTATGCTTATGCAGGAGAAGCTTGCCTAAAGTGATTAAAGTCCAAACGCCGTAGTGAACACTGGTCCTGAAGTCAACGGTTGAAGCCTCCTCGAAATATTTCGTCGGAATAGGAATCATCGCTAGCCGAAATCCCATTATGACTATCTGAGAATTCATCTCCTCATCAAAGATAAAATCATTCCTGTTTAAATGAAATGGTATGGCTCGCAGGACTTCGCCTGTGTAGGCCTTGTATCCTGTTGAATAATCAGAGAGATTCAGGCCATAGACCTTGTTCTGAATAGAATTCAAGAGTCGATTTCCGTAATATTTCCAAACGGGCATTCCGCCTTCTTGTGTTCCTCCACCAAAAATCCTGGAACCCAGAACAGCATCTGCCTTATCTTCCAAAATTATTTGGATCATCTCTCTCATACAAGCCGGCTTATACTGATAATCCGCATGGAGCATGACAACAACATCTGCCTTCCTCCGCAGTGCTTCAGTATAACAGCTTTTTTGATTGGCCCCATACCCCATATTAACAGGGTGCTCGATCACATGCATATCCAATGTCTTGGCAATATCCACGGTTCTATCTTGGCT
>Ga0209636_10006767_pt1 | contig 11713 bp, 10 predicted proteins | sample DeeMarSWOR152_54_FD_187464 | JGI IMG/M metagenome (GOLD analysis project Ga0209636, IMG submission 187464) | Marine sediment microbial communities from White Oak River estuary, North Carolina - WOR-1-52-54 (SPAdes) (version 2) | ecosystem: Environmental > Aquatic > Marine > Intertidal zone >... | reverse complement strand
CTCCCGCAGCAGACACAAGCCAAGAAGGAAAATATGTAGTAACGGTACACGGTCCTTTCAAAGTGGGTGCTTACTTCGATGTCTCATACATGTTCTCTGTTCCAGAATTAAGCTTGCCAGCAACCTTGGTTATGGCGATAGGTTTCGCCCTACTACTTGGCATCGGCAGCAAAATGAGCAAGAAGAGAATCTGACAGCTTTTCTCGTTTTCACCTAGACTTTGATCGATCGACTTGTGTAAATGCTGTAAGAGACGGCGCTAAACGTCCACTCGCAATAGCGATGTTCATGCACTAATTAGATGTACGAGGAGTTCGACAGGCTAAGTATTTGCCCAAGCTTAAAAAAGCAGTAGATTCGCTTAGTATCAACAAATGTGCAAACAATAAACTTTAGAATTGACAGCCCTATAAGTTAACGTTGAAAAGATTTGGAAGTCACACATAGCATTTGCATTACCTGTAGAAATAACATCAATACTGTTGAAGCTTCATTAGAGAGCATCCTTAGTCAGACGAACGATAAATTTGAGGTAATCGTTGTGGATGCCAAGAGTAATGATGGGACTCTTCAGGTTTTACAAAAGTATGCGAAAAAGGGTTACATAAAACTGATAGTTAAAAGGTGCAGTCGGGGAAAAGGCCGCCAAATTGCTTTCGAAAACTCGAAAGGTGATTACATAATCGCGAACATGGACTTAGACGACGTTTTCGTACCGAAACTTCAAGCATTAATTCGTTCTTATCATGCTCAGTGCGAGGATAAAATTTTAGCTGCGATACAAGGTAACCTGAACAAGGGGAAGTGGCTTCCAAACATCACAATCGGCGATAGAAATCTTATTAAAAAACTTGGTGGATGGAGAAATCTTCAATATGCTGAAGACTGGGACCTGTGGAGCAGAGCCGCGAAAAAGAGGTGTTACGCGTGGACCATTTTTCCGGTAGTCAAAAGTACTAATCCTCATCTTGAACGCCAGCGTATAATGCCTAAGCTCCTATTTCGATTTTACAAATACAGAGAACTCCTTAGACTTGGAAGAACGGTCTTCGATAAAAAGGAAAAGAGAAAGCTCAACCAGAAACTCATCCTTGCAATCGCGAAAATCGCTACATTTTTTAAAGCAAGCTTCCGCGACGATTTCAATAAAACGTTCAATCCCTATGACTTGAAGTATTATGTACCATTTGTGTATTCACCCAAGCCCTAGGCGTATTCTTTTAGATCGATTGATTCTCGCGTCGGTCGCAGCTCAGATTATGGTGTGCGCGCACATTTTCCAAATTTCCAATAAAAAACAGATTTTGTATTCATGTAACTTAAATAATGGAATGAACACTAACTTCTAGCTAAGGGTGCAGGTGTCAGGACCGTATAACAACATGAATATTTGCTTCGTAATTCATCGATTTAGTCCACGACCAGGCGGGATTCAAATCTTTACCTTGGAGCTAGCAAAGCTCCTACGTCAACATAATCCTGAATTCAACATCCACATACTTGCATGGCGAACACATGAGGATGAAAATATCGAAGAGAAAACCGAAGGAATAAAAATTGTTCGTTTCAAACTTCCTTGGCCATCCAACATGTACAAGGAGACTATTAGACTATCATTCAAAAACTTTTTCCTATCGTCATCCGCGATGATGTTCTATTTGATCTTCATTCTCAGACCGCTGATTAGGATCTTGACGACCCAACCTGCACGCATTTGGCGTGAGTGCCTCATTGAAGCCATTCGAGGTTTGTGTGGCTTCATTTTAGCCACCCACGAGGTTTTCTACACATTTGATCGTTGCCGTTATGATATTATCCAAGCCCATGAACTATTTTTGGGGATGGCTAGCCTTTTCACCATGCGGGTCCGACGTATTAAGACCCCGATCATATACGCGTATCTTTGGTTGCTTACCGAAGCATTTTTCTTAGAGTTAGAAGCAGAGCTAGTGAAACGCATAGAAGGTGCCATCCTCTTCGATGACGGCATGCTGGAGATAAAACTTAGAGAATGGGGGGTTCCCAAAGAAAAGGTGTTAACAACCTCCCACATCGTACCGTGCAAGAAATTAAAAGGAGTTCTCGTCCAAAAGAGCATGACTAGTCACCTCAAGCGGAAACTAGGCTTAACCAATCAAAAGGTAATATTGTCCATGGGGCGAATTTCTCCTGAGAAAGGGATTGATCAAGTTGTCCTTGTTTTTCCCAAAGTTTTGAAGAAGTTTTCTAATGTAAAACTGGTTTTGTGTGGACCCGCAACGGATCGGACCTACTTCCAAGGGATCCTCCAATGCATCGAAAATTCAGGGATAAAGGAGCATGTTATAATCACTGGAGGGGTACCTCACAGCGAAGCGCCCTTATACTACCTGATGGCGGACGTAGTCGTCTCCTCTTCGCCTCTGAGTAATATGGGTCTGGCTACTAGAGAAGCTATGTTGGCGGGAAAAACAGTGGTAGTCTCAAACTCGCGTGGGACTGGAGAGGTTATTCGAGATGGAGAAACGGGACTTCTGTTTGACCAGGGTAACCTTGATCAATTCTGTGACAAAGTTGTTCAAGTATTAGAAAACCAAGAGTTATCAAATAGGTTAGGTGCCGCGGCGAAGCGATACGCTGAACGAACATTCTGTATCGATGAGATTATACCTTCGTTACTGACTATGTATAAAAGGTGTCAATCCTAGCTTTTCGCCATTTGATGTATTTTTCGCGCACTCGCATAAGATCATACCATTAGACAAACTGACCTGTGAGATGTAGAAACGCATTTATTTTATAGAATAATTTATCGAACATAGGAGGAATGCGCTCTGGAAGAGTTTTTGATTTCCACGAAACATGGTTTTGCGAGGTTTAGGAGCTTGTTAATGAGGAGGGTGCGTTATGGTTAGCGATTCTTACGTGATTAAACTAGAAGAAAGATTATCTTCTATGTTTGACCGAAAATACGTGGTATTGACAGGGAGGGCTACAACCGCAATTTTTGTAGGTTTAAAATCACTGAGGTTGAAAAACAAATCTATTGTTTTGCCTTCTATAGTCTGTCCAGATCCTTTTTACGCCGTTCTTTACAATAATTTGAGACCTATCTTTTGCGATGTAAATCTATTTGACTATAACATGAATGTTGATTCTCTTTCAGAGATCATAAGTAGCAAAACTGGTGCAATTATCCCTGTTCATCTGTTTGGACAAGCGGCTGACATGGACCAGATTATGCAGCTTGCAAAGGATTTCCATGCAAATGTTATCGAGGATGCAGCCCAGGCTTTGGGGGGGAAATACAATGGGAAGAAAGTTGGTTCGATGGGGGGCATGTCCATTCTTAGCTTCAGCAAGATCATAAATAGTGGCGGAGGAGGGGCAATTCTTACTGATGACAAAAAAATTGCTGAGAGGTGCAGGAAAATCATGAAAGCTGTGCCACAATATCCCAGTTTTAAGGAAGAAATGTATGATTGTTATAAGCGGATATTCTATGCAGTTCAAGATCTTTTGAAAATCACTGGTAAGGCCAAATCAATTTTTGACTTAATGCCACATATCTTCAAAGAAATGTACATCTATAAAATTAGAGAAAAGTGGGCGGAAATAGTATCTGATGAGCTAGATAATTTGGACAAAAATATCGAAATAAGAAATGAGAACGCGAGAAAATTTCGGAGGGAGTTAAGACATTTGGACATTACTCATCCCAGATACAAATTCGATAGCGTAGTATATAGGTATAGTATTTTGGTCAAAGAAGAAAAACAAAGAAGGAAAATTGTCGAATCACTAAGAAAACAAGGGCTTCATGTAAGTACATTGTACACTCCCCTTCACAGATTATTCACTATAGACATAGAAGAAAATTCGAGATTGAAAAATGCTGACTACATAGGCGAGCGAATCTTAAACTTCTGGGTTGAGCCTTCTGTGAAAGATGACTATATTAAGAAAGTAGTTGAAATAGTTCTAGGAATACTCGATGAATGGTCGAGTGAAAGAAAAGGTAAGACGTAAAGCACAAAAGTCACAAGAGTTGTTTTGAAGGGAAGTCATATGTCTGTATCCTCTCGAACTGTGCAGAAAATCATGTTCGACTACGAAAATTTGAAGGAGGAAGAGATAATCGAGGAAATTGGCAAATTAAACCGAAAAATCGTGAGATGGATGGCAATCAACCATCCGGATGCCAGTATCCGCACACTTCTATTCAGGCAAACAAATGTAAAGGTGGGAAAAGATGCTGTCTTGAATAGGAACCTCGTAATATCCGATGATTATGAACCTCTTGTAGAAATAGGAGACAGAGTAGCTATTTCCCCAAACGTGACTATCATCGCTTCATCTAATCCTAACAATTCAAGGTTGACGGAAAAAAACTATGTAAGGACTAAACTTATTAAAAAAGAAAAAGTCATTATCGAAGATGATGTATGGATTGGTTCAAATGTGGTTATCTTGCCGGGGGTTCATATCGGAAGGGGAGCTATAATAGGCGCAGGAACTGTTGTCACCAAAGATGTTTTGCCATATACCATAGTGGCAGGTGTACCAGCAAGAACTATTAGAACACTACAGGAGGATGTAAATCCTTAGTCAGTTTGTAGCAGATTTATTCTGATGGAAAAAAGATGGTGGATTTTTGAATGATTGAAATAGCCATATTAACAGATAAAGAAGAAGATGCGTACGAGGATTTCCTAGAGAAATGTAAATGGAGTTTGATTCAACATAGCCCGGACTGGCGTAACGGCATTCTAGATTTAGGGAAAGATAAGCCCTTCTTTATTGTGGCAAAGGAAAATGGCAAAATCGTGGGTGCTTTGCCGATGTATTATTACGAGTGCGAATTAGGTAATTTATTGACCACGATTGCGTGGCATTCCATTTCTGGAATAATCTGTCATGAAAGAAACGTGCCTTGTCAGGTGATCTACAAGGCGCTACTTGATTATTGTATTTCTTTAGCTAAAGACCTGAACTGTATCGCCATATCTATCGCTACAAACCCTTTTCTGGACGATAAAGAGTATTACCTGAATCACTTTAAACCAGACTACATAATGGAAAACTTCATCCAGTGCATAAATCTAAACGAGATATTCGATGAAAAAGGGGTTTTAGTGCATCCGAATTATAGAAGAAGAAGTAGTCTTACTAGAAATTTGAAAAAGGCAGAGCTGAAACGAACAATAATTTCAGATGAGCAAACTCAAGCTAATATCAACGAATGGTTTGCGATACATGAAAAGAGAATGAATGAGCTCGGAGCAACTCCAATTCCTAAAAAATTGTTTGATAGCGCCTTCAAGAATTTGGTTCCAAAAGGAGAAGCGAAATTTCTTTTCGCTTTTCATGAAAAAAAGATGATTTCTGGAGGTTTTTTCATTTTCAATAAGAGGGTAATGGATGTCTATATGATGAGTATGGATCATAGATATATCGAGTATGGAGCCAACTATCTAATCACGTATCATATGCTTCAGTGGGCAAACAAAAATGGAATTTCAATTTTCAACTGGGAATCTATACCTGGAAGAAAGAGTGGAGCATATGAATGGAAGGAACAATGGGGAAGCCGTGAACGCATTTTCCTATACTTGACAAAAATTCTAGGGGACATTTCAGAATGGAAAAAATTGGATTACCGCACATTGGAGGAAGCCTATAAATGGCATTACGTATTACCCTTCAACCTATTGAAAAGTGCATCATCGACAAACTTCACGACCAAAGATGAGCTTATTTCGTTTCTACAGTCATCGAAGAAACATTTAGAAAGAGTTGAATAGAATTTCCAAAAGTTTGAATATTCTGCGTGCGCATATACATCCCAAAAAATTGATTGAAATCGATCTAATTCATGGTGATTGAAAATGCGTCTAACCAACAAATCGATCCTTGTAACTGGCGGCGCGGGTTTTGTTGGAAGCCATTTAGTGGAAAGATTGATTGATGAAGAACTGGATAACCTAGTAGTTGTCGATAATTTCTATCTGGGAAATAAAAGAAACTTGTATTTTGCAAAACAAAAATTTCATGATTTAAAAATATACAATCAAGATGCAACAAAACAGGAAGAGATGGAAAAAATATTGAAAGATGAGAACATCGATGCCGTCTTTAATCTTGCAGTAATTCCTTTACCTACCTCTCTAGTTAAGCCCAAATGGGCCTACGATACCAATGTTAAACTTGCATCGACAATGTGCGAATTAGCAAGAAAAGATGTTTTTAAAACTCTCATACATTATTCGTCATCTGAAGCGTATGGAAGTGCCGTAGAGGTTCCTATGTGTGAAGACCACCCTTTGAAACCTACTACACCTTATGGTGCCAGTAAAATAGCGTCAGATCACCTTTTGTCATCATATTATATGACTTTTGGCATTGACGTTTCGATTTTAAGACCCTTTAACGTTTATGGTCCAAGACAAAATGAGGGAACATATGCAGGTGTCATTCCGCTAACAATAAAAAGAATACTCCAAGGAGACTCTCCTGTGATGCATGGTGACGGACTGCAGACAAGAGATTACACGTACGTAACCGATTTAGTGGAGGCCACAATCAAAACTTACAAAGTGAAAGCAACAAGAGGAAAACCGTTAAACATTGCCAGTGGCAAGGAGACAACAATCAAAGAGCTGATCTCGAAAATTGCTAAGCTAATGAATTGTAAAAAGCCAATAATATATGATAAACCTAGACCTGGAGATGTTCGCAGATTTTTTGGAAGCGATTCTCTAGCCAAGAAACTAATAAATTATCAACCAAAAGTTGATTTTGAAGAGGGATTAAAACATACTATAAAGTGGTATACCCGAAGGTTTAAGAATACATTAACAAGGTCAAGTTAATATAACCGTTATCAGGAAGAAAAACACTTGAATTAGCCCCCAGAGTCTTGAATATGCGCACGCTTAATTTATGAAAGGTTGAAAACATCTTTAGGAGGGCAAAGACTTTTGTAAACGAGGTATAATTCTTGCGTGACATAAAAGCTAGGTTCATAGGTCAAGGCACTCTTATCCCAGGCGAAGTCATTATTGGTGAAGACACATGGGTTGGCTATTACTGTTTCTTGGATGGGCTTAACGCACAGCTAACTATCGGTAAACATTGTTCAATCGCAAACTTTGTAAGAATCTACACTCATGATACAAGCTATCGCACAGTGTATCCTAGAAGCCATGCGAAAGAGGCAGAGGCAACATCTGTTGGTGACTACACTCAAGTTGGAGAGGGAACAATTGTGTTGCATGGTGTTCACATTGGAAGTCACACAATTGTTGGTGCAGGCAGTGTTGTGACACACGACATTCCAGACTGGTCTGTCGCGGTTGGAGTTCCATGTAAAGTAATTAAACTTTTAGAGAAGGTGAAGGAATGACGGTGCTTTTAATTGGAGGTGGAGGTTTCACATGACAACACTTGTCAACGTATTTACTTGATAAGGCTGCGACGTAGCAGTGATTGACAAGAAGCCGTGGCTTGTGTTTCAAGATGGAAGATGTTGTTATGTTGCTTAAATTAGCTTGCTTTTCTCCATTTGACGTATTTTTCGATGCCTTCTTCTATAGAAACTTTCGGCTTGAACTGAACCATTCTCTCTGCTTTGAAAATATCTGCTACCTGTCGTCTCACGTCCCCAGGCCTTGGGACTTCAAAGACGGGATTAACCTTGTCCTTCATTCCTGTCAGGTCCAACACAATATCTGCTATTCTGTTGACGGATATCTCCTCGCCACGGGCTACGTTGACGACATCGCCTAACAGATCGTCACAGTCGGCAGCCTTGGCTATTCCATCCACAATATCTGATATGTAAGTGAAATCTCTTGTTTGCTTCCCGTCACCATAAATTATCGGTGGCTTCCCCGAGAGACATCTATCAACAAAGCTTGGAATCACTGAACTGTAAACGCCCTTTCTTGCCCTGGGCCCGTACGTGTTAAAGGGCCTCACTACCACCGCGGGTATTCCCCAAGCATTGGCAAAAGAGCGGACGTACATTTCACCTGCCGCCTTACTCGCGCAATATGGAGTCCTAGGCTGAAGCGGATGTCCTTCGTCTATTGGGACGTATTGCGCTGTCCCATACACTACAGAGGACGAGATGTAGACCAAGCGTTTGACTCTGCCTTTTCTTGCCGCCATGCACACGTTGAAGGTACCCGTAGCATTGACCTCATGAACGATCCTTGGTCGCTCCAAAGACACGGGCAAGGATTTTGCAGCTAGATGGTACACGCAATCTACTTTCCTCACCAAGGCTTCAACTGTTCTGGCGCTTCGGACATCTCCCTTTACAAGCTTAAACTTTAAGGATTTCGATACAGCCCTAAGGTTACCCTCGGATCCCGTGGAGAGATCGTCCAAAACTATGATTTTGTTACTAGTCTCCAGCAAGCTCTCAGTAAGATGGGACCCAATGAATCCAGCTCCGCCTATGACAAGTATCCTAAACTTTCTCACCCCACATCTCTTTTCCCTTTGAAGATTTATTTTACCCTTATGAACTGAAAATCACTATAGATGTTTAGAGGTAAATCTGAGTTAGCTATATTTATACTCATGTAAAGTAGAATTATTTCAAGAATCAAATAACTTGTAGCGAGTGTAGACATTATATTTGAGGGTAATCGAAGACAACTGCAAATTTTCTGCTGCAGAAATGAAAATTGGAGATTATGTCCTCATCGGAAAAAACGTGATTATATCTGGCGAAAAGATAGAAATTGATGAAAAAGTCATAATCGAGGATGATTGCAAAACAACCTTTCAGAATAAAAGAACGGCAAAAGGCTATAGAATGGAGGATATTATAGTGAAATGGCCTAAAGAAGCGAAGGTAGCGGTTTGTCTCACAGGCGATATTGACCGTGCATGGGATCTCGCTAACGGAAGGTTGGAGAGAATACTCGAAGTTTTAGACGACTTTGGGGTTAAATATACGTTTCCTATAACCGGCCAAGTTTTCTTCGAGGATCCAGGTTGCGTTGAACAGATAATTGGTCACGGGAATGAGATAGCGGGGCACGGGGAAACTCATAGGGGGTTTAGGGGTCAAAGTTACGCTGAGCAAAAAAGGAGGATGGAAGAGACGATTAAAATAATTAGAGAGTTCTCTGGAATTAAAATAAATGGATTCAGAGCGCCAGATGTTAATATGGACGCAGTCACTCTCAAGGTTGCTGATGAACTAGGCCTTTCCTATGACAGCTCCCATATGATCGGTGAAGCAATTCTAGTTAATTTCAGAGGAAGATTTATCGAAATCAGAAACAAAACACTGAGACGCGTGATTAGTGATCCTATCGAGGTCATAAAAGGACCCTCAAAGCGCTTCAGCCTAGACTATAAGGGTGTGGGAATTTTTGGAAATAAAGAAGATCACTATCTGCCCTTTAATCCAATTTTTGAAGGACAAAAGCTTGGTATCTTGGAAATTCCTATGTCTTATTTGGACGATTACGGTCTAATCGAAGTGGCAAGAATCAGAAACTGGAAGAAAATGGCTGAAATCTGGAAAAGAAATTTTGATTATTATTACAGGAAGGAAGGTCTATACGTCTTGGAGGCCCATCCGCGAAGGATTGGGATGAGGGAGTATGTTGGAGCGTTAAGGTCCCTTGTAGAATATGCCATAAATCAAAATGATGTCTGGTTCGCAACCCTAACAGAATTAGCGACATGGTGGAATAAAGCTGACCTTAACGTTATATGTAGTTAGGGGGCACATTTACTAAAACGAATTTCTCCATTAACTCATGTATTTCTTCTATTTCCTCTCGAGTCGCCCCCGTTCCCCCCTCCTTGACTATATGTAAAATTTTTTTATTGATCTCTAGTTCTTGAGGTAGAATTCTATCTGCCAGTGGGCACTCACGTTTATACCTGTCTAGTAACTTTCTGATCAATAAGACTTTGCCATTTTCCTCTTTAAGTTGATAAATCGGGTTTAATTCCAGATTGCTTTTGAGCATTAAGAACTCGTCCTTGATATTAGAGTAACGTTTGAATATATCGTTTTTGCGGCTACCTATCAGAGTATTCGCATCTGAAGAGTTGATTAGCTCTTTGGAGTATTGCTTAGTTAGATCTAATGTATCTTCGTATAACTTTTTCACCAAGTGTTCTTCTGGTATGAGATTTGTCTTTAACATATCAAATAGCTTTCGGTATGCTGCTGGTGATAATGGAAATGGATTGTACCCGTATGTGTTGGGAAGATGAGTTAATAACAATACCCCGTTAGTCTTCAAAACACGTTGAAATTCTTTTGCTAGAAACAACTTTGACGATATTATATGAAATGCGTCCATGCTGAAAATGGTGGAGAAAAAATTATCATTGAAAGGTAACAAGGAAATTTTGTCCAAGCATATGCACTCGGTATCAGCGAAGTAGCTCTTTGTTAAAAATAGCTTAAGGTAGCTTTTCTCTATGCAAAATATTTTTTTAGGTGGGAACAGTTGAGAGAGTATAAAGGATCCATGTCCGTAGCCGCAACCGAAATCCAATATGGGCGTGCCTACCTCTTTTATTAACGGGATTAACGGGTAGATGTTCCAAAACGATTGAAATGAAAAGCGGTGAATAAAATAATCTCTAAGATTACCCGACAGTAGTTTTCCGATCATCTCACAAAAAGATGCTTCGTTAATCCCCTCGAGATATTTCAATTTTCTCAGTGAACCTCTATACTTTTTCGATAAATGCAACCATATTTTGAAGAATGCAGCAATCCTCCTTAATGACATTGGTGCTGTAATTTTTGTTTCAATAAATTCGCTTTGAACTAAAAGCTTGAAAGCGCCAGCGATAGATCCTTTTTCTACCTTCTCAATTACTTTTTGTACGTTTCCACTTGTTTGCATAACAAGTATTCCTTCCAGAATTGGGTATTTACTGCATTCGCAACTAATTATGGCGTGGATGATGTCTTCTTTATTCTTCTCCACGATTTGATTTATGTGGAAAGTGGATCCGCAATGAGGGCAATGCAGTACGGCGATTGTGTTTTGATTCATAGTGTGTATCAGCTCTCACTAGGGTGAATATAGCCCTTATTAGTTATTAAGAACCACTATACATGTTGGAAAAGGAGTAACAGACAACAGTTTTTAGAAATAGAATAGGGAATGCACACGTGAGTTTAGCTAGCTTTCAGTTAATATTCGGATTTCCTTTTGAGGCTTTTCAAAGGACAAAGTCAGAATTACAAAACTTCCCGATGCACGCCATTTGTCTCGATTCAATTCTTTTTCACCATCAAAAACATTTGTGATTTTAGCTTTTCTAGGAATTCGAACTTTTAGCGTTACTTCGAGTGGAAAATCGAATCTAGGGTCGCTGACTTCGCAGCCAACTTCCATCTTGATCTGACCTTTATCCTTTGTATAGGTTTTGACCTTACAATTTTCCCTTGCCTCACAATAATTTGCCAGCTCCCTCATGGTGCAGGTCCAGAGCCTTTCTTGTTTCCTATTGGCATAATCCAGTATCGGTTCCAAGACCTTCTTTGCGAATTTTCTTGGGCTCCTATCTAGGCTGACGTTCCAAGGATGAAAAAAGAGGTGGAAAACGCAACCATAGTTAATAGCTAGGTCAATAAGCCTCAAGATAAAACTAATTTCATAAATAGATTTTTCATGAAAATAATACGTTTTATGGATGTCCCAGAGCCCTTCCGTTTTTGACGGATAGGCTAGGTTTC